>Ga0302198_10000379_pt1 | contig 50054 bp, 44 predicted proteins | sample II_Bog_N2_2_FD_193521 | JGI IMG/M metagenome (GOLD analysis project Ga0302198, IMG submission 193521) | Peat permafrost microbial communities from Stordalen Mire near Abisko, Sweden - II_Bog_N2_2 | ecosystem: Environmental > Terrestrial > Soil > Wetlands > Peat | place: Sweden: Abisko...
GATCTGGTGCTCATGACCGGTGAGGGCCTGCGCCGATTGGTGAAGCTCGCACGCCGGATCGGGATTGACGGGGATTTTGTAGCGGCCGTCGGCAGAAGCCGCAAATTTGCACGCGGGCCGAAGCCAGGCCGGGCATTGCGCGAACTCGGGCTGGAACCGCAGTCGACAACGGAAGAGCCGACTTCCGAAGGTATCGCCAGGCTGCTCGGGCGCCTCGACCTCAGGGGACATCGTGTCGGGCTGCAGCTTTATCCGGACAAGGACCACAGCTTGCTGATCGACGCTATCGCGGCGCAAGGCGCCGAAACCGATCCGGTGGTGCCCTATGTCTACGATGCGCAAGCGGCGGAGAGCAATATCATCACCGCGATCGAGGAAATGGCGCAGGGCCGCATCGACGCCATTGCGCTGACCAGTTCGGGTCAGGTTCGCCGCCTGATCGAGGTTGCCCGGGCACATCGATGTGAAGCGCGGTTGCGCGAGGGTCTGGCGCGGACGCCGATCGCCTCGGTTGGGCCGGTGGTTTCCGAAGAGCTCAAATCGCACGGCTTGCGTGCCGACATCTCGCCTGCCAACGAGGCCTATTTCATGAAGCCGCTGATATCGGCCATGGCGGCAGCCCTGGGCAAAACCTCGCCGCGTGCGGCCGCCAAGTCCGGTTGATCTGCATGAAACAAGGCCGTGCCATCATCACCGCTGCTCGGCCAGGTACGCCTGGTACGCGAGCTTGATGCCATCCTTCAGCGAGGTGCGCGCCCGCCAGCCCAACGCAGCGAGACGGCTGACGTCGAGCCATTTGCGCGGGGTGCCGTCGGGCCGCGAGGGATCGAAGCTGATCTCGCCGGTATAGCCGACCACCGCGGTGACCACGCGGGCGAATTCGGCAATGGTGATGTCTTCGCCGGTGCCGATGTTGACCAGCTGGTCGCCGGAATAGGTCTTGATCAGATGGATGCAGGCGTCGGCGAGATCGTCGACATAAAGGAACTCGCGCCGCGGCGTGCCGGTTCCCCAGACCATCACATTCGCAGCGCCCGACAGCTTGGCTTCGTGAAACCGCCGGATCAGCGCGGCGACGACGTGGCTGTACTCGGGATGATAATTGTCACCGGGGCCGTACAGATTGGTCGGCATCACATTGATGAAGTCGGATCCGTACTGGCTGCGATAGGCTTCGACCATCTTGATGCCGGCGATCTTGGCGATCGCGTAGGGCTCGTTGGTCGGCTCCAGCGCGCCGGTCAGCATCGCCTCCTCGCGCAAGGGCTGCGGCGCAAGCTTCGGATAGATGCAGGACGAGCCGAGGAACATCAGCTTTTCCGTGCCATTGACATGGGCGGCGTGGATCACATTGGCCGCGATGACCAGATTGTCGTAGAGAAACTCGCCGCGCAGGGTGTTGTTGGCGACAATGCCGCCGACCTTGGCCGCGGCCAGAAACACCACCTGCGGACGCCTGGCGGCAACCCAGTCGAATACGGCGGCCTGATCGCGCAAGTCGAGTTCGCTGCGCCCGGCCGTCAGCAGTTCGACATTTTCCTGCGCGAGCCTGCGCATCAGCGCGGCTCCGACCATCCCCTTGTGCCCGGCAACGAATACCGTCTTGCCCTTGAGCTCAAACGGGATTCTTGCCATTGGCGACCTCCCGCCTGGCGATCGCGAGATCCCCCGCCACCATTTCCTTGACGAGCTCGGCGAACGTCGTCTTCGGCTTCCAGCCGAGTTTCTGCCGCGCCTTGCTGGCGTCGCCGATCAGGAGATCGACTTCGGTGGGGCGGAAATACACCGGATCGATGCGAACCACGGTTTTGCCGGTTTTTCTGTCGATGCCGGTTTCCTCGACTCCCTTGCCGCGCCACTCGATGCTGCGGCCGATCTCCGCGAATGCGATTTCGACGAATTCGCGCACCGAGCGGGTTTCGCCGGTCGCCAGCACGAAATCATCGGGCTCGTCGGCCTGCAATATCCTGTGCATGCCCTCGACATAGTCCTTGGCGTGACCCCAGTCGCGCTTAGCCTCGAGGTTACCGAGATAGAGCGTATCTTCCAGGCCGGTCTCGATGCGGGCGATGCTGCGGGTAATCTTGCGCGTCACGAACGTCTCGCCGCGGATCGGGCTTTCATGATTGAACAGGATGCCGTTCGAGGCAAATATGCCGTAGGCTTCGCGGTAATTGACCGTGATCCAGTAGCCGTAGAGCTTGGCGACGCCGTAGGGCGAGCGCGGATAGAACGGCGTCGTCTCCTTCTGCGGGACCTCCTGCACCAGCCCGTACAATTCCGAAGTCGACGCCTGATAGAACCGCGTTTCCTTCTCCATGCCGAGGATCCGGATCGCCTCCAAAAGGCGCAGCACGCCGATCGCGTCGGCATTGGCGGTATATTCCGGGCTCTCGAAACTGACGCCGACATGGCTTTGGGCCGCGAGATTGTAGATCTCGGTCGGCCGGATCTGCTGCATCAGCCGGATCAGGTTGGTCGAATCCGTCATGTCGCCATAATGCAGCAGGAACGGCACATTGCCGGCATGCGGGTCTTCGTAGAGATGGTCGATGCGCGCGGTGTTGAACGAGGATGATCGCCGCTTGACGCCATGCACCGTGTAGCCGAGGCCAAGCAGATATTCCGCGAGATAGGCGCCGTCCTGCCCGGTGACGCCGGTCAAGAGCGCAACCCGCCGCTTCGAATCCTGAACCGTCATGTCAACTCCAACAGCGCGCCGGGACTGCCCAAAACAGTCCAACGGCGTCAAATCGCAACCCATTGCACTGGACTACCCCGCGCCTGCTGGCAAGGCCGCAGGCTGGATGGACCAGCGCCCCGTCCTCGGCCAGGGCCAAACCGGGCGCATGGCTGGCCGTGCCGCTCGCGGCGCAGGCCATAGCATTCGACCCCGGCGAAGTCTAACACCAAAGTCGATTTGAATCAGGATGATACGGGCCTCGTCGGGCCATCCGGAAGGCTGGCTGCGGGAGCCGCTCCAGGAGCCCGGTTACTCGCCATAGCGGCGCAATCGCTCGAGGTCGGCGATCGTCACACCGCCATATTCCAGTCTCAACAGCCCTTCCTTTTCCAGTTTCTTCAGACACTGGTTGGCATTTTGCCGGGAGATGCCGGAGAGAGCGCCTATTTCCTCCTGGGTGATCTCAAGGTGCCGGGTCAGACCGGGATAGAGAATAGGGTTGAACAAGGATGCGATGCATCGGGCGAGCCGCGCGGTTGCATTCAGCGTGCGTCCATTCTCCAGCAGTGCGATAAACTGCCCAAGCCGCTCGTTGAGTTGACCGACCAGGAAACGATTGAACGCCACGCTGTTCTCGAACAGCCAAAAGAAAGTCGCGCGGTCCATCATCGCCAGGCGGGTGTCGCGCAAGGCCACCACATCGTATCGCCGCGCCTCATTCTTGAGCACGGTGCCTTCGCCAAACCATGCGCCGGCAGTCAAGCCGGCGAAACTGGCGGCCTTGCCGCCGCGGGACACGATTCCCATCCTGGCAAGGCCGGTGACGACGCCGGTCCAGTACTCGAACTGGTCGCCTCGCATGAAGATGAACTCGTTGGCACGGTAGGATTTCTCGACGATGCCGGCACGGGCGACCTCGGTTTCGTGCTGGTTCAGTTCACGCGACCAGGCCGCGATGCGCTTGAGATAATCTGCTGCAATCATGATCCGCCGAACCGTCACCAGGGCCTGCGACACCCCCATGCTGCACCGCAACAAGCATGGCGCCGTCGCGGCCAGTCCTGCCGACCAGACATGCCGGCCTGACATCGCGGCCGGAGAAATTTTCGCTTCCAATTGTCAGGCACAAGACATTTCAAAATACCGCTTTACCCTATTGAGTGCCATCTCCGCACCAAATCGCCGAATGGGTGGATTGGATGGCGGGGAAAGGGCTGGTTATCGGCGCCAAGGAGGTCGGATGCCGCCGGTTTCGATGGCAAGGGCTGCGGACCGCCGAGCCGGCACTGGGGCCATAGGCATCCGCGGTGGAATGGCTTAGCTGTGACGACCGATATAGGATCGGTGGTTACGTCGAACGATCGATAAGAGCGCGCCAAGCGCCATATCTCGGAGGGACAGGTGGCTCATACGTTGGAACTGCGCGGGGTGTCGCTGCGCTTTGGTGGGGTGCGCGCGCTCACCGAGGTCAGTTTTGGCGTCAATGAGGGCGAACTGTTCTCGATCATCGGCCCGAATGGCGCCGGCAAGACCTCGATCGTCAACTGCATCTCCGGCCGCTACCGGCCGACCGATGGTCAGTTGTTCTATCGCGGCCGCGATATCACCGCGCTCAATCCCAATGCGAGGCCTTCGCTCGGCATCGGCCGCACCTTTCAGAACCTCGCGCTGTTCCACCACATGACCGTGCTCGACAACATCATGGTCGGGCGGCATCATCTCTTGAAGAACAACTTCATCACGGGATCGCTGTACTGGCTGACCGGCGCCCGGCGCGAGGAGCTCGAGCATCGCCGCAAGGTCGAGGAAATCATCGATTTCCTCGACCTGCAGCCGGTGCGCAAGGCCACCGCCGGCACGCTGCCTTACGGTTTGCGCAAGCGCGTCGAGCTCGCCCGCGCGATGGCGCTGGAGCCGCAGCTGATCCTGCTCGACGAGCCGATGGCCGGCATGAATTTCGAAGAGAAGGAGGACATGGCGCGCTACATCGTCGATCTCAATGAGGAGTTCGGCATGACGGTGATGATGATCGAGCACGACATGGGCGTGGTGATGGACATCTCGCACCGCGTCATGGTGCTGGATTTCGGCCGCAAGATCGCCGAAGGCGATCCGGCCTCGGTGCTGGCGGATCCGCATGTGAAGCGGGCTTATCTCGGCGAAGAGGACGAGGTTCTGGTCGATCCGGACAATACGCCGGCGACGACGGAGAGCGCGGCATGATGGACTATGCCGGCCGCGCCGCAGCCGCCGATACCTTTCCGAAGCTGTTGCGCCTCAACGCCAGGGAGCATGGCGGCGACATTGCGCTGCGCGAAAAGGATCTCGGTCTCTGGCGCCTGTTTAGTTGGAACGACTATCAGACCCGGGTACGCGACTTCGCGCTCGGCATGGTCGAGCTCGGGCTCGGCCACGGTGACGTGATCGGCATCATCGGCGACAACCGGCCGGACTGGGTGTCGGCCGAAATCGCCACCCACGCGATCGGGGCCATGAGTCTCGGCCTCTATCGCGACGTGCTGGACGAGGAGGCGGCGTATCTGTTGAGCTATGGCGCAGCCAAACTGGTATTTGCCGAGGACGAAGAGCAGGTCGACAAGCTGCTGGCGCTGGCCGCGCGGGTACCGAACCTCAAGCACATCGTCTATTCCGATCCGCGCGGCATGCGAAAATATGACGATCCCCGCCTGATGCGAGCTGACGGCCTGGCAGGCCTCGGGCGCGACCGCGCCGGGCGCGAGCCCGGCCTTTACGACCAGTTGGTCGATGCCACCCGGGGCGAGGATGTTGCGATCCTCTGCACCACGTCCGGCACCACTGCCCACCCGAAACTGGCGATGCTCGCCGCCGGACGGGTGCTGCGGCATTGCGCGACCTACCTTGCGTTCGATCCCAAGGGACCTGATGACGAATATGTCTCGGTGCTGCCGCTGCCCTGGATCATGGAACAGGTCTACGCGCTCGGCAAAGGCCTGCTGTGCCGCATGAAGGTCAACTTCGTCGAACAGCCCGACACCTTGATGAACGATTTTCGCGAGATCGCGCCGACCTTCGTGCTGTTCGCGCCAAGGGTGTGGGAATCGATCGCCGCCGACGTCCGCGCAGGCGTGATGGATTCCTCGCCGCTCAAGCAAAGCCTCTATCAGCTCGGGATGAAGGCCGGCCTGGCGGCGCTGGCGCGCGGCAGGCATTCGGCGACCGCTGACCTGCTGCTGTTTCGCGCCCTGCGCGACCGGCTCGGCTTTACCCGGCTGCGCTCGGCCGCGACCGGCGGCGCTGCGCTCGGCCCCGACACCTTCAAGTTCTTCCAGGCGATGGGCGTCCCGCTGCGCACGCTGTACGGCCAGACCGAATTGCTCGGGGCCTACACCCTGCATCCGTTCGGCAAGGTCGACCCCGACACCACGGGCGTGGCGATGGCGGACAACATCGAAATCCGCATCGACAATCCGGATATCCACGGCGTCGGCGAAATCGTGGTGCGTCATCCCAACATGTTCCTCGGCTATTACAAGAGCCCGGAAGCCTCCGCCGCCGACATGAAGGATGGCTGGATGCACTCGGGCGATGCCGGCTACTTCAACGACGACAATCAGCTCGTGGTGATCGACCGCATCAAGGATCTGGCGGAAACCGCGCGCGGCGAGCGATTCTCGCCGCAATACATCGAAAACAAGCTGAAGTTCTCGCCCTATATTGCCGAGACGGTGGTGCTCGGCGCCGGCCGCGACGCGCTGGCGGCGATGATCTGCATCCGGTTCTCGATCATCTCAAAATGGGCGGAGAAACACCGGATCGCGTTCACCACCTACACCGACCTCGCCTCGCGCCCCGAAGTATACGCGCTGCTGCGCCGCGAGGTCGAAACCGTCAACGCCACGCTGCCGCCGGCGCAGCGCATTTCCCGCTTTTTGCTGCTCTACAAGGAACTCGACGCCGACGACGGCGAATTGACCCGCACCCGAAAGGTTCGCCGCAGCGTCATCAACGAGAAATATGCCGGCATCATCGACGCGATCTATGGCGGCCAGCGCGAGATTCCGATCGATACCGTCATCCGCTTCCAGGACGGCACCACGCAGCGCATCCGCACCAGGCTCGCGGTAGTCGACCTTTCGCCCGACGCGCCGCTGGCGGAGGCCGCGGAATGAGCATGCCCGCCTGCCAGCCGCTTGATTTCACCGGCTTCTCGCACCCGGAAGCCCTCACTCACCCGGCGCATTTGGTGCGCCGGCCTGCCCCCGCAACCGGGGCGAGGTCAGCATTTCGCGGCCCGGCATGAACCTGCAGTTCCTGATCCAGCTTCTGGTCAACGGCCTTGTGGTCGGCACGCTCTACGGCGTGGTGGCGATGTCCTTCGTGCTGATTTACAAGGCCACCCAGGTGGTGAACTTCGCACAGGGCGAATTGCTGCTGATCGGCGCCTGGGTATGCTGGGCGCTGCTGACCAAATACCAGGTGCCGTTCTGGATCGGCATGCCGCTGACGCTGGTGTTCATGTTCGCATTCGGCATCGCGATCCAGATCGTGATCCTGCGGCCGATGATCGGCGAGCCGATCATCTCGGTGATCATGGTCACCATCGGCCTGTCGACGGTATTTCAGGCGGCACTGAAGTGGATTTTTGGCGTCAATCCGCAGCCCTTTCCGCGGGTCTTCACCAGCCAGTCGTTGAATTTCTGGGGCCTGCAGATTCAGACCGTCTATGTCATGAGCCTGGTGGTGTCGGTGGCGATGATGGTCGGCATGGCCTGGTTCTTCCGGGTCTCGAAATACGGCCTCGCGATGCGCGCCACCGCCTTCAACCAGCAGGTGGCCCAGTCGCTCGGCATTTCGGTCAAGAACGTGTTCGCGATGGCGTGGGCGATCTCGGCGACCGTCTCGGCGGTGGCCGGTGTGGTGGTGGCCGTCGTCAACGGCGTGTCTTCGGGGCTGTCGGACTACGGCATCAAGGTATTTCCGGCAGCAATCCTGGGCGGACTCGACTCGATCGGCGGCGCGGTGCTCGGCGGCATCATCATCGGCCTTCTGGAGAACTTCGCCCAATATATCGATAGCGAATATCTGCACTGGGGCAACCTGTACGAAATCGCGCCATTCTACGTGCTGATCATTGTCCTGATGATCAAGCCTTACGGCCTATTCGGCACCAAAGACATCGAGCGGGTGTAATCATGATCGGCAACAGGCGCAGGCGGATTCTCGGCTGCAATGATATCCACAGCGGCCTGGCGATGCCCCGCGCCAACCGGCGCGAGCGGTAGTTCCGATGGCGGGCCCATCCTTGATTCCAGCCGGTGACTTCCGCACCTCCTATGCGGCAGACACCACGATCTTTCCGACCAGGACCAGCCGCAACGCGGCGATCGCCGGCATCGTGCTGGTCTGCTTTGCCCCGCAATTGCTCGGCGAATACAGCCTGAGCATCCTGATCCAGATCGGGATCTTTGCCATCGCCGCCCTCGGCCTCAATATTCTGGTCGGCTTTACCGGGCAGATTTCAATCGGCCACGCCGCCTTCTTCTTGTTCGGGGCGTTCACCTCGGCCTATCTGTCGAACACGCTGCCGATCCCGGTATTCTTCGCCATCCCGCTGGCGGGCGTTGTCACGGCGCTGGTCGGGCTGATCTTCGGCGTGCCGGCGGCGCGCCTCAAGGGACTTTATCTCGTCATCGCCACCCTGGCCGCGCAATACATCCTGCTTGATTTCTTCTCGCGTGCCGACTGGTTCAGCGGCGGCTCGGTGCCCGCCAGTGCCAATCCATTTTCGATCTTCGGCTATACGCTGCGCGGCGACCGGCAGTATTTCTACGTGGTGCTGGCCTACCTCCTTGTCAGCTATCTCCTGGTGACCAACCTGATGCGGACCCGCGACGGCCGGGCGCTGGTCGCGATCCGCGACCACTATCTGTCGGCGGAAATCATGGGGATCAACCTCACCAAATACCGCACGCTGTCGTTCGGCCTCGCGGCGTTCTTCGCCGGCATCAGCGGCGCGCTGTACGCGCATTATCAGCTCGTGGTGTCCAACGAGGGCTTCGGCATCGAACGATCGATCATCTTCCTGGCCATGGTCATCATCGGCGGCACCGGTTCGATCATGGGAACGCTGATGGGCACCGCCTTCGTGGTGCTGCTGCCGGAATCGATGGAGTGGATCAGCGCCGGGCTGAAGGGCAGCGCGATCGACAAGGCGCTGTCGCTCAATAACAACATCACCTTCCTGCGCGAGATCGCGATCGGGCTGATCATCATCGGGTTCCTGATGTTCGAGCCGGACGGGCTCGCGCATCGCTGGCGGCAGATCAAGACCTACTGGAAACTCTACCCGTTTTCGCATTGAGGTTGGAACGGGACCGGCTACAATCGCAACCAACAAACCACACGGAGGAAGCACACATGACCATGAAATCCCTATGGGGCGCCGTTTCGCTGGCGCTGCTGCTCGGCGGCGCTGCGACCGCTGCGCAGGCCCAAATCGCCATCGGCCACCTCGAGGACCTTTCCGGCGGCACCGCCGACGTCGGCACGCCCTACGGCCAGGGTGTGGTCGACACCTTCGCCTGGGTCAACAAGAACGGTGGCATCGGCGGCAAGCAACTCAACGTCGACAGCAACGACTACGGTTATCAGGTGCCGCGGGCGATCGCGCTCTACAAGAAATGGTCGGGCGCCGACAAGGTCGCGGCGATCATGGGCTGGGGCACCGCGGATACCGAGGCTCTTACCGGCTTCCTCGCGCAGGACAAGATCCCGGATATTTCGGGCTCCTATGCCGCGGCGCTGACCGATCCCGAAGGTACCAGCGGCAAAGCAAAACCTGCACCGTATAATTTCTTCTATGGCCCGAGCTATTCGGACGCGCTGCGCGCCGAACTGACCTGGGCCGCCGAGGACTGGAAGGCCAAGGGCAAGCCGGGCAAGCCGAAATTCGTGCATATGGGCGCCAACCACCCCTACCCCAACGCGCCCAAGGCCGCCGGTGAAGCACTCGCCACCGAACTCGGCTTCGAAGTGCTGCCGCCGCTGGTATTCGCGCTGGCCCCCGGCGACTACAGCGCCCAATGCCTGAGCCTGAAAAGCGCCGGCGCCAATTACGCCTATCTCGGCAATACCGCCGCGTCCAACATTTCGGTGATGAAGGCCTGCAAGACCGCCGGCGTCGACGTCCAGTTCCTCAGCAACGTCTGGGGCATGGACGAGAACGCCGCCAAGACCGCCGGCGACGCCGCCGATGGCGTGATATTCCCGTTGCGCACCGCGGTGGCATGGGGCGGCAACGCGCCGGGCATGAAGACGGTGATGGAAATATCCAAAATGTCCGATCCTACCGGCAAGGTCTATCGCCCGGTGCATTACATCGCGGCGGTTTGCGCGGCGCTGTACATGAAGGAAGCCATCGACTGGGCCGCCAAGAACGGCGGCGCGACCGGCGAAAACGTCGCCAAGGGCTTCTACCAGAAGGCCAACTGGGTGCCGGCGGGCATGGAAGGCGTCTGCAATCCCTCGACCTGGACCGAGAAGGACCATCGGCCGACAACGACGGTCGATCTCTACCGGTCGAGGATTTCCGGCGCTACCGACGGCGACATCAACGATCTCATGGCCAAGGGCACCATCAAGCTCGAGAAGGTCAAGACCGTCGAACTGCCGCGCAAGGCCGACTGGTTCGGTTGGTAGGATAGCGATTGTTCGCATCGCCGCCAAGGCGGGGGATCCAGTGCGCCACGGCGTGTCGATTGTTGCCGAACGCCCGCGAAAGACTGCATCACCCGCTGCAGCCCGTCATCGGGCTCGCCGAAGGCGAGACCCGGTGGCGGGCAATGACGGTGGCGGGTGCAACGGAATGCGCGGTTCTGTCCGCGACACCGGGATCAACATATGAATAATTTGACCGACATCGATTTCGCATCCGCGGCGACGACAATCCCCGCCCCGCTGCTCAGCGTGCGCAACATCGAGGTGGTGTACGACGACGTCATCCTGGTGCTGCGCGGCCTCAGCCTCGAGGTGCCGCAAGGCGCCATCGTGGCACTGCTTGGCGCCAACGGCGCGGGCAAGTCGACCACGCTGAAGGCGATTTCCGGATTGCTCAAGACCGAGGACGGCGAGGTTACCCGCGGTGAAATCATCTTCAACGGCGAGCGCATCAACGGCATCGATCCCGACAAGATCGTCCGCCGCGGCATCTTTCAGGTGATGGAGGGCCGCCGCATCGTTTCCGACATGACGTCGCTGGAAAACCTCAGGCTCGGCGCCTTCACCCGCAGCGACGACGAGGTCGGCGCCGATATCGACATGGTCTATGGCTATTTTCCCCGGCTGAAGGAGCGCACCGGGCTTGCCGGTTATCTCTCCGGCGGCGAGCAGCAGATGCTGGCGATCGGCCGCGCGCTGATGGCGCGCCCGAAGATGATCCTGATGGACGAACCGTCGATGGGATTGTCGCCGCTCTTGGTCAAGGAAGTGTTCGCGATCATCCGGGACATCAACCGCGATCTCGGCGTCACCATCCTGCTGGTGGAGCAGAACGCGCGCGCAGCCCTTTCGGTCGCCAGCCACGGCTATATCATGGAGCAAGGCAAGGTGGTGCTCGACGGCAGTGCCGACGCGTTGCGCGACAACGAGGACGTCAAGGAGTTCTATCTCGGCGGCGCCGGCGACCAGCGCAAGAGCTTCAAGAACCTGAAGAGCTTCAAGCGGCGCAAGCGCTGGCTGTGACGCGGCGTCGCGGTGCCTAGCCGAGCACCTGCTCGGCTTCGACGGTTGCACACAGCACATGATAGAACGAAGACGCCGGAATCGTTGCCACCAGCGAACCGCCGTCGCGGTCGAATTGATCGTACCAGCCGCCGGCGACCGGGTGCCTGAGATAAAGCCGATCGAGGCGCGCCAGCGCGGCCCGCGCTTCCTCCGCGGCTCCGGCTTCGCCCGCCTCGGCCTGCGCTATCCATGCCTTGGCGATTTCAGCCTGCGGCCACAGGCGCCGGCTGTGTTTGCGGATATTGCCCGCGGCGTCGCCATGATCGATCAGGCAGCCGGTCGCAGCGTCCCGATAACGCAGCGCCGAAGCCAGCAACTCGGCGCGATAGCGCCCGGTCGGGCAGCCGGTAATCCGCTCGAACCCCTTCAAGAGCCAGACCCATTCCGCCTGATGGCCGGGCTCGATGCGGACCGGCTCGATGTTCGACCAGTCGTCCTCGAAATATTCGCCGAGCACGTGCTTCTGCTTGTCGTAGAGATTGGCAAGGAACAACGCGAAGAATTCGCCGGCACGATGTTGAAACGCCGCCTCATGGGTGGCATCGAACGCCGCGATCATCGCCTCGAACAGATGCATCTGCGGATTTTGCCGCCGCGGCAGCGACACCGGCCAGCCTTCCGCGAAACCGCCATGCGGCGAGCGCAATCTGGTATCCAGGAACGAAAGCAGCGCGTCGATTTCGGCGCGGACCTGTGCATCGCGACCGAGCGCATAGACGCTTGCCAATGCCAGCAGCACGAAGGCGTGGTCATAGCTGTCGCGGCGCGGATCCGACACCGAACCGTCCGGCGCCAAGGTATGGACGAAGCCCGGCTGGCCATCGGGGCCCTTGGCCTTGGCCAGCAGATAGTCCAGCCCCTTCATCGCGATCTCGCGGCCTTGCGGATACCAGCCGATCTGCGCTGCCTTGGCGAAGCAATAGATCTGCCTTGCCTGGACGAAAACCCGCCGCGGGGCCAGAACATCGGCGCGGCCGTCCGGATCGAGCCGGTCGACAAAGCCGCCCGTGGTCCGGTCCCAGCCTTGGCCCGACCACAACGGCAGCGAATGCTCGATCATCAGGGTCCTGAGCCGGCCGATGATGTCGGGTGCCTCCGATGGGCCGGCTGATGTCACGCTGTCAGGTTCGGCCATCGCAATCCCGGAAAATGCCCGTCAGAAAAAGGCAGATGATCGACGGCTTGTAAATGGCCTTGTGGCGGCGGTTGACCAGGAATGTGGTATTGGACATGACGTATAAATCGCCCTTCATTGAGGCTGCCGTATGGTCGAACAGCCAGCACGCGGCGGCTGGCGGGACCACAAGGGATCACCCATGAGCGAGCACTACGACGCCCTCGAAACGCGCGAACCCGCAATCCGCGAGGCCGAGTTGTTTTCGCGGCTGCCGGACGTGCTGCGCAAGGCGATGGCGGCGCCGGCCTATGCCGAACGCCTCCGGGGAGTCGATCCCGCCGCGATCACCAGCCGGGCGGCGCTGGCACGGCTGCCGTTGCTGCGCAAATCCGACCTCCCGGCCCTGCACAAGGCCGCGCCGCCGTTCGGCGGTTTGGTCGCCGGTCGCCCCGGTTCGTTCGGCCGACTGTTCACGTCGCCCGGCCCGATCTTCGAGCCCGAGCCTGTCCATGCCGACCCCTGGCGCGGCGCACGGGCGCTGTTCGCTGCAGGCTTCCGTCCCGGCGACGTGGTGCTGAACACGTTCAGCTATCACCTGACGCCGGGTGGTTTCATCTTCGACGCCTCCGCCCGCGCGCTCGGCTGCGCGGTGATCCCGGCCGGTCCCGGCAACACCGACGCGCAGTTCGAACTGATCGAGGCCTATCGGCCGGTCGGCTACAGCGGCACGCCGGATTTCCTCAAGATCCTGCTCGACGCCGCCGAGAAAACCGGGCGCGACGTCACGTCGATCAAGCGTGCGCTGGTGTCCGGCGCCGCGTTTCCGAAGTCGCTGCAGCAGGAGATCGCGTCGCGCGGCGTCCAGGCCCTGCAGGCCTTCGGTACCGCCGATCTCGGCATCATCGCCTTCGAGACCGCCGCCGGCGACGGCATGGTGGTCAACGAGGATCTGATCCTGGAAATCGTGCGGCCCGGCACCGGCGATCCGGTGGCCGAGGGGGAGGTCGGCGAGATCGTGGTGACGTCGCTCGATCCGCATCATCCCTGGATCCGGCTGGCGGTCGGCGATCTGACGGCCGCGCTGCCCGGCCAAAGCCCCTGCGGGCGCAGCAACATGCGCATCAAGGGCTGGATGGGTCGCGCCGACCAGACCACCAAGGTCAAGGGCATGTTCGTGCGGCCCGAACAGATCGCCGAGCTCGGCAAACGTCATCCCGAACTCGGGCGGCTGCGTCTCGTCGTCACCCGCACCGCCGAGGCCGATGCGATGACCCTGATGTGCGAATGCAGCTCGCCCGGCGAGGCGCTTCGGAGCGAAGTCGCGGCCACCCTGCGCGCGTTGACAAAGCTTCAGGGCGCGGTGGAATTGACGGCGCCCGGACAATTGCCGAACGACGGCAAGGTGATATCCGACGAGCGCGGCTGAGATCGTCGGCCGACTTGCAGGGCCGTCACGTCGGTTTGGATCCGCTTTCGTTCTGGTCCGGCAGGGAACCCGCGTTCTGCCCCCCAATCAAAAAGCGCATAGGCGATATACCGGGCAGGTATCCAGCGTCGAATCCGGCTCTGCGCCGCATGACAAGCGGCGGACTTTGGACGATGGTGGCGCCGATCCCATTTCCAGCCAAGGTCCACTACCCCGGAGCTTTCCGAATGCCCTTTCCGCGTGCCTCGCAGGCCCTGTCCCGCTTCACCGTGCTCGATCTCACCCGCGTCCGCTCCGGGCCGACCTGTGTGCGGCAGCTCGCCGACTGGGGCGCCAGGGTGATCAAGATCGACGCGCTGATGGAGGATGCTGCCGGCGAGCAGCCGGGCGGACCGCGCCAGGGCCCGGATTTCCAGAACCTGCATCGCAACAAGCGCGCGATGACGCTCAACCTGAAGGACCCGAGGGGCCTCGAGGTGTTCCGCAGGCTTGCCGAACAGGCGGACGTGGTGGTCGAGAACTTTCGCCCCGACGTCAAAGCCCGGCTCGGCATCGACTATGAAAGCCTGCGCCGGATCAATCCGCGCATCGTCTATGGCAGCATCTCCGGCTTCGGGCAGGACGGCCCCTATCACAAGCGGCCGGGCTTCGATCAGATCGCGCAAGGCATGGGCGGGCTGATGTCGATTACCGGTGCTCCCGGCGGCGGTCCGATGCGGGTCGGCATCCCCGTCGCCGACCTCACCGCCGGGCTGTTCTGCGCCATCGGCATCCTCACCGCGCTATTGGAGCGCGATGTCTCCGGCGAAGGCCAGTGGGTGCAGACCTCGCTGCTGCAGGCCCAGATCTTCATGCTGGATTTCCAGGCCGCGCGCTGGCTGATGGAAAAGGAGGTGGCCACGCAGGCCGGCAACAACCACCCGACCAGCATTCCCACCGGCGTATTCAAGACTTCGGACGGCTACATCAATATCGCCACCACCGGTGGGCGGATCTGGGAACGTTGCGCGGAAGCCATCGGCGCCCCCGAGCTTGCCAGCCGCCCGGAATATGCCACCGCGCCGGCGCGCTCGAAAAACCGCGATGCCCTCAATGCGGAGATCAGCGCGCTCACGGCAAAGAAATCCACCGACACCTGGGTCGCGGAGCTCAACGCCGCCGGCGTGCCCTGCGGCCCGATCTATTCGATCGACCAGGTGTTCGAGGACGCGCAGGTTCAGCATCTCGGCATCGCGCAGGACGTGCCCAATGCCGAGAACCGTCATATCCGGCTGGTCGGCCAGCCGGTCACGCTGTCGCGCACCCCGAGCGCCATGGCGGCGCGGCCGCCGGAATTCGGCGAGCAGACCGACGAAGTGCTCGCCGAGTTCGGCTTCAGCGCAGGCGAGATCGCGGCGTTGCGGCAAAAAAAGGTGGTGTAACGAGGCCCGGCGTCCTGCGCGCTCCCTCGACCAGCACTTTGGGCCGATCCCAAACAAAAAAGCCCGGCACCAGGCCGGGCTCAGGTTGGATTGACGCAAAAAGCGAACTCAGTATCTCGCCACCACAGGACCGCCGAAGCGATAGTTGACGCCGACACGCAGGATATTGTCAGTGACATGCGAACTGGTCAGCAGCGGCGTATAGGCGCCAACACCTGCGAAACTATTGTTGACCGTTCCGAGATCGACATAGAGGTATTCGAGCTTGGCTGTCCAGTTGCCGCCGATCGCGCCCTCGACACCAGCGCCAACAGTCCAGCCGGCCTGGGTGGAGTTGGAAATCGCCAGCGCTGACGCAGCCGCCGTAGCCGTCGCGAGAGGCGGACCGCCTGGAAAAGCAGTTACTGCCGTGGTTGTGGTGGCAATGCCGGAGGTCGATTTAACTTCGCCGACCGCAAGACCGCCGGTCACGTAGAGAAGTACGCGAGGATCTGCCAGGAAGCCCACTCGGCCGCGCAGGGTTCCAAGCCACGGCAGCTTGTTCTCGAACGTGCCTGTCGTGGTGGTCGTAGTCGTGGTCGTCGGCGGAAGATTAACCCCGAAAGGTGCCCTGAACGTTGTGACCAACGTGTACGGATTCAGCGTCGCAGTACCATCCTGCCCGGTCGCATCAATATCACCCTCGATGCCCAGCACCCAGCTGCGATTGAACTGCCAGTTGTAGCCGGCCTGACCGCCAAACACCCAGCCATTCATGCTTTGCGATGTGGCAAAGGTGGGCAGCGCGACAACAGGCGTGGTGTAGGTGGTAAATGAATTTCCCCAGCTGTAGCCGCCGTTGAGACCGATGTAGAAACCGGTCCAGTCGTAGACCGGCGCAACATAGGCCGGAGCCTTGGTGTAGACCCGTGCAGGCAGGTCGGCAGCAAACGCGCCCGTGGCAGCAAACGAGGTGACCGCGGCAATTCCAATCAACAGACGCTTCATGACGAAACCTCCGGAGAAACAATTAAATATTGCGACAACAATACGGATTCGTGCTCACGAAGTCTGTTACGCGAAAACCACACCCGGACATAATCGAACACAGGCTGTGCGGCACGTAAAGTCGCCTAAACTATTAAGCTGTTGATCCAGCGTGTTTTTCTTAGGATCGAAACTCCACTGGCCGCCATCGCCGCGCCAGACTGACAAAAGCCCGGTCGATCACGGGCCAGAACAGCAGCGTGATCGCCAGCGTGGTGATCGAGCCGACCAGGCCGTTGGACCAGAATACCGTCATATCGCCCCCGGCGCCGATCATCGACAGCCGGAACGCATCCTCGGCGCGGTTGCCAAGTACCAGCGCCAGGGTGAACGGCGCCAGCGGAATGCCGATCTTCTTGAAGACATAGCCGACCACGCCGAATCCCAGCATCAGCCAGACGTCGAACATCGCGTTCTGGATCGCATAGGCGCCGATCGCGCAGGACACCACGATCATCGGCGCCACGGCCGCGAACGGCACCCGCAGCACCGAGGCGAAGATCGGCACCGTGGTCAGCACCAGCACCAGGCCGACCACATTGCCGAGATACATCGAGGCGATCAGGCCCCAGACGAAATCCTTGTGCTCGACGAACAGCAGCGGGCCGGGATTGAGCCCCCACACCATCAGGCCGCCGAGCAGGATCGCCGCGGTGCCGGAGCCGGGAATGCCGAGCGCCAGCATCGGCAGCAGGGCCGCAGTGCCGGAGGCGTGCGCCGCGGTCTCCGGCGCGAACACGCCCTCGATGCGGCCCTTGCCGAAACTTTCGGGATTCTTCGAAAAGCGCTTTGCCAGATTGTAGCCCATGAAGGAGGCGGCGATCGCGCCGCCGGGGGTGATGCCGAGCCAGCAGCCGATCAGCGACGAACGCAACAGCGTCACCCAGTATTTCGGCAGGTCCTTCCAGACCTTCAGGACGACGCCGAGGCTGATGCTGGCGGCATGGCCGCGCAGCGCCAGGCGCTCTTCCATGGTCAGCAGGATCTCGCTGATTCCGAACAGCCCGATTACCGCGACCAGGAAGTTGATGCCGCGCAGCAATTCGCTGGAGCCGAACGTCATGCGCAACTGGCCGGATACCGTGTCCATGCCGATGCCGGCCAGCAGCAGGCCGAGCGACATCGAGATCACCGTCTTGTGCTTGGACTCGCGGCCAAGGCCGACAAAGGAGCAGAACGTCAAGAGATAGACCGCGAAAAATTCCGGCGGTCCGAATTTCAGCGCGAACGACGAGATCAGCGGCGCCAGAAAGGTGATCAGCAGCACCGCCACCAGCGAGCCGATGAAGGACGAGGTGAACGCCGCGGTCAGCGCTTCGGCCGCCCGACCCTGCTGGGCCATCGGATAGCCGTCGAAGGTGGTGGCGACCGACCAGGCCTCGCCCGGGATATTGAACAGGATCGAGGTGATGGCGCCGCCGAACAGCGCCCCCCAATAGATGCTCGACAGCATCACGATCGCCGAGGTCGGATCCATGGTGAAGGTCAGCGGCAGCAGGATCGCCACCCCGTTGGGGCCGCCGAGGCCCGGCAGCACGCCGACAAAAATGCCGAGCACCAGGCCGACCATCATCAGCGCAAGCGTCTTCCACGTCATCAGCACGGCGAAGCCGTGCAGCAGCAGACCGAAGGCTTCCATGGAATGGCTATCCTGCGTTGCGCGTGATCCGGGCCGACCAGTGCTGCCCGCCGACCGGGTCGTGGCCCGCAGGCATGCGGTTCGGGATCATGCGTCAGTAACCGAAAGCCGCTTCGAGCGGCCCCTTCGGCATGATGACGTCGAAGGCGATGTCGAAGGTGACGAACATCGCGGCGGTGAACACCAGGGCGGTGAGCAGCGACTTCCACAGCGCGATCCGTCCCACCCAGCGCATGAAGCCGGCGATCAGCAGGAAGCTCGCGACATAGAGTCCGAGGAACTGCGTGGCCAGGCAGAACAGCAGCGTCGGAACGAACACCGCCATGACCCGGCGAAGCTGCGCCCGCGTGACAAAGGTCTCCGGGATCTCGCGGCGCGCCAGAAGGCCGGTGGCCAGGCCGTAGAGGCTGGCGCCGCCGAGGATCACCGACAGATAGAACGGAAAATAGCCCGCCTGCGGGCCGGTGGAATCCCAGCCGATGCCGGTGCGCCAGTTGTCGTATCCGAGCAGCAGCGCCAGCCCCAGCAGCAGCACCGAGACCAGCGCCTCGGCGGTACGGGTATCGGTCACGGCCGGCGATCCGGGTTCCGGCGCGGTCGGATCGTCGACGACTATTTCAATCTCGGAACTGGACACGGGTTGTTTCATCAAGCGGGAGGGAAGATCGGTGATTGCTGTTCTCCATTCGGGCGGCTGGCCAGCGCGAGGCCGGCCACGCCTTGGCTATTTCGCCACAAACCCCGCTCGGGTCATCAGCGATGTATTGAGTGCGTCATCCTCATCGAGGAATTGCAGCATGTCCTTGCCGGTGAGGAAGATCGGCTTCAGTGCCTGCTTTTCCATGTAATCCCTGTATTCGGCGGTTTGGGTCACCTTCTGGAACAGGTCGACGTAGAAGGCCTGCTGTTCGGCGGTGACCTTGCCCGGCAAAAACATGGCGCGCAGCATCAGGTATTGCACGTCGAGGCCCTGTTCCTTGCAGGTCGGGATGTCGTTCCAGGACTGGGTCTCGGTCACCTTGGCCGTGTAGGAGATCCGTTCCTTGTCGAACACGCAGAGCGCGCGGACCTGCCCGGCGCGCCAGACTTCGAGATTCTCACTGGGGTTGTTGACGTTGGCTTCGGTATGATTGCCGACCAGCTGGGTCGCGGCCTCGCCGCCGGACTTGTAGGGCAGATAGGCGAATTTCGCGCCGGTCTTCTGCTCGACGAAGACCGTGAGCACGTTGTCCTCGCGCTTGGATCCGGTGCCGCCCATCTTGAACGGCGGGCTGGCGGCCTTGGCGGCGGCGATGAACTCCTTGACGGATGCCGGCCCGGCGGCATTGTCCCACAGCACGAACTGGTCCAGCGCGACCACGGCGACCGGCGTCAGCTCGCGCCAGTTGAACGGAATTTTCGCCGACAGCGGCAGCATGTAGATCAGCGAATAGGCGATCATCACCTTGTTGGGATCGCCTTCCGAGGCCTTCATGTACATCAGCGCTTCGGCGCCGGACGCCCCGCCCTTGAGCGACACCACCATCGGCTGCTTCATCAGGTTGTTCTTCTGGATCGCGGCCTGCATCATCCGCGCCATCTGGTCGGAGGCGCCGCCGGCGCCGGCCGCGACCACGATTTCAACCGGCTTGGTCGGCTCCCAGGCGGCCAGCGCCGGCGTACTCGCCAGCGCCGCGGCCAGCGCGGCCGCAGCCTTGATGAAATGTCGCACCTGTTTCTTCCCCCTTGATGTTCTTGAGGTCCGCCGATGCCCGACGCGTATATTGTATGCCACGGTGCTTATAGCGGTGAGTTGCAGCGGACTCCAGCCGCTTGGCTTAGGACTTTCGCAGGACATGCGGGCGGCCCGGAAGCCCCGCGGGCCGCGCCAGGTCGTCCCCGGTCGCGGCGGGGAGGTGCCGGGCGGTGATGGCCGAGAACAGCCCTGGGCCGTCGCAACGACGCCCAGACAGGGCTTTTCGGCCTCGCGGAGTTGCGCCGCGAATATCGGGCCCGCCAACTTCAAGGGCGCGACTGGCCTTGCAAAGTCGCAACTGGAAGCCGCGTGCCTATGAACCGGTCCTCAACGACGTCGGAGACATCAAGGCCTGTCCAAGATCGTGATGGACCGCGGCACTCGCGCCGGGGCGGCTTGTGCCGATGCTCCCGGGTCAGCAGTGACGGCGGCAATTGCGTTAGGGGGTGCTCTGGCCCCGCAATTCTGGCACCGTGGTCGCGGACGCCTCCAGTGCCCCGCAATGGGCAGGAGCCATTGCAAGTCGGTGATCGATGCAAAATGCGGGCAAACGCGTTCTCGGCGGATTGACCGCGATCCCAGCGCTCCTGATGACCACGCATGCCGCATGGGCCGCGACAACGATCGATAGCGCCGTCAGGCCTTATTTTATCCTGGGCGGAGCCGTGACCGCAATCTTTTTCCTTTCGGTGGGGGCAATCCTGATTCGAAAAGGCAATCGCTACCTGCGTATCGCCGCGGCCGTCGGGCAATGGCCGATCGTTACGGGCAAGGTGGTATCGTCGAACGTCGCCAAACGGGTGCACAGAACCCAGGACGATTCGACAGAGTATTTCGTACCGCAGGTCCACTATGTCTATCATGCCGACGGAATCCGTCGGGACGGCCGCGTCATCCGGGCTGGCCTGGAAGATCGCGGTTATCCGCTTGAACAACAGGCGCTCGATTGCGTCGCCAAATATTCCGCCGGTTCAAAAGTGCCGGTGCGGTATGATCCGCAGAACCCCGCAGACGCGGTCCTTGAACCCGGACAGATGGGCGCTGGCAGCAACCTCCTCGCCGGCATCCTTCTCATGCTTGTCGGCATCGGAGGCGTGGCATTTACGATCTTTTCGGTTGTGACGCCCGGCAGCTGACATCCTGCATGCCCACCTACCCCGCAACCCATGCCGGCAGGTTGCACGCCGGTCGGGAACAATCCATCGAAGGGGCCGTTGAGTGCTCGAGGTATTCGGCAAATGATGCCGTCGCCGTCAACGGAGAAATCCCATGGAATTGATCCTGATTGTCGTTGTGCTCGTGCTGTTGTTCGGTGGCGGCGGATACTGGGGTCGCAGTCGAGGCCACTGGTAACGATGTACGATTCCGCGCCTTTTTGGGCGGTGACCAGACGAGTACGACTCGATAGATCTTTGGATGTTTACGGTTGAAGCAGCGCGTTGCTTGCTGAAATCTCTCGACGATGCAATCTGGCATCGTCGAGAGTCGCTGACCGCGGTCATGCAGCACAAATGAGCGGCGAAAAATTCGAGCCAGCAGCCGATCCTGCGGCCAGCGGCGTCTATTTCCCCTTCCACTCCGGCGTGCGCTTGTTGAGAAACGCGTCCATGCCTTCGCGAAAATCCTCGCTCATGTAGGCGCGCAGGATCAGGTCCTCGCCCTCGTCGCGGGTCAGCGTGCGGCGGATCCGGCGCACCGCTTCCTTGGTGACTTCCAGCGTGATCGGCGCATGGCTTGCCAGCAGCCTGGCGGTCTCGTCGGCGCGGCGCTGCAGGGTCGCGACATCGGGCACCACTTCGTTGAGCAGGCCGAGCGCCAGCGCTTCCGGCGCCTCGACCAGGCGCGCCTTGAAGATCAGGTCCTTGGTGCGCGCCGGCCCGATCAGCGAGACCAGCCGCGAGATGTTGGACATCGACAGGCAGTTGCCGAGCGTGCGCGCGATCGGAAAGCCGATTCTGGTCGCCTCGGTGCCGATCCTGATGTCGCAGCAGGCGGCGATGCCCGCCCCGCCCCCGGTGCAGGCGCCGGCAATGGCGGCGATGGTCGGCACCCGGCAGCTTTCCAGCGCGCCCAGCACGCGGTCGATCCGTCCCTCGTAGTCGAGGGCGTCCTGCGCGGTCTTGAAGGCGCGGAATTGCGAAATGTCGGTGCCCGAGGCGAACGCCTTGTCGCCGCTCCCGGTCAGGATGATCGCCTTGATCGAGCGGTCGGCGTTGGCGGTGTCGCAGATCTCGGCCATCCGCTCATACATCGCAAAGGTCAGCGCGTTGCGGGCCTGCGGGCGATTGAAGGTGATGCGGGCGATGCCGTCCTCAAGCGAATAGATCAGGTCTTCATTTGCCGGTACGGGGGCGTTCATCGCGCGCTCTTTCTGTTGGCTCGAAAGCTCGAAGGTCCCGCGCAGCGGGTGCGCGGGACAGGGATTTAGCTTCGTTCAGGCCACGGCGGCCTTGGATTGCGGCATCGCCACCGCATCGCGGCGCTTCAGGACATCCATCGCCGCCAGCACCCCGCCGGCGCGATGCGGCACCTTGGCGAGATCGAGGCCCATCTCGACGCCGGACAAGGTGCCCATCAGCATCAGGTCGTTGAAATGCCCGAGATGGCCGATCCGGAACGCCTTGCCCTTGAGCTTGCCGAGACCGGTGCCCAGCGACATGTCGAAATTTTCCAGCACCACCTTGCGGAAGGCGTCGGCGTCGTGTCCTTCCGGCACCATCACCGCGGTCAGCGCCGGCGAATAGCAATGCGGATCGAGGCAGACCAGATCGAGGCCCCAGGCCTTCACCGCCGCGCGGCTCGCCGCGCCGTGGCGCCGGTGCCGGACGAACACGTTGTCCAGCCCCTCCTCCTCGAGCATCGCGATGGCTTCGCGCAGCGCATAGAGCAGGTTGGTCGCCGGTGTGTAGGGGAAGGTGCCCTGCTTGTTGATCGCGATCATGTCGTGCCAGTCCCAGTAGGAACGCAACGACGCATTCGCCTTCGAAGCCGCCAGCGCCTTTTCCGAGACCGCGTTGAAGCTGAGGCCCGGCGGCAGCATCATGCCCTTCTGCGACCCGGCGACGGAGATATCGATGCCCCAGGCATCGTGCTCGTATTCCAGCGCGGCGAGGCCGGAGATGGTGTCGACCATCAGCAGCGCCGGGTGGTTGGTGCGGTTCAGCGCCTTGCGGACTTCGAACGGATGGGTGACGCAGCTGGTCGAGGTCTCGTTGTGAACGACGCAGACGGCCTTGATGCTGTGCTGGCGGTCGGCGGCGAGCCTGGCCTCGATCGCGTCGACATCGGCGCCGCGGCGCCAGTCGGTGGGCAGGAATTCGACGTCGAGCTTGAATTTCTCGGCGATGCCGCGCCACAGCACCGCGAACTGGCCGGTCTCGGCCATCAGCACCTTGTCGCCGGGCGACAGCGTATTGACGATGGCCGCTTCCCAGGCGCCGGTGCCCGACGAGGGATAGATGATGACCGGCTGCCGGGTACGGAAAATGCGCTGGCAGCCCGCCAGCACGGCATGGCCGAGTTCGGCGAATTCGGGACCGCGATGATCCAGGGTCGGCATGTCCATGGCCCGCAGCACCCGGTCGGGTACGTTGGTCGGTCCTGGAATCTGTAGAAAATGCCGTCCTGTATGCAGGGTCATCTGGCGTCCTTCCCGGGAGTCCTTGGTTTCGCGGGGCCCGAATATCATCATTTGGCCGGCTTGTCCCCCCACCCGGCGGACGCCGTCATTGGGATATAGGCAGTAGCCCGCGGCTTTTTACCCCGCGGCAACCGGCCGGCCAACCGGCGGGGCAGCCTCGCCTGGCTCGAACGGCGTCTCCGGATGCATCAGGAACGCGCAGAACAGGCCGAGCAGCAGCAAGCCCATCGACATCAGGAACGGCAGATACCAGTTGCCGGTGACATCGATCACGTAGCCGGCCACCAGCGGCGAAACAATCGCGGCCAGCGCCGAGCCGGTATTCATCAGGCCGGCGGCGGTGCCGGAATATTTCGGCGCAATGTCCATCGGCACCGACCACATCGGCCCGATCACCAGCTCGGCGAAGAAAAATCCCCCGGACAGGCACAGGGCGACGATGGTGATGTCGTGAACGAACAGGATCGGCAGCAGCGACAGCAGCGCGCCGGCAAAGCCCAGCACGGTCACGCCGAGCCGCGCCAGGCGGACGTTGCCGCTGCGCTTCAAAATGCCATCGGAGAGAATTCCGCCGAGGCTGTCGCCGACCACGCCGGCAAAGAACACGCCGGAGGCGAACAGCGCCGAATGCCCGATGTCGAGGCCATAGTTGTTCTTGAAGAACAGCGGCAGCCAGTTCAGGTACAGCCACAGGCTCCAGCCGTAGCAGAAATAGGTCAGCGTCACCGGCCACATCCGGCGCAACAGCGGACCCCAGGGCACCCGCGGCCGCGCCTGCACCGGGCGCGGCGGCAGCGACGCCAGTTCGGCCGCCGTGATGCCGCTGTGATCCCTGGGCTCGTTGCGGAAATACCAGGCCCAGACCACGCCCCACACCAGGCTGACCAGCCCCAGCGCGACGAACGAACCGCGCCAGGTCAGCCAGGCCATCAACGCCGCGATCAGTGGCGGGGTCACCGCGTTGCCCAGCCGCGCGAAGGCGTGGGTCAGTCCCTGGGCAAAGCCCCTTCGGTCGGCCGGCGTCCAGTACTGCATGGCGCGGGTGGCGGTGGGAAAGGTCGCGCCCTCGCCAAAGCCGAGCGCGATGCGGGCGATGAACAGGGTCGACAGGCCAGTGACAAAGCCGGTCATGATGGTGGAGAGCGCCCAGATCAGGCCGCACCAGAACAGGGTCTTGCGGGCTCCGAAGCGGTCGCCGACCCAGCCGCCGATCACCTGGAACAACAGATAGGGATAGGCGAAGGCCGAGAACACCAGGCCGAGCTGGGTATTGCTCAGGCCCAGCTCCTTCTGGATTTCGCTGGCCGCGGTGCTGATGTTGACCCGGTCGACATAGGTGATGAGGTACATCACGCACAGCATCGCCAGCACGACATGGGTGGCCTTGAACCGCAGCCGCATCCTAACCTCCCGAACTCGTTCTTATTGCTTTTTGCGATTGCGCCAGCTTCGACCCCCGCGGCAGGATCAGGTCTTGACCACTTTCAGGTGCGGCGGCGAATTCGAGTCGGTGCGCTCCTCCAGCAGCTTCATCGCCGCCTCGACGCCACCGGCGCGGTGCGGCACGCCGGCAGCCGACAGGCCCATCTCGACGCCGGACAACGCGCCCATCAGGGTCAGCGCGTTGCATTCGCCGAGGTGGCCGATGCGAAACACCTTGCCCGCGAGCTGGCTGAGGCCGGAGCCCAGCGACATGTTGTAATTGTCCAGCACGAGCTTGCGGAACTTGTCGGCATCGTGTCCCGGCGGCATCAGCACTGCCGTCAGCACCGGCGAATATTCCGATGGCTCCAGGCAAAGCACCTCGAGGCCCCAATGCGCGACCGCGGCGCGGGTGGCCGCCGCCAGCCGGCGGTGGCGGGCGAACACCGCCTCCAGCCCTTCCTCCAGCAGTATCGCGACGGCTTCGCGCAGGCCGTAGAGCAGATTGGTGGCCGGCGTATAGGGAAAGAAGCCGGCCGCGTTGGGTTTGAGCATTTCCTCCCAGTCCCAATAGGACCGCGGCATCCTGTTGGTGCGGGCGGCGGCACGGGCCTTGTCGGAGATGGCGTTGAAGCCGAGCCCCGGCGGCAGCATGAAACCCTTCTGCGAACAGCTGACGGTGACGTCGACCTTCCACTCGTCATGGCGGAAATCGACCGAGCCCAGCGAGGAAATGGTATCGACCAGCAGCAGCGCGGGATGGCCGACCCTGTCGATCGCGGCGCGGATCTCGCCGACCCGGCTGGTGACGCCGGTCGACGTCTCATTGTGCACCACCATGACGGCCTTGATGGCGTGGGCCGAATCCCGCGCCAGCCGCCGCTCGATCGCCGCAGGATCGGCGCCGTGGCGCCAGTCGCCCGGCATGAAATCGACCTCGATGCCCCAGCGCGCCGCCATCTGCCGCCACAGCGTGGCAAAGTGCCCGGTCTCGACCATCAGCACATGGTCGCCGGGCGACAGCGTGTTGACGATCGCCGCCTCCCAGGCGCCGGTGCCCGACGAAGGAAAAATGATCACCGGCCCGGCGGTCTTGAAGATCTTCTGGCAGCCTTCGAATACGGCCTTGCCGAGCGCGGCGAATTCGGCGCTGCGATGGTCGATGACCGGCATGTCCATGGCGCGGAGCACACGGTCCGGCACCGGGCTTGGGCCGGGAATCTGCAGGAAATGGCGTCCCCGATGCTCTGTCATGATGTCCTCACCCGATCTGTCCATAATATTGCATTCAATTATTATGGCATCAATCCCGTAACTGTGTACAATTAAATCATCGACGCTTCCCTTTCGAGCGCCTATGTTTTGCCGCCATGAAACCCATGATTCCCAGTGACGCGACCTCGACCGCCCTGGCGGCGGACCGCGGCCGGGAAGAGCCGTCGCTGCATGACGAGACCCTGAGCCGGCTGCGCGACCACATCGTCGAAGGCAACATTCCCGATGGCGGCCGGGTTCCGGAACGCCAGCTATGCGAGATGCTGGGCATCTCGCGGACCCCGCTGCGCGAAGCCCTGAAGGTGCTGGCGGCGGAAGGGCTGGTCGAATTGCTGCCAAACCGCGGCGCCAGGGTGCGGCAATTGAGCGAGCACGCGCTGGCTGAATTGTTCGACGTCATGGGCGGGCTCGAAGCGCTCGCCGGGCGGCTGGCCTGCGAACACATCACCGACGCCGAGATCGCCGAGATCGAGCGGCTGCATTACGAGATGTACGGGTACTATCTGCACCGCGACATGCACGGCTATTTCCGCATCAACCAACTGATCCACCAGAAGATCGTCGAAGCCTCGCGCAATGCCACGCTGCAGGGAGCCTATGCCAGTTTCGCCGGACGGATCAGGCGGATCCGCTACTCCGCCAATTTCGCCCGCAAACGCGAACGCTGGGGCGAGGCGATGCGCGAACACGAGACCATCCTGGAGGCCCTGCGCCGCCGCGCCGGCAGCGAGCTCAGCGACCTCCTGTTCATCCATCTGCGCAACAAGCGCACCGCCGCGGTCGAGCACCTCAGGGCAGGCGACGCGGCCGCGCCGGGGCCGGCGTGAGGTTCCCGCCGATCGAACGGGTCTTTATTTTGCATTCAAAAATTAACTCTATCTGCAAAAAATTGCATTTTTTGTCTGCGCCCGAAGCGGGCAGATGCAGGACGGCAGCGGCCAGCGGGGCGGAATGTCCGATACGGGTTTAACCGCGCTCAGGGACCGACTTGCCCGCGAGACCGCGGGCGAGGTGCTGTTCGATGCCTACAGCCGCGGCCGCTATGCCACCGATGCGTCGTTCTACCAGATCATGCCGGCCGGCGTGGTGGTGCCGCGCAGCATCGAGGAGGCGCTGCGGGCGCTTTCGATCTGCCGCGATGCCGGGCGCAGCGTGACTCCGCGCGGCGGCGGCACCTCGCAATGCGGCCAGACCGTCAATCACGGCATCGTCATCGATTTTTCGAAGCACCTCAACCGCGTCGTCTCGCTCGACGTCGCCGGACAATCCTGCGTGGTCGAACCGGGGATCGTGCTCGACGATCTCAATCGCCAGCTCAAGCCGCACGGCCTGTGGTTTCCGGTCGACGTCTCCACCGCCTCCCGCGCCACCATCGGCGGCATGGCCGGCAACAATTCCTGCGGCGGACGTTCGCTGCGCTACGGCACCATGCGCGACAACACCCTGTCGATGGATGCCGCGCTTGCCGACGGCACCAGCCTGCATTTCGGCGAGGTGCCGCGCGACCTGGCCGGGGTGAATTCCAGCGACGGCGGCCTTGCCCTGTTTCGCGACATGCTCGATCTCGGCGCGCGCGAGAGCGCCGAGATCGCGGAAAGGTTTCCCAAGGTGCAGCGCCGGGTCGGCGGCTACAATCTCGACGCGCTGGTGCCGCGCAACGCCGCCAGCAACTTGGCGCATCTGCTGGTGGGGTCGGAGGGTACGCTGGCCTTCACCACCCGGGTGGAACTGAAACTTTGGCCGGTCATCCGCAACAAGGTGCTGGGGGTCTGTCACTTCGGCAGCTTCTATGAGGCGATGGACGCGGCCCAGCACCTGGTGAAGCTGCGGCCGATCGCCGTCGAACTGGTCGATCGCACCATGCTGACGCTGGGCCGCGAGATCGCGATGTTTCAGCCGATCATCGGCACCGCGGTGCGCGGCGATCCGGACGCGGTGCTGATCGTCGAGTTCGCCGAGCAGGACCAGGCCGAGAACGTCAGGCGACTGAAGCAGCTTGGCGAAGTGATGGCCGATCTCGGCTTTGGCTGGGACCGGCCGCAACGCAAATGGGGCGGCGTCGCCGAGATCACGGAGCCGGGCCAGCAGACCGCCATCGCCGAGTTTCGCGCCGCCGGCCTCAACGTCATGATGTCGATGAAGCAGGAAGGCAAGCCGGTGTCCTTCGTCGAGGATTGCGCGGTGCCGCTGCCGCATCTGGCCGACTACACCGAGCGGCTCAACCGCATCTTTGCCCGGCACGGCACCAGCGGCACCATGTATGCGCACGCTTCCGAAGGCTGCCTGCATGTCCGCCCGGTGCTTAACCTGAAACTCGAAAAGGACGTCAAGGCGATGCGCGCCATCGCCGAGGAAACCTTCGCGATGGTCAGGGAATACAAGGGATCGCATTCCGGCGAGCATGGCGACGGCATCGTGCGCTCGGAATTTCATGAAACCATGTTCGGGCCGCGCATCATCGCCGACTTCCGCGAGGTCAAGCACCGCTTCGATCCGGATTCCGTGCTCAATCCCGGCAAGATCGTCGATCCGCCGAAAATGGACGACCGCGCGCTGTTTCGTTATCCGCCGCAATACCGCGTTGCCGAATTGAAGACCGCGCTCGACTGGTCGGCCTATCCCGGTGCCGGCGGCGGCTTCCAGGGCGCGGTCGAGATGTGCAACAACAACGGCGCCTGCCGCAAGCTCGAAGGCGGCGTGATGTGTCCGTCCTATCGCGCCACCCGCGACGAGAAGGACGTGACGCGCGGGCGCGCCAACACGCTGCGCCTGGCGATCTCCGGCCAGCTCGGCGCGGACGCGCTGGCAGCGGACGAGATGGCCGACACCATGAAACTCTGCGTGTCCTGCAAGGCCTGCCGCCACGAATGCCCCACCGGCGTCGACATGGCCAAGATGAAGATCGAAGTGCTGGCGGCGCGGGCCGCCAAGCATGGGCTATCGCTGCGCGACCGGCTGGTCGGGTACCTGCCGCATTATGCCGGCCTCGCGTCGCGCCTCGCCCCGCTCGCCAACTGGCGCAACCGGAGCCCGCGGCTGCGAAGGCTGTTCGAAAAAGCCGCCGGCATCAGCGCACGGCGCGCGCTGCCGGCGTGGCGGCGCGACGCGTTCCAGCCGGCGTTCGAGGCCACCGGCCCGGCCGATGGCCGCGAGGTCGTGCTGTTCGCCGATACCTTCAACCGCGCCTTCGAGCGCGAAAACCTCGACGCCGCCCTTCGCGTGCTGGTGGAGGGCGGCTATCGCGTCCACCTGCCGCGGCCGGCCGACCGAGGCCGGCCGTTGTGCTGCGGGCGGACCTTTCTGTCGGCAGGACTGGTCGACAAGGCGCGCACCGAACTCGATCGGGTGGTCGCCAGCTACGCGCCGTTCGCCCAGCGCGGCGTGCCGATCATAGGCCTGGAGCCGAGCTGCCTGCTGACGCTGCGCGACGAACTGCTGTCGCTGCGCTCCGATCAGCTCGCGAAAAGCGTCAGCTGCCACGCCCGATTGTTCGAGGAGTTCCTGGTGGCCGAAGCCGCGGCCGGCCGGCTCAAGCTGCCGCTGGGTCCGATCGCCGCCAAGGCCCTGCTGCACGGCCATTGCCACCAGAAATCGTTCGGCGCCTTCAAACCGGTCGAGCAGGTGCTGCGGCTGGTTCCCGAACTCGAGGTCGAGACCATCGAATCGAGCTGCTGCGGCATGGCCGGCGCCTTCGGCTATGGCGCGGAAACCTTCGAGGTGTCGATGGCGATGGCCGAACTGTCGCTGCTGCCCGCGATCCGGCGCGACGGCGCGGCACTGGTGGTCGCCGACGGCACCTCGTGCCGGCACCAGATCAAGGACGGCGCCGGGCGCGGCGCCCTTCACGTCGCCCGGGTGCTGGCGATGAGCCTCGACAGCACACCGGCAAGCCCCTATTGCTCTCCAACCATAAAGGAACCCGGCCATGGCTGAACTCACGCTCGACGTCGCCCGCAAGATCCTCGACGCCGCTCTCGCCAAGAGCGCCGAAAAGAAACTAAAACCCCTGGTCGTGACCGTGCTTGACGCGCGCGGCTGCGTCAAAGTCACCGCGGCGCAGGATGGCACCAGCCTGATGCGCGCCGAGATCGCGCATGGCAAGGCCTACGGCGCGCTCGCGATGGGCATGGGGTCAAGGGCGCTGTATCAGCGTGCGCAGGAGCAACCCTATTTCGTCGGCGCGATGAACACCCTGGCGCAGGGCGCGCTGGTGCCGGTGCCCGGCGGCGTGCTGATCCAGGACGGCGGACGACTGCTCGGCGCCGTCGGAATCAGCGGCGACACTTCCGACAATGACGAGGCCTGCGCGGTTGCCGGCATCGAGGCCGCCGGACTGAAGGCAAATGCGGGCTAGCGCGTGCGCCGCGCCAAACCCACCACCTGAGATCGAATCCCTGCGACCGCCCCGCCGTTGCGGCGGGATGGCATTGGCGAGACAACTGCGTTATTGCTCGATCGTTGCTTAAGATATTTTCCGGACTGCGGTTAGAATGGACAATGAATTCAAGCGTGAGTTGCTGGCAAGACTGGAATCGATCGAGGCGCGGCTCGATGCTCTCGGCGCCGGGCAGAACCAGCTGAAGGAAGCATACGGAAGATCGCGGGCCCATATTCGAAGATTTTGGCTGCGTCCGCCGATGTGGACGTATGAACAGCATCCGCCGCGGCCGCTCGATCTGAGCGCGTTGCGCGGACAGGTGAACTTGCCAAAGCAGGTGCCTTCCATTGCCATTGTCACACCAAGCTTCAATCACGCCCGGTTTCTGCCTGCGACCATCGACAGCGTCATCGGCCAGAATTACCCGGCGCTGTTTTATCATGTCCAGGACGGCGGATCGAACGACGGTACCGTCAATATCCTGAACGGCTACGACGGCAGGATCAGCTGGCGAAGCGCTCCGGACAAGGGCCAGGCCGATGCCATCAACCTCGGCTTCGCCGGGGTTGACTGCGACATCATGGCGTACCTCAATAGCGACGACATCCTGCTTCCGGGCGCCCTCGCTTCCGTCGCCAAATTCTTCTCCGAGAGGCCGGACGTCGATGTTGTCTACGGGCATCGTATCTTCATCGACCATGACGGCTCGGAAATAGGTCGCGCCATTCTGCCGGCCCATAGCGCCAAGGCACTGCATTATGCCGGATACGTTCCTCAGGAGACCATGTTTTGGCGTCGCCGCGTGTGGGACGGAATCGGGCCGATGGATATCCAGTTCCAATATGCGCTGGACTGGGACTTCATGCTGCGCGCGCAGGACGCCGGATTCAAGTTCAAGCGCCTGCGGGAATTTCATGCCTGCTTTCGCGTCCATGACGAACAGAAAACCACAAGAATCTATGAGCTCGGCCGCAAGGAAATGGAGAAACTGCGACTGAGGAAGCTGGGGCATGTGCCAACCCAGCGCGAGATATACCGCGCCATCATGCCCTACCTGCTGCGGCAGTTCGTGTTTCACTGGAGCTACCAGCTCGGCATCGTGAAACAATGACCGGCAGGCGCGAGTTCCGCAGGGCGGACCAGAGGCCATCGATGCACCAGCAAGCCCCCATCCGCGCTGCGTTTGCTGCGAACGTCCTGTTCGTCTTCTCGGCGTGGCACGATCCGGTCGCGCGCCTCCTCAATGTCGACCTGCTTGCCGTGGCGGTCGCAATATTGCTGCCATGGTCCACGACCGGCGTGATCATCGCGATGGTGCTCTGGCTGTGCGCGCTGGTTCCGACGCTTGATTGGCCGGCCCTGCTGCGCTCGCTGAAACGGCCGGCCTGTCTCGCGCCGGTCGCATTGTTCGGCCTCGCCCTGGCAGGGATGCTTTGGTCCGACGCCGCCTGGGCCGCCCGGCTGCATGCGGTCGGTCCTGCCGTAAAACTGCTGGCCCTGCCATTGTTGCTGTATCACTTCGAGCGCACGGCGCGCGGAAGCTGGATTTTCGTGGCGTTCCTGGCGTCGTCCGTGCTGCTGCTGCTGGCGTCGTATGGCGTCGCTGGCGAGGCGCTGCGGACACCCGCGCCCCACATCGACATGGGCATCGTCGTCAAGAACCACCTCGACCAGAGCCATGTGTTCGCGCTTTGCGCGATCGCGCTGGCTTATCCCATTGCGTCTCGTTTTCGAGCCCAGAGTTTTCCCGCCGCATGGCTGCTCGTCGCGATCGCCCTGGGATTCGTTGCCAACATGGCCTTCGTCAATGTGTCACGGACCGCCTTGATCGCCACCCCGGTCATGCTCGCGGTCTACCTGATGCGCCACCACGAATGGCGCGGCGCGGTCGGAATGCTCTGCGCGGCGGCCGCGGTCGGCGCGCTCTGCTGGTTCGCATCGCCGGTCCTGCAAGCAAAGATCGGCAGCCTGTTTCCGCCCTACAGGCTCTATGAGCCTGCAGGCGAGCCGACGTCGATCGACATCCGATCGCAATATTGGCGCCGGTCGGTCGGCTTTATTGCCGACGCCCCCTTGTTCGGCCACGGAACCGGCTCGACGCGGACTCTGTTCGAGCGAGCCGCCACCGGCCAGGTCGGCGTTGCCGCGGAAGTCACCGCCAACCCCCACAACCAGACCCTGAACGTCGCGATCCAGTGGGGCGCCGCCGGCGTCGCCGCGCTATATGCGATGTGGCTGCTGCATCTCGCCCTGTTTCGCGGCGAGGGGCTGGCGAGCTGGATCGGCCTCGTCGTCGTGGTGCAAAACGTCGCCAGCTCGCTGTTCAATTCCCATGTCTTCGACTTCGAGGAGGGCTGGATCTACGTTTTGGGCGTCGGAGTGGCGGGCGGAATGTGTCTCGGGGCGAGCCGGCATGATTTGCCCGACCCCGGTAAGATTCCGGTCTCCGACCGCGCGGCCTGAAACCGAACCCTTCACGGCTTCGAATGCAACACCCCGTTGTCGCGAAACTGCGCGAGCGTGGCGAGAACCTGCTCGGTCAGGCTGTCGCCCGCCTCGGGGTAGCCTTCTCCGATCAACTGAATGATATCGCTGACTCGACGCTGGCCATCGCACAAACTCCAGATCACGGCGGCGCTCGGATTGAGATAGATCGCCCTGGTATCGCGGGGATGGTAGAGCAGGAGCTCTCCGTCGATGGCTTCAACCTTGACGTCGGCAACCGGCACCGGAATCTGATCCTTGATGGCATCTTGCGCGTCTGTCACGAGTCCTCCCCCGATGCCGCCGGCCTGCTGGTGAAACTCTCGATCCAATTCCAATCGCCGCCAACTCCGGCATAGCCGGCAGCGCGAGCCAGCAACCATCGCACCACCATGGCAGGATGCCGAACCGTCCTGCACATCAATAGTGATTTTTCCGGCGGCACGCCATAGAAGCCATGCAACCACCATGCCGGCGGATCGAAAACGGCCGCCAGCTTGGCCGGCAGGCCCATATCGGAAGCGGCGATAACGGCAAGCGGCATCATTGCAAAGCCAAGCCCCGCCGGGCACGGCGCGGACGAGCCGTCAGCGGCGAACATCTGCGACACCAGTCGCAACACGACCATCACGTCGGGAAAGCGGGTCTCGATCTCCTGCCAGTCGATCTCGGCGCGAAAAATCGCCTGGTAACGCCAGAGGTCGTAGAGGTGAATCAGGCGAACGCGGTGAGCCGGGTCGAAGGCGTGACCGGCCAGATGGCGAAGCATGTCGGTGTGTCCGAGAGCGAGGCCGGGCGGCCCCGCCCCGCGGCGGAACGGTTGCGGCGGCGATGCGAGATCCGCGATCGCCAGCCTGCGCGGCTGATCGAGATGCATGGCATCGGTATGAAGCTCGAGAAAGATCCGGAATCCGGATTGAACCGTCTCGCCGGCGGGAATGTGATGCTCGCGGCCGGCAAATTTCGATGGGTGCCGCGGCGCAAATTTGTAGCCTAGTTCGCTGGCAACCCTGACCGCCGGTATGGCCTGCACCGGATCGATCAGGACGTCGATATCGATCATCGGTCGCAATTCCGGAGCGGGATAGATTCGGTGCGCCAGCACGCCGCCCTTGAGCAGGATCACCTCGATCCCGGCGGCTGCGAACGCCTCCAGCAATCGATCGATCGCGCTTTCGCGGATCATGGCCTGTTGGCGGTGACGGCTGGCGAGGGCATGGAAAACGCGCATCGCGTCGGCGGAAATCGCGCCCGGCTTCATTTTGGCCAGCGCCGTGACCATCGGCGCCATCAACAGCGTGACACCGTGATAGTCGGCCTCGCCGACCAGTTGCTGCCAGGGCGATGGGTCGGCCAGATCGATTTCGCGAACAATCTGCTCGGGGTCGCCGGCGAAATCCCGCTCCGGACCCAGCGCGGTCAGCAAGGCGCGCAGCAGCGCGTAGCCGTCGGCGGGCGCGGCCCTGCCGCTGATCGATGAAGACAGGAGTTCCACCAGACACCCCAAGGGACCCATCCGCTTCCAGGTCCGTCGGCGGCAACGGCTGATCCGGGAGGCAATGGACGTCGTGACTGCTCACCTTTTGACATTGACCGTCAGTTTTGGCCATCTTATTGTGCACGCGAACGGGCATATACAGTTTCGGCATCCCTTTGGGGGGTGCAAAATTTTCATCCGCTAATTGTTAATGTGGGGTCCCTTTCTATGTCTGAGGAAATAAACCGTCGCCCGCTTTTGAAGGCGATCGGCGGTACTATCGGTGCGGGTGCGGCGCTTGGACTCCTGCCGAGCTCGTGGACTGAGCCGGTTGTACATTCGATTGTCGTTCCAGCGCATGCCGCGGCATCTCCTTCCGGAACCACCGCGACCACGGGAACTACGGCGACAACCACGCCAACGACGACCGCCACCACGCCGACGACGACGGTGACCACCACCCCGACGACGACCACCGCAACGACGACGTCGAACCTCGGCCCCCCGGCGTGATCCACTAGCCGCTTTTGACCCTGTGCTGGCTGATTCTGGCAAAACCAAAGCCCTGACGATGGCCAAATGCGTGCTTGCGCTTCACGACCAGGCAACGGAGCTGCGATATCCCGAGAGTTTGCAGGCCAGCATCGACCTGTTGTTCGGACCGCAGCCCCATGATTCGGTTGGGCCGCCCGGCCACCTGATTTCGATCGAAGCCAGAGACGACGGCCGATATTCGATCAGCGGCGATACCGAGCAGCCGGCCGGCAATGAACTGAACACCCCGGAGCTGCTCGACGCGCTGCTTGAGGACGTGGTTCGCTCGCTGATCGTCGACCTCGACAGTGCGATCGCGCTTCACGCGGCCTCGGTCGGATGGCAGGGCAAGTCGATCCTCATTGCAGGCCCGACCGGCGCCGGCAAGACTTCGCTGGCGGCGTGGTTTGTCGCCAACGATTTCGAGTTCCTGTCCGACGAACTCGTCGTTCTCGCCTGCCCCGGGCAAACCACGTCAAGCTTCCCCCGACCGCTGCTCGCCAAGCCGGGCTCCGGGGACCTGATCGACCTGCTGGCGCGGGCCGGCCGCGGCCGGCCGGTCAGGACCGCGTCGAATACCATGATCTGTCTCGACCCGCGCTCAGCCGCCGAGCTCACGCGGCAGGCAGGGCTGATTGTATTTCCGCAATTCGCAGCCGGCAGCGATCTGACATTCGCATCGGTAACGCCGGCCATGGCCGCATTGAAACTGATGCAGTGCAATCTGAACGCGCGCAATCTTGCCGACCATGGCTTGGCGGCCCTGACCAGGTTTGCCCGCAACGTTCCGGCGCTCGCCTTGACCTACGGAAGCTATGACCAGCTCGATTCCGTCGCCGACAGCTTCGTGAAATTCGTGCTGGAAGCCGGCATGGGCCCCGCCGGCTTGATGAAACTCACGAAAGCGTTCGGCCCGCGGTCGCTCCCGGCCGGGCAGGCCGCTCAAGCCAGCCTCGCCAAGCCAGCCGCCATCCCGGCAAGGGCGGCGATCCCGGAGGCGACACCGCGCAAGGTCGCCAAAAAGATCACGATCGGCATGGCGACCTATGACGACTACGACGGGGTCTATTTCACGTTGCAGGCGATCCGGATGTATCATCCGGAAATACTCGACGACACCGAGTTCCTCATCATCGACAACCATCCCGAAGGGCCGGCCGCGCATGCCCTCAAGAATCTGGAAAGCTGGGTACCGAATTATCGCTACCTTCCCAAAGGCGACGTCTCGGGAACCGCGGTCAGGGACTATGTGTTTCGCCAAGCCAGCGGTGAAATCGTCATCTGCATGGATTGTCACGTCTTCGTGGTCGAGGGCGCGCTGAAGCGGCTGATCGACTATTTCGAGGCTCATCCCTGCTGCGGGGATCTGCTGCAGGGCCCGTTGCTGTACGACAATCTGAATACCGTATCGACACACCTCACGCCGAAATGGCGAGAAGGCATGTACGGGACATGGGAATCCAGCGCCGAGGGCACCGATCCCGAGCACCCGCCGTTCGAAATCCCGATGCAGGGCCTCGGGCTGTTCGCCTGCCGGCGCGAAGCGTGGCCCGGCTTCAATCCGGCCTTTCGCGGCTTTGGCGGCGAGGAAGGCTATATCCACGAGAAATTCCGCCAGCGCGGCGGACGTACGCTCTGCCTGCCGTTCCTGCGCTGGATGCATCGTTTCGTCCGCCCGCTGGGCATTCCCTACGCCAACCTCTGGGAGGACCGGGTCCGGAATTACTGGATCGGATTTCTCGAACTTGGCTGGGATACCGCACCGATCGCCGAGCACTTCGAGGCATTTGTCGGCGGCGGGGTTGGCGCGGCCATCGTCGCCAAGGTGGCGAGAGAGTTCGCGCCGGCGGCCTTGCCGCCCGAGCCGACAACACCCGAGGTCGACGGCGCCATCGAGATAGATGCGATCGCCAGGCGCAGGGCCGCGGACGCAGTCAAAGTCTCGACCTGATCCAGCCCAGGCCTTCGGGCGTCACGTGGTCCCTGACGCCATCCAGATATTGTCGCCAGCGCACCGACAGATCCGACGGCCGCAGCCGCCCATCCGGCCTTACATCGGTGCTGCGGCTTCGCCACGCAGCGATATTGGCAACCTGCCGCGCGTCATTGCCGGACCCGTATCCGCTCAGATGCTGAATACCGTTATCCCACCGATAGATGTAGGAGGTGCGGTCGCCGAGTTCCGTGGTCGCAAGCAGGCCGGCCTCCTCGGTCTGCAGGGTAACGGGATGGTCGGTGTAATCGGGATGCGTGTCGATCGGCGCGCCCTTGAGGTGGTCCGCGCGAAATATCCACGATCCTTCGAACCTGTTGGAATGACGCGAAAACCTGGTATTGGCCTCGGATAGCCAGACCGAAGCCGGTTTCCAGGCCATGGCCTCGCCGATGTGCTCCAGGCAATCCTGCAGGTGCCATGGCAAATAGAGATCATCGTCGTCCCACCAGTGGATGAGGTCCGCACCTGGATCCGCCAGCTGATGCATTCTCAGCCGGATATGGCGGAGCGACACCTTCGCCCCGGCCTCGTTGACGATCCGGACGCGCGGATGATCGAAGAACAGCGGACAGGGATGCTGGTTGTAGATCAGCAGCGTGGCCTGCGACAACGCGGACTGCTGCAGAAAACAGCCGATCGATTCGCAGACCAGTTCATGGCGCCCATAGGTGCCCATCAAGCAGTCGATTTTCATCGCCGCTTACCTGGGGTCGGGATCGATCATCGGAGCGGTCCCCTCACTTCCCCGGCCATGACGGCTTGCGCTTTTCGCCAAAGGCTTTCAGCCCCTCCCTGGCGTCCTCGGTCATCGCCAGCAGGGCGATCTGGCTTTCGGTGTAGGCGATGCTCTGGTCGAACGACATCGCGGCGATCGCGCGCATGGCGTACTTGCCGCGCCGGATCGCGGTTGGCGACTTGTCGATAATGCGGCCGATCAGCCAGTCGATCTTGCCGTCGAGTGCGGCGGACGGCACCACGTAATTCAATAGTCCGGCGGCCTGCGCGGCCCCGGCATCGAACGGTTCGCCGGTCAGCGCCCATTCGTTGACCAGCCGCCGCGGCGCGATCGACTGCAGCAGGCTCATCACCTGCATCGGAAAAACGCCGACCTTCACCTCGGGCAATCCGAACAGCACATGGTCTGCGGCCACCGCCATGTCGGTCATGCACAGCAGTCCCATGCCGCCGGCCATGCAGACGCCGCCGACCCGCGCGATCGCCGGCTTGGTGGCGTTCTGCGACAGCCGCAACAGATCGGCGTAGTCGACATTCGGCCTGGCAAAATCCATCGCGAAGGCGCCAGCGGTATTCTGCAGATCGGCGCCGGCGCAAAACGCCTTGTCGCCCGCGCCGGTCAGCACGATCACGCGCACGTCCTTGTCGTCATGGGCGTCGCGATAGCCCCTGGCGATGCCGGCGATGACGTCGCCATTGATGGCGTTGCGCTTGTCCGGCCGGTTGATGGTGATCCAGAACGCATGGCCGCGCTTTTCCAGGATCACGCTGTTGTTGTCGGTCATTGTCCCGCCCACTCGCCCCGTTGCTGCCGGCGGACATTAGAGCATGATCCGGAAAAGCGGGCACCGGTTTTCCGAAAAGATCATGTTCAGACAAGAAGGCCGGAGCGCGGTTGAAGCTATCGCGCCGCAGCGGCAGTCGGTCGGCCGACTGCAAGGAGATTTCGGGGTTGATTCAAGGACGATCTAAGGCGTCGGAATGGCGGAGGGCACCGCCTTCCTGACCCACACCTTGTTGTCATGGAACGCAGCACCCCCGACCGGCGCGACGGCCTCGGCCCCGGTCAGCGTGTTGATCCCGCGGCCGCCGATATGGGCCTTGTTCGGGTGCACCGATTCGGCGATCAGCACGCCGCGGCGCAGGCCCTCGAACAGTCTTGCGGTCAGCGTGGTCTCGCCCCTGACATTGCCGAGGGTGACGGCATCGCCGTCGGCGATGCCGAGCGGCGCGGCATCGTCGGGGTGGATCATCACGCTCGGCGCGCCCTCGCGCGCCTGCGACGACGGCGTTTCGTTGAAGCTGGTGTTGAGGAAGCTGCGCGACGGGCTGGTGGCGAGCCGGAACGGATGGGCCTCGTCGGCCTCCTCGATCGCGGTCCAGTGATCCGGCAGCGACGGCATCTGGTCCCAGGCCCCCATCATACCGGCATTGCCGAGCGGAACCCGCGCCCAGTCGGCCCTGAAGTGGAACTTGCCGTCGGCATGCGCAAATCCGTCGAGATAATGCGAGGTGCGGAAGTCGGGCTGCAGGTCGCGCCACAGATCGGCTTCGAGCGCCTCGATCCCGCCATGGCCGCTGTTCTTCAGCGTGGCGTCGATCAGCTGCCGCGGCGACATTTCGAATCCGGGGTGTTTTGCATTGAGCCGGCGGGCAAGGCCGCGCAGCACCTCGTGGTTGGAGCGGCATTCGCCGGGGGGCTCGATCAGCTTGGCGCCGACCGAAATATGCTGGTGGCCTCCGCCGTAATAGAGATCGTCGTGCTCGATGAACATGGTCGCGGGCAGAACCAGGTCCGCCATCTCCGCGGTCTCGGTCATGAACTGCTCATGCACCACCGTGAACAGGTCCGGGCGCGCGAACCCCTGACGCACCAGCGCCTGCTCCGGCGCCACCGTCATCGGATTGGTGTTCTGGATCAGCATCGCCTTGACCGGCGGACCGTGCTTCAGCGCCACCGGATCGCCGGTCAGGATGCGTCCGATCTTGGACTGGTCGAGCAGCCGCGTGCCGTGGTCGATGGCGTCATGGCCTTCGATCAGCGATTCGTTGAACTTCCAGATCGCGTAATTGTTGAAGAAGGCGCCGCCGCCCTCGTATTGCCAGGCACCGGTCACCGCCGGGATGCACAGCGCCGCGTGCATCTGCGCCGCGCCATTGCGGCTGCGGGTAAAACCATAGCCGAGCCGGAAGAACGAGCGCTTGGTCTGCCCGACCGCGCGGGCGAAGGCCTCGATCTCCCCGACCGGCACGCCCGATATCGATGAGGCCCACTCCGGCGTGCGGGTCGCAAGATGCGCCTCCAGTTCGCCGGGACAATCGGTGTAGCGCGCCAGATAATCGCGGTCGGCAAAGCCCTCGCGGAACAGCACGTGCATGACGCCGCAGGCGAACGCGCCGTCGGTGCCGGGCCGCAGCAGGATCTTGATGTCGGCCTGCTTCATGGTGTCGTTGTTGTAGACATCGATGGCCGCGATCCTGGCGCCGCGTTCCTTGCGGGCGCGGGCGGCGTGCGTCATCACATTGACCTGGGTGTTGACCGGATTGGTGCCCCAGATCACCACCAGGTCGGAGACGCCCATCTCGCGCGGATCGACGCCGGCGACCTTGCCGGTGCCGGCGGCGAATCCCACCCGCGCGATGGTCGAACAGATGGTGCTGTAGAACCGGGAATATTTCTTGACATGGGCGAGGCGGTTGATGCCGTCGCGCATCACCAGACCCATGGTGCCGGCGTAATAATACGGCCACACCGACTCGGCGCCGAACTCGCGCTCGGCCTGATTGAACCGCGACGCGATCTCGTCCAGCGCATCGTCCCATGAGATCCGCGCGAACCTGCCCGATCCCTTCGGGCCGACACGGAATTGCGGATAGGTCAGCCGGTCCGGATGATGAACGCGCTCGGCATAGCGCGCGACCTTGGCGCAGACCACCCCGGCCGTATAGCTCTGCAGCTTGGAACCACGGACGCGGCCGATGCTCTGGCCGTCGATCACCTCGATATCGAGCGCGCAGGCCGACGGGCAATCGTGCGGACAGGTGGAATGCTTGACCTCGACCTTGGCGTGCTGGTTCATGGGTCAATAGCTAGCATCAAAAACCGGGGCCGCCGAGCGTATTTATCCGGCAGGCGGGCGTGAAAATTGCGCGCCGGCCATGCGTCATGCGCCGCGGCAAGCCCTGCCAATGACCGTCGGAGCGGTCGAATGTCGCGCCGGCGATGGCCCGCCTTTCGGGCAAGGCGTGCCGGACCCGTCCCGGGACCAGGCCATTGCCGCTAGACTTTCAGCCGCGCCCGGTCCAACACACGGCAAAAATCGGGAGTTTGAAATGACCGGCCCAGGCCCCGTCCGAAGGTTCGCCCTTGCACTGGCGGCAGTCCTGCTTGTTGCTCCGCTCCACCTGGCCAGCCCTGCTCTGGCGCAGGATTATCCGACTCGGGCGATCCGGATCATCGTTCCCTTTGGTGCCGGCGGGCCGGCCGATGTCGCGGGCCGCCTGATCGGCAGCGCCCTGCAGGACAGTCTTGGCCAGCCCTTCGTGATCGAGAACCGGGCCGGCGCCGGCGGCGTGATCGGCACGCTGGAGGCCGCGAAATCGCCGCCGGACGGCTACACGCTCTTGATGATCTCGAATACCCAGACCGCGAATGAATCGCTGGTGCCGCAACGCAAGTACCAGCTGATGCGCGATCTGGCGCCGGTCGCCGCGGTCAATTACTCCGACCTCGTGGTGGTCGTGCATCCGAAGGTCGAAGCGCAAACGCTGCAGCAATTGATCGCGCTGGCCAAATCGCAACCGGGAAAGCTGAACTATGCGTCGGCCGGCCAGGGCACGCCGTATCACATGGCCGGCGAGCTTTTGAAAACCATGGCCGGCATCGACCTCGTCCACGTTCCCTACCGCAACAGCGGCGATGCGCGCAGCGGCGTCATTGGCGGACAGGTGCAGATGATGATCGATGCGGTTCCGACCATGGCGCCGAACATCATCGCCGGCCAGGTGCGGGCGCTCGCCACCACCGGCAAGACGCGTTCGAGCGTGCTGCCGGATGTGCCGACGGTCGCCGAAGCCGGCGTTCCCGGATACGAAGCCACCATCTGGCTCGGACTGATGGCGCCGATGGGTACGCCGAAGCCGATCATCGACCGGCTCAATGCCGCCGTGAACGCCTTCGTCGAGCGGCCGGAGACCGTCAAGCTGTGGGCTGAACAGGGCGCGGTGGCGATGCCGATGACGCCGGAGCAGTTCGACAAATTCCTGCGCGACGATATTGCAAAATCGGCCAAGGTCGTCCAGCAATTCGGCGACAGGCCGTAAACCGAGGTGGCAGCCGCGATGCCGAGCATTCGATTCCGCCTCAATGGCGTCGAGACCGACGTCGACGCCGATCCCGATTCGTCGCTGCTCAGCATGCTGCGTGGCCGCCTCCGCATGACCGGGCCGCATTTCGGCTGTGGCGCCGATGAATGCGGCGCCTGCAACGTGCTTCTCGGCGACCGCGCGGTGGCCTCCTGCGACACCCCGCTGTGGGCGGTCGCGGGTCGCGAGGTCACCACCATCGAGGGGCTGGGAAACGAGCGCGAACCGCATCCGCTGCAGCAGGCGTTCATCGCCGAACAGGCACTGCAATGCGGCTATTGCGTTTCCGGAATCCTGATCAGCGCCGCGGCGCTGTTGGCGCGCAACCCGAATCCGGCCGACGCCGAGGTCAGGGCCGCGCTGGACCGCAACCTCTGCCGTTGCGGTTCGCATAACCGCATGGTGCGAGCGGTGCTGCGCGCGGCGCAAGCGATGGCCTCCCGATGACCGGGGCCGCCGCCTCCCCTCCCCGCCAATTGCCGGTCAGCCTGGCGGCGAACCCGATGCTGTCGTCATGGGTGCGTTTCTCGGCCGAAGGCGAGGTGATGGTGTCGCCGGGCAAGGTCGAGATCGGGCAAGGCATCGTCACCGCGCTGGCCCAGATCGCCGCCGACGAGCTCGACGTCGATATCGGCCGGGTGCAGATGATCCGCGCCTCGACGGCGGCCAGCCCGAACGAGGGCGTCACCTCGGGCAGCCTTTCGGTGCAGCAGTCGGGACGCGCCATCCGGCAGGTCTGCGCCGAGGTCAGGCAGATCTTCCTCGAACTCGCCTCGCAGCGGCTGGGTGTCGACGCCAACGCGCTCGACATCCAGGACGGCACCATGACGGGACCGGGCAATATCAGCACCAGCTACTGGGAGCTCGCCGCCGATGTTTCGCTGGAGCGCCGCGCGACGGCAGGTGCCGTGCCGAAATTGGCGACGCAGCGACGGCTGGCCGGAAATTCGGTACCGAGGCTGGATATTCCCGACAAGGTTTTCGCAAGGCCGCGCTTCATCCACGATTGCGCGTTTGCAGGAATGCTGCATGGCCGCGTGCTGCGATCCGGAGTCTGCGCTGCAAAACTCGTCGCCATGCAGGAAGACGGCGCGCGCGCCGTTGCCGGACTCGTCGCCATCGTCCGCGACGGCAGTTTTGCCGGCGTGGTGAGCGAGACCGAGGCCGGCGCCGAGGCTGCATTGCAGGCGCTGCGCAGGGGCGCGGCATGGTCAGCCGGCGAAACGCTTCCCGATGAAGCGCGGCTGGCGGGGTGGCTGAAAGCCCAGCCTGTGGAATCGACCGTCATCGACACCCGGACCACGCCCCGGACTGCCGCCGCGAGCCGAACGATGCGGCGGCAATACACCCGGCCCTATCTCGCGCACGCCTCGATCGCGCCATCCTGCGCCATCGCGCAGTGGGCAGGAGACCGGGTCCGGGTCTGGACCCACAGCCAGGGCGTCTATCTGCTGCGCGCCGATCTGGCGCTGGTGCTCGGGTTGCCGGTCGAGAACATCACCGTCGAGCATGTCGAGGGGGCCGGCTGCTATGGACACAACGCCGCCGACGATGTCGCGCTCGACGCCGTTCTTTTGGCCAAGGCGGCCGCCGGCCGGCCGGTCCGCGTGCAATGGTCGCGGCAGGATGAGATGTCGCAGGCGCCGTTCGGCGCGGCGATGGCGATCGACCTCGAAGCCGACCTCGATGCAGAGGGCGAGATCGTCGATTGGCGCCACAGCATCTGGAGCAACGGCCACGCCGCGCGGCCGGGGCGCGCCGCCGCGCCGGCCTTGCTGGCGGGTACCGAACTGGCGAATCCGTTCGCGCGCACCATTTCCACCAATCCGCCGCAGGCCAATGGCGGCGGCGGCGACCGCAATACAATTCCGCTGTACGATTTTCCCTGCTGGACCATCGAAAGCCATCGGCTCAAGACCATGCCGATCAGAACCTCGGCGCTGCGGACGCTGGGCGCGCAAGGCAACGTTTTTGCGATCGAGTGCTTCCTCGACGAGGTGGCGGCCGCCCGCGGCGAGGATCCCGTGGATTTCCGTCTGCGTCACCTGACGGATCCGCGGGCACAGGACGTGATCCGCGCCGCAGCCCGGCGCGCCAATTGGAAGCCGGAGCCGCAACCCGGCCGCGGCCATGGCATCGGCTTTGCGCGATACAAGAACACCGGCGCCTATTGCGCCGTGGTCGCCGAGATCGAGGGCGCCGAAGATATCAGCGTCAGGCGGCTGACCATCGCGGTCGATGTCGGCGAGGCCATCAATCCGGACGGTGTCGTCAACCAGATCGAGGGTGGCGCGATCCAGGCCACCAGCTGGGTCTTGAAGGAGCGCGTTCGCTTCGACCGCCAGCGCATCACCAGCAACAGCTGGAGCGCGTATCCGATCCTTCGCTTCAGCGAGGTGCCCGAAGTCCAAGTCGAGATCCTGGCGCGGCCGGATATTGAACCGGTCGGCGCCGGCGAGGCCGCGCACGGCCCGGTCACGGCGGCGATCGCCAATGCGGTATTCGATGCGCTGGGCGTGCGGGTCTGCGATCTGCCGATCACCCGCGACAGCCTGATCGCGGCGATGGAGGCGAGCGCGTGAGCGCGTTGCAGATTCTCAGCGGCGGCGCGGCCCAGGGCCTGGTCGCCGCACTCGCGCCGTCATTCAAGGCGCTGACCGGTCTCGACATCGCCGGCGAGTTCGGCGCGGTCGGCGCCATGGCCGAGCTTTTGCGCGCCGGCACAGCAGCCGACATCGTGGTGCTGACGGCGGCCAGGATCGCCGAGCTGGCCGGCGAAAACCTGGTGGTCCGCGCCTCGATCGCCGACATCGGCCTGGTCGAAACCGCGATCGCGGTCCGCAACGGCGACCCCGAAGTCGCGGTGAACGATGCCGCGGCGCTGCGCGCGGCGCTGCTTGCGGCCGATGCGATCTTCGTGCCCGATACCAAAAGCTCGACGGCCGGGATTCATGTGGCGAAGATGCTGGGACAGCTCGGCATCGCAGACGAGGTCGCCGGCCGGCTCCGGATCTTTCCCAATGGCGCGACGGCGATGCGCCACCTGGCCCAGTCCGACGCGGCCAGGCCGCTCGGCTGCACGCAATCGACCGAGATCATCGGCACCGACGGTGTGGCGCTGTCGGGTGCGCTGCCGAAGGGATGCGAACTTTCCACCATGTATACCGCCGCGGTGGCTGCGCAGGCCGCCAATCCGCGCCAGGCCCGGGCGCTGATCGATCTGCTGATCGGGGCGGATCGGCGCGAATTGCGCGAGCGCGCCGGTTTTCTCGCTGGCTGATCGAAGGTGAAATTTCGACCTAGAGGTCTTTCGAAACCGTGTCCGCCAGATGGTCCAGGATATTTCCCCAGCCCTTGGTGTGACCTTCGAGAATTGCCGACGTCGGCAGACGCTCGTGGGTCAGCACGAGGTCGGTCTCATCGCCGCGCGGATTGAGTTCGACGGTTACCAGGGTATTCACATGGTTCGTCAGCGGGCCGACCCACGTGAACACAAGCTTGTGCGGCCGGTCGATCTGGACATAGGTGCCGGAGACTTCGCGGCTTGCTTCCTTCGATGACATGACAAGGCTGAAGGCGCCGCCGGGGCGGAGGTCGCAGCTCGCCTTGCAATCGACCGCGCCCGGAAAGGGGCTCATCCAGCGAACCATCAGATCGGGCTTGGTCCACAGGTCGAAGATCTGCTCGGCCCCGGCCCTGACGCGCCGGCGTACCTGCACGACCGCACCCGTCGTGTCACCGCGATCCATGCTTGCGATCCCTTGCGCCCAGCTTACGGTCCTTCTTGAGCTCGCGCAGCAGGCTCTCCATGGCGTCCAGCCGCTGCTCCCAAAAGCCGCGGGTCCGCTCGATCCAGCCATCGACCTCGTCCAGCGAACGGGTATTGATGGAGAGGATGTGGTCGCGCCCCTTCCTGTGCCGCTCGACCACGCCGCTCGCTTCCAGCACGCGGATGTGTTTCGACACTGCGTTGAGCGACATCGGAAAGGGTTCGGCGACCTCGGTCACGCGCGCCTCGCTGCGTGAGAGCCGTTCGATAATCGCCCGCCGCGTCGGATCGGCCAAGGCGGCGAACACCGCGTTGAGGCGCGCGGTACGCGAAGCGGCTTCCTTGCGGGCTTCGGTCTCAATCATGGCGATCCGGCTGCCCGCTCGATTCTCGATTCTGAAATTATTCTACCCAAAGGTTGACAATTTTTCAAGCCGGCGCTTTATTCAACCTATAGGTTGAATCAATCGGATGATGAGGGAGAGCTCGATGCCGAATAAATCCGTTGCCGCTGCCGCCGTGGCAATCGCACTTCTGTCGGCCGCCGTCGCGCGGGCCGAGCCGGTCAAGAACGTCGTCCTCGTCCACGGGGCCTTCGCCGACGGCTCCGGATGGCGGGACGTCGCCGGCATTCTTGCCAAGGATGGCTATGCGGTCAGCGTGGTGCAGGAGCCGTTGACATCCCTCGCCGACGACGTCGCGGCGACCAAAAGGGTGCTGGATCTGCAGCAGGGTCCCGTCCTTCTGGTCGGCCACAGCTATGGCGGGGTGGTCATCACCGAAGCGGGCAATGCGCCTGGTGTCGTCGGCCTCGTCTACATCGCCGCCTTCATCCCCGACCAGGGCGAGAGTGCCGTCGGCCTGCTCTCGCAGGCCCCCGCTGCCAACAACGACATGCGCGCCACCAAGGACGATTTCCTGTACCTTGAGCCGGCCGCCTTCCCCGCCGATTTCGCTGCCGACGTGCAGCCGGCGCAGGCGAACTTCATGGCGCATTCGCAGCAGATGCTGGCCAAGGCCGCCGGCGGCGCGCCAGTAGCGGCGGCCGCCTGGCATCAGAAGAAGAGCTGGGCACTGATCGCGACCAGCGACCACAACATCAATCCCGATCTCGAGCGCAGCATGGCCAAGCGGGCCGGCAGCCAAACGATCGAGGTCCCCGCCAGCCACGCGGTCTACCTTTCCAAGCCGGACGAGGTGGCGCGATTGATTGAACGGGCGGCAAGGGAGTCTGCCAGGTAACCCTTCCATGCAACACGAGTGACAAGGATTCCCCATGTCCGTGAACGTGCTCTACCGGACCGCCGCCCGCGCCACCGGCGGCCGCGACGGCCGCTCCGCCACCCTGGACGGTACTTTTGAAGTGACCCTGACGACGCCGAAGGAACTGGGCGGCCCCGGCGGCGACGGCGCCAATCCCGAAAAACTGTTCGCCGCGGGCTATGCGGCCTGCTTCCTCGGCGCCATGAAATTCATCGCCTCGCAAGGCGGCCCGAAGGTGCCAGGCGACGCGGCGGTGACCGCCACGGTCGGAATCGGACCGAGGCAGGAAGGCGGCTTCGGCCTGACCGTCGCGCTGTCGATCGCCCTGCCGGGCATACCCAGAGGCGAAGCCGAGGCGCTGGTTGCCAAGGCCCATCAGGTGTGCCCCTATTCCAACGCGACCCGCAACAATATTGACGTCAAGCTCACCGTCGAATAGGGCCCGCCGTCGCGGCCTGAAATCGCGGCGCAGCGTTGTCGTACGGGATACACCGAAAGATGGTCAGCGCGGTCAATGAGAAATTGCTGGACGAACGTCTCGCCGCGCTAGAACAGGCCAGGGCATGGAGTCCGCGGCTCGTATCGAAGCTCGAGAGTCACATTCGCAGCGCGGACGATCTGGCTCTATTCCGGATCAACGCGTTCAGCTTTGCCCAGCAGCGTCATCTGGCCGAGAACGAAACCATCGACCTGTTTCTTCATGCCACGGCGCTTGGCCTCTTCTCGATGGACTGGTCGCTGTACTGTCCGCAATGCTGCTGCGTGGTCGAAAGCTTCCGCAGCCTCAAGAGCCTGCACAACCACTATCAGTGCCGGTTCTGCCAGGTCGGCTACGACGCGGCGCTCGACGAATATATCGCGGTCGGGTTCACCGTCAGCCCGAATATCCGCAAGATACCGTTTCATGATCCCGACCAGCTCTCGGCCTGGGACAAGTTCTTCAAGACCCAGAACACGCCCGAAGGCCTGTTGCCCGATGGCCAGCCGCTGGTGGATGCCAAGGCGGCGCTGGCGCGGTCGGTGACCTATCTGCCGCCGGGGGAGACCACGTCGATCGAAATCGAGGCCGACGCAGGTACTGTCGTTGGCACCTGTCCGCTCGGGAGAGCCGCGATCATGGTCCCGATCGTCGGAACGCCGGCTTCAGCTCCGCAGGTCGTGCCTGTCGCTTATGGCGAAACAGTGCAGGTCCGCGAGGTGCACGAGCTGGCGCCCGGCAGAATCGTTTTTACGCTGGCGAACAAGACCTCGGAGCGCGGCATGTTTGCCATCGCCGTGCTGCCGCCCGGTTTCGACATCGGCGGCGCCCCGGTGCATTTTGTCCCGTTTCTCAACGGCAAACGTCTGCTGACCAGGCAGGCCTTTCGCGATCTGTTCCGTTCCGAGGTCATCAAGGCGCGGGAGGGAATTGCGGTCAAGGACATCACGCTTCTGTTCACGGACCTCAAAGGCTCAACCGCACTCTACGACCGCATCGGCGACCTCAATGCCTTCGCCCTCGTCCAGCGGCATTTCGATCTGCTGCAGGACGTCGTGACTCGCCACAATGGCGCGATCATCAAGACCATCGGCGATGCCGTCATGGCCACGTTCCTGGAACCTGCCGACGCGGTCGCTGCAGCTCTCTCGATGCGCAATGAGATCGAAGCTTTCAACGGCAGGCAGGCTGACCGTGCTCTCATTCTCAAGATCGGGATTCACAAGGGCGCGGCGATCGCGGTGACCTTGAACGAACGGCTCGATTATTTCGGCCAGACCGTCAACATTGCGGCGCGCGTGCAGCAGCTGGCGGACGCCGAAGAGATTTTTGTTTCGGAGGATGCCTGTTCGGCTGAAGGCGTGCAGGCGCTGCTTGCTTCCCGGGAAGTCTCATCGAGCGTCTTCAAGCTGAAGGGCGTTCAGCAGGGCCTGCGCGTATTCCGCATCGCCAAGGACCTGGCGGCTTTGTGAGCCGGGCCGATCTGGCTGGCCTGCACGCTCCCGGCCCAATGCTGCCTGACTTGACGCGGCACGCCTCGTCCGCTCCGCCCCGGCCATCCCGACTCCGGCGCCGGCCAGTTCCCACGCTCACCTGGCCAATTGGGTCAGGCCGGTCGGCGGCCCGTCGACGCCGGTCCAGCCGCCATCGACGAACAGGGTGCTGCCGCTGACATAGCTCGCCGCGTCGGAAGCCAGATAGGCGACCGCGGTGGCGACTTCGTCGGCGCTGCTCCAGCGGTTGAAGACGGTGTGCCCGGCATAGAGATGGTAGATGTCCGGCCGCTGCTTGAACGGCGCGGTCAGCGCGGTTTCGACAATGCTCGGCGCGATGGCGTTGACGCGGACGCCGAAGCGGCCCACCTCGGACGCAAAACCCTTGACCAGCAGGCCGATCGCGGCCTTGGTCGAACCATAGACGCCAAGCCCGGGCTCGATGGTGACCGCGCGCACCGACGAGCAGGCGATGATGCTGCCGGACTGCTGGCCGACCATGATGCGGCCGAAGGCCTGGAAGAACCACACCGTGCCCTTGATGTTGAGGTTGATGACGCGGTCGAGATCCTCCTCGGTGTAATCCAGAATCGTCTTGCGGATGTTCAGTCCCGGCGTGGTGACGGCGATATCGAGGCGCGGAAATTTCCGCATCACGGTGGTCGCGAGCTCGGCGACAGAGGCGGCGCTGGCGGCATCGCAAGCCGCGGCCTCCGCCAGGCCGCCGTGCCCGCGAATGCCGGCGGCGGTGGCTTGCGCGCCCTCGCGATCGCGATCGGCGCAGATCACGCTGGCGCCGAGCGATGCCAGCGCTTCCGCGGAGGATTTGCCGATGCCGGAGGCGGCGCCAAGCACCACCGCGGTCTTCGCCGTGAGATCGAAAAGCTTGCGATAGTCGGTCACCGCCGAACCTCCTTTGCCTGTGTCGGCCCGCG
>Ga0302198_10000380_pt1 | contig 49954 bp, 26 predicted proteins | sample II_Bog_N2_2_FD_193521 | JGI IMG/M metagenome (GOLD analysis project Ga0302198, IMG submission 193521) | Peat permafrost microbial communities from Stordalen Mire near Abisko, Sweden - II_Bog_N2_2 | ecosystem: Environmental > Terrestrial > Soil > Wetlands > Peat | place: Sweden: Abisko...
GCGCGAGAAGACCTGGCGCGCGTTGCCTGTGACCTGGAAGCCTTCGAAGATGGAGTAATCGGTGTGCATATTTTGTGTCGCTGCCGTAATCGTATACGCCGCGTTCGGGTCCCACACTACAATATCCGCATCGGAGCCGGCGGCCAATACACCCTTCTTGGGATACATGCCGAAGATCTTTGCCGGCGCCTCTGCCGTAACGTCCACAAAACGCTCCAGGGACATTCGGCCTTCATTCACGCCGTGGTGATAGGCAAGCTGCATGCGATTTTCGACGCCGGGGCCGCCGTTGGGAATCCTGGTGAAGTTGCCGAGGCCGAGCGTCTTCTGGTCGGAGAAGCGGAAGGGGCAGTGGTCGGTGGAGATGACCTGCAGCACATCGTCCTTGACCGCATTCCACAGCGGCTGCTGATTTTTCTTCTCGCGCAGGGGCGGGGTGAAGACGTACTTCGCGTCCTCGAAGCCGGGCTTGCCCATGTCGTCTTCGAGCGAGAGCACCAGGTACTGGGTGCAGGTCTCGCCCTGGACCGGCAGACCGCGATCGCGCGCCGCCTTGACCTCCAGCATCGCCTTCTCGTTCGACACATGCACGATGTAGACCCTGGCTCCGCCGGCCAGCTCGCTCAGCGTGACCACGCGGTGCACAGCCTCTGCCTCCGCCTCCACCGGCCGGGTGAGCGCGTGATAGAGCGGCCCCGTATTGCCCGCGGCCAGCGCTTCCTGCACGATGGCGTCGATGACGGTGCCGTTCTCCGCGTGCACGCAGACCAGCGCGCCCAGTTGGCGGGTGCGCTCCATCAGCTTGTAGATGGTGCGATCGTCCACCATCAACACATTGGGATACGCCATGAAGATCTTGAAGCTGGAGATGCCCTCGGCGACCATCGCGTCCACGTCGTCGAGCCATGCGTCGTTCGGGCCGAGGTCGGTGACGGCCATGTGCAGGCCGTAGTCGATGCAGGCTTTGCCCTCGGACTTGGCGCGCCAGGTCTTGAACGCCTCGGTCATTGGATGTCCCATGGACTGCAGCGCAAAGTCGATGACCATGGTGGTGCCGCCGATGGCCGCTGCGCGCGTGCCCCACTCGTAGTCGTCCGCGCTGACGGTGCCGCCGAAGGGCATGTCGAGGTGGGTGTGGACGTCGATGCCGCCGGGGAGGACGAGCATGCCGGTTGCGTCGACCACGGTGTGTCCGGTTGCGTCGATCTCCGGGGCTACGCGCGCAATCGTCTCGCCCTCGATCAATACATCGGCGAGGCTTGAGCCCGCCGCGCTGACCACCTTGCCGCCCTTGATTAATGTTCCCATCGTTCTACTCCTCACAACAGCGATTCGACCGTAAGCCGCGATTCATTCCGGAGGCAACCCTGCTCAGAATCTGAGTCGCTCCGTGGAGACTCGTGATTGCTTGTTCACTCGGGCGGAGCGCATTCCACCGCCTGTGTCCGCTCCGCCCAGGTCTGCGGAGCGAGGCCTGTCGGCCGCTCGACCATGGTGATGCATTTGTCCACGGGGCAAACCAGCGAACACAGATTGCAGCCGACGCATTCGGTTTCATCCACGCGGGGAATCCGCTCCAGGCTGGTGGCATATGGCCCCACATGCACACGGGGCGGATCGAGCTTCGGGATCGGCGTGACCACAATGCGTTCGCGGCCTGCCTCGTGCGGCTTCGCGTGGACTTCCACATGCCCGTCTACAGGTCCTTTGGCTCCGCCCGGCCCGGTGACGCGATCCAAGTGAATGCACTGGTGCGCGCCGTCCCAGCAGGCGATGTGGCAGAGCTGGCAGCCGATGCACAGTGCCTCGTCGATCTGCGCGACGATCTTGTAGTTGAGGTTCAGGTGCTTCCAGTCCGTGATCCTGGTCAGGCTCTTGCCGCGAAAGTCCTCGATGGTTACAAATCCCTTGGAGTCCATCCAGTTGGAGAGGCCGTCGATCATGTCCTCGACGATGCGATAGCCGTAGTGCATGGCGGCGGTGCAGACCTGTACGGTGCCACAGCCCATCAGGATGAACTCCGCCGCGTCCCGCCAGTTGGCGATGCCGCCAATGCCGCTCATGGGAATGGGCGGGCCATCCACAAAGTCCGAGTTGACCTGCTGGACCATGTTGAGCGCGATCGGCTTGACCGCCGGGCCGCAGTAGCCGCCGTGCGAGCTCTTGCCGTCGACGTTGGGACGCGGCTCGAAGGTGTCCAGGTCGATGCCGGTGATGGAGTTGATGGTGTTGATAGCGGAGATGCCATCGGCCTTGGCGCGCTTGGCGGCACGCGCGACGATGCGGATGTCGCTGATGTTGGGCGTCAGCTTGACCAGCACGGGCGTGCGGGCGGCTTCCTTGACCCACTCCGTAATCATCTGGGCGTACTCCGGCACCTGGCCCACGGCGGAGCCCATGCCGCGTTCGCTCATTCCGTGGGGACAGCCGAAGTTGAGTTCGAGGCCATCGGCGCCAGCGCCTTCCGCACGCTTGACCATCTCGTGCCAGGTCTCGCGCTTCGACTCCACCATCAGCGATGCGATTACGGCGTGCTTGGGATAGCGCCGTTTGACCTCGGCGATCTCGCGCAGGTTGACTTCAATCGGGCGGTCGCTGATGAGTTCGATATTGTTGAGTCCCATCATGCGCTGCGCGTTCCAGTCGATGGACGAATAGCGCGAACTGACGTTGGTGATGGGCTCGCCAATCGTCTTCCAAACTGCGCCGCCCCAGCCAGCGTCGAACGCCCGCATAATCTGTTCGCCGCAGTTGGTGGGCGGCGCGCTGGCCAGCCAGAAGGGGTTTGGGCAGTGGATTCCGCCCGCGAAGTTTGTGGTAAGGTCAGCCAACGTTTGCCTCCACTCGGCGACTCAGCGCAGCCGCAATCCCCAATGCCGCGCGTTTGCCATCCGCCACCGCGTCCACGACCTCGCGGCCGCCGTTGACGCAGTCTCCGCCGGCGAAGTACCTGGGGTTGGTGGTTTGGCCGGTGGCGCGGTCGATGACCACGCGTCCATGCTCGATGGCGACGCCTTGCGCATGCGACAGCAGCTCCAGCAGGGGCGACTGCCCGATGGCAGGAATGACCACATCGCACTCCATGGTGAACTCCGATCCGGCTACGGGCGAGTGGGCTCCGGTTGCGTCCTGAGCCATGGCCACGCAGGTGAGGGTGATGGCGTCGCCCTGCGCTGTGAAGGCCACGGGGAGGGTTCCCCACAGAAACGATATGCCCTCGGCTACGGCGTGCTCGTACTCAAAGTCGAAGGCCGAGATGTTCTCGCGCTGCCTGCGGTAGAGAATGGTGACCTCTTCGGCGCCCAGTCGCCGGGCTGCGCAGGCCGCATCGATGGCGGTATTGCCTGCGCCAACCACCACCACACGCCGAGCCACGGTGAGCCGCGCGCCGGTCTTGTATCCGGCGATAAATTCGAGCGCGTCGATCATCCCGCCGGTCTTCGCGTCTGTCTTCGCGTCGGAGGCGCCGCCGTCGATTCTGAGACGGTGCATGGCACCCAGGCCGACTCCGAGGAATATTGCGTCGAACTCGCGCTCAATTTCCGCGAGGCTCTCTGGATTGACATCGCGGACCTGAAACTCCGCGCCGAGCCCGCGGACCATTTCTGCCTCGCGCAGGCTGTCGGCGGTGCGCAGCTTGTACTCTGCAACTCCGTAGGTGTTCAGGCCGCCGGGCAGCGGGCGCTTGTCCATGACGGTGACCTGGAAGCCCTGCTGGCGTAGCTCCGCAGCGCAGGCCAGGCTTGCCGGACCGGCTCCGATGCAGGCGACGCGCTGCGGCCGTTCAGGGCGCTGCCGCAGCCGGAGCGTGCCGCCGGCGGCGTAGAACGTCTCCATTGCATAGCGCTGCAGGCGGCCAATCTCAATGGGCCGTTCGTGCTTTCCATGCATGACGCAGGAGCCCTCGCAGAGGACCTCCACGGGGCACACGCGCGAGCAACTCGCTCCCAGGACGTTGGCGTCCAGGATGGTTTGCGCCGAGCCGGTCACGTTCCCTGAGGCGATCTTCTGGATGAATCGGGGGACGTCGATGTGGGTGGGGCAGGCGCCCATACAGGGGGCGTCGAAGCAGTTGAGGCAGCGGTTGGCCTCGACCACTGCGGCCCGGGCGTCGAATGCCGGGTGCAGATCGGGGAAGCGCGCCGCGACCTCGGCGTGGGTCTCAAATTGAGTTGAATCTTGCAATCGGCCTCCGTACGATGGGCTTGCCCCTGGCTCACTGAGGCGCTTCAGGGCTCTCAACTCCAACATTCAACACGATAAACCGTCCTGTCGCGACTGTACTGGCATCCGTCTTTCCGGGTCGCATTGTTTCATCCCTGAAAATACTCGGAGTAAACTCGGTACTGCCCCGAACGTCTAACTAGACAGCAGCGCATCGGTCCTTCTGGAAGTGTTGGGAATCGCGAATAGAACGTGAACGTTAGTCCAGCATACCCTGCAAGTCAACTCTTTCTTCCCATTTTGGCGGTTTGCGGCCTACGGAGTGTTGGTTGCGATTCGGCACGATGCATCCCCAGCCCATTGGACGCAATAAAAGTGGACTTTCATGCCGTCAAAAGGTTTACTATCGGAGATACGGCAATCTTTCAATACATGAATGTAGCGACAGACCTGGCATTAGCCCCCATTCTCGCAGTTGAGCAGGAAGAGATACCGCTATCGGTCCCTGCGCCGCCGTTGACGCCGCCAGAGGTTGCCCGGCGGTACTGCCTTCTGCTACTCATTCTGCCGATTTTAGCCATTCCATCGTTCATCCGGCTGGGCTGCTCGGACTTTTTTCTGCGCCATGGGGCCAGCGTGTGGGTGCAGTCCAACGACGCCGTGTTCAGCATGCGCGACCGCGACTGCGACGTGCTGATCTACGGCGATTCGACCGCCATGACCGGGATTGACCCCGATGTGGTGGAGCGCAACACCGGCTTCAAGACGTGTAACATCTCGGTGACCAACGCGGTGCTGGCGGTGACCCACAACCTGACGCTGAATCGCTACCTGGCCAAGAATGGCAGGCCGCGGGTACTGCTGGTCCAGCTCTCGCCAGACGGGTTCCAGCCGGAGAGCAATGCCTGGAACCAGACGGTTTATCCGGAGGGACTACTGGAACTGCTGCGGCACGGAACCGCAGCCGAAAGCCGCCGCGTGCTGCTGACGCATCCGCAACAGGCCATTGCCTTTGCCGGATACGCCGCGGGATTTACGGTCTACTCCGGGTTTAAGGATGTGTGGTATCGGATGACCAATCGGCGGCCGGAAGAGGATACCGTCGCCATTCACAACGGCTTCTTCACTCCGCCGTCGCCGCCCAGCACCTCGTGCGAGCCTGGTGCAACGTTTTCCAATCCAAGGGCCGGCGGCGCCTTTCCCCGCGCTGTTGTCGGCGAGTATGAGAACGGATACGCGGACCGTTCCGGGATCGTTCTGGTGAATGTTGCGCCCATCCCTTCCTGCGACCAGAACCTGGCCGACTTTAGTTCCGAGCTGAACGGAGTGACCAGCAATTCGCTGCTGCCGCTGCCGGTTGGGCTGTTCAACGATCCCCGCCACTACACCGCGGTAGGTTCGGCCGTCGTCTCGCGCCTGGTGGCGCAGGAACTCAACGCGGTAGCCCAACGGAATCCGCAGATTGACGACCGCGCTCCGACGTCCGTGCCCCGCACCATCGCTTCGCTGCAGCGGACCCGCCTGGGCCGCTAGTGCGTTGGGGCGAAAGTTGTAAGGATAATTGGCGCCCTAAATTGAGCGTGGATGGGAGCGAAATACGGGGAGATGATTATGAAGTTAGCTCAGGCAGAATCGGCGAAGCGCAATCATCCCTGGCGGTTTGTGGCGACCCCTTGTGTCGGGCCTTCAGCCCTTGGATTTTCGGGGGGGGCGTCAACCTAGGCCTTCCCCACCCCAGCGAGCAAGCTCGCCGGGGACCCCGGTCGGCCTAGGCTGGTATGTGGCGGGCCTTCGGCCCTCAATACAAAGCCGAGTTCTTATGCTCTTTAATTCTCTTCGATTCATCTGGGTGTTCCTGCCTGTCACCATGGTGGGGTTCCACGCGCTGGGGCGCTACGGCCGGCGTCCGGTGATTGCGTGGCTGGCTGCCATGTCTGTGGTGTTTTATGCTGTGTGGAGCCCGGTCTACGTCTTCTTCCTGCTTGGCTCCATTGTGGTCAACTACCTGGTGGCGTATGCCATTGGCAGGGCTTCGGAGGGTTCCCGCGAGCGCAAACATTGGCTTGTCTCCGGCGTGGTGCTGAACCTGCTGGCCCTGTTCTATTTCAAATATCTGTACAAGGTGTTGCTGACGTTCAAGGCGCTGCACCTGGTCGCCGTCAACCCCCATCCTGTTCTGTTGCCGCTGGGTATCTCCTTCTTCACGTTCACCCAGATCTCCTATCTGGTGGATCTGGCGCAGGGGCAGGCGGAGTGTCAGGACTTCTTCTCGTATCTGCTGTTTGTCACCTTCTTTCCCCACCTGATCGCGGGCCCCATCCTGCACCACAAGGAGATGATGCCGCAGTTCGGCAGCGCGCCTGTGGAGCGACCGTGCGCGGCCGCTGTCGTCGATCTCCACAGCGACCCGGTCGCGCCCGTGCGCGTTCTGCCGGCGAGACGTTTTGCGTTGAATGCAGAAGATGTCTCGCTGGGCATCACATGGTTTCTGATGGGACTGGCCAAGAAGGTTCTGATCGCGGACAAGCTTGCGCCGACGGCTGACATCGCGTTCCGCAACGCCGGGACGCTCTCTGCCGCCAACGCATGGACAGGGCTCATTGTGTACTCCATGCAACTCTACTTTGATTTCTCGGGCTACTCGGATATGGCGCTTGGGCTGGCGCGCATCTTCTCCATCCGGTTCCCGCTCAACTTCGATTCGCCCTACAAGGCCACCAGCGTTACAGAGTACTGGCAGCGCTGGCACATGACGCTGACCCGGTACATCACGCTCTACCTGTACAACCCCATCCTGCTTTCTGTGCAGCGCCGGCGCCTGGCCGGGGGGAAGAAGACCTCCCGGAAAGCGCTCGCTACATTTGGTGGCTTCACGGCGATGGCGGCTTATCCCACCATGGTCACCATGCTGCTGACCGGCATCTGGCATGGCGCGGGGCTGCAGTTTATTGTCTTCGGCCTGATCCACGGCGTCTATCTGACGGCGAACCAAGCGTGGCGTCACTTCCGCCAGCGTGCCCACAATGCGCCACCGCAGCCCAAGGCCGCCGGCTTCTCCCGTCTCGCCATGATGGTGGGCGTCTACCTGCAGGTAACGTTTGCGCTGATCTTCTTCCGTTCGGAGTCCATGACCTCTGCATTTGCGCTGCTGGCGGACATGTTCGGGCGCAACGGCGCGGGCCGCTTCGACGAGGTGCTGGCCGGATGGCTCGCGTTCGGACTGTTTCCCGTCGTCTGGTTTTTCCCCAATACCCAGCAGATTCTGGGGCAGGAGACAGGCCCGGGAGGCACTGCATCTTCACCGGGAACGCCCAACGTGAATCCGGTGGCCGCGCCCACCATCCTGCCAGGGTTGCGCTGGCGCCCTAACATTGGGTGGGCGGTGGTGATGGCGGTGCTCTTCTTTGCTGTACTGGTCAACCTGGATAGCAGTACGTCGTTTCTCTACTTTCAATTTTAAGAAGGTGGCTTCTGAAGTCTGGTTTGTGGCCGCAGGTTATTTCGGGCCTTCAGCCCTCGGGGCTTTCGGGAGACGGGCACCTTGGCCTGCGGCTGGTATATGCCGCGCTTTCAGCGCTTGCGGCTGTGGCCCGCTGAATAAGAGGCAGGATCATCTACGGGGTTCTTCGCCTTCGACTTCACTGAGGGGCAGAACAACAGCAGTAAGAATGACAAGGGCTCAGAACGACAAGCGGTAAAGGGTTGCTTGGCGGGAGCGAAATGCGGGGATTCTTCGCTGCGCTCAGAATGACAAGCGGTAAGAATGACAAGCAGTACGAATCGCTCGGAATGACAAGCGGTACGAACTCCCGCGTTTAGCGCGGGGGCAGTGGGGTGTCGAGGAGCATCTTGATCGCCTGTTGATAGCTCATGGCGGGCACAGCCTGATACTGCGATGTGTCAAAGACCAGGCGCTGCTTGACGTTCTTCACCATGAGCGCGCGCAGCGAGAGTTGCTCCACAATGTGCTCCACAATCCAGCGCTGGCCGCCGGCGTAGGTCTGCTGCAAGGTGACAGTGCCGCCGGGATAGAGGTGTGCCACCATGCCCCAGCCAATGTTCACAGCGTGGAAGAGATCGCCTTCCAGGTGCACCATTCGCCGTGTGCGCGGGTCGATCCAGATGCGACCTTCCAGGCCCGTCAGTGGCTCGGCCTCCATGTCCGGAGGCGACCATTTTGGGTTTGGCTTGAAGTCGAGAACCACCAGCGCAGGCTCTCCGGGGCCTGGCTTTGCCAGCTGCGGCTGGCCTTCCGCGTAGCTCCACAGCATCGCATCGGGCATCAGCTTCAGCAAGTTGACGCCCATCGTCTTGTTCTCTTGCTCGCGGCGGACGTGGCGGGCAAATGTGCTGGGCGAAGCACTCAACGCACTCAGGCGTTCCCGCTCGGCGGCGTCCTCGTCCGGGGTGAGCGGACGGCCTTCGCGCAGGATCAGGCGGGCCACACTGCCTTGCGGGGTCTCAATCTGGTCGCGCATCTGGTCGCCCTTCTCGTCCACCTGGTGCAGGCGATAGCGCAGGAAGGAGTCAGGGTGCTCGATCACGAGCGCCTCGTTGTTCGCACAATCCACCGCCCACTGCCGAGCCGGTTGAGCAAGCGGCGACGCCGCTGGAGCTCCCTGGGTCAACGCACTTCCGTCGGCCGATGATACCGCGGCCAACAGCGTGAGCAAACCCAACAGGATCAGTCGCCGATACATATTCCGCTGTCGAGCATCGCAGCGGCTGCCGGAAAGGGGCACGCCCGCGGGCTGTCTCTCAGTTCTTTTCTGGGTTGGATGCATCGCCATCGTTAGTTTGGACGCGAGTGGTGGGCGCAAGGTTTTTTCTACTGGAATTCAGGTGGTTGCGCAAGTGGCGGCGGGGAGGAGGTTTGCCTGTCGATGTGGTGCTGGTATAGTTCGGGCAAGCACTAGATTTGCAACAGGGGGAGCGACACGCCGATGAAGCCAGCCGAGGGTTCGACCGTTATTGGAAGGTCCGTCACGATTCGAGGAGAGGTGACGGGACAGGAAGAGCTCTACCTGGACGGCTCCCTGGAGGGCACGGTCAGCCTGCCGGAGAACAGGCTCACGATTGGGCCCAATGCACGCATCACCGCGGATTTGGCTGCGGGCGACGTCGTCATCTACGGGTTTGTGGAGGGCAATATCCGCGCAGCCGGTCGAATCGAGCTGCGCGACTCGGCGGTGGTGAAGGGCGACATTGTCGCGGAAAGGCTGTCCATCGAGGAGAACGCGAGCATCAAGGGCCGGGTGGAGTTGTCCGACGTCTCGGCGCGCGGGGGCAGGCAACTGCCAGCGAACCCTGCGGCCACGACCGCCTCCACCACGGTCTGAGCGAGAAGGAGACCCTAACGATGCTCAGCTTCTTTGGCGGCAAGGACAAGGCCGGCGGCGGAACGGCCGCCAATGAGCGTGTCTCCCGGCACTCCAGCGGGTGGGCGCAAATGCTGGAACGAATGCATGGCGAAGAGTCTCTGCGTGTGCTGGATATTGGGCCCACCTCCTCCACCAACATCAACTTTGTTACGGCTCTGGGCCACAGCATCTATCTTGCAAATCTGGTGGAGGACGCCGCCAAAAGGGACTGGATCATCACTCCCGAGGATGGCAGCCCGGCGCGGTTCGATGTTGATCGCTTTCTGGAGACACATCTGAATTTCTCCGGGCGCGGCTTCGATATCGTCCTGTTCTGGGACGCGGCGGACTATCTTCCTGGAGAGGTGCTGGCTCCTGTGCTGGGCCGGATTCACGAAGTGATGGCGCCCGAGGGGCAGATGCTGGCGATGTTCCACTCGGCGTCTGCCGGGCTGGGCGCCGGGCAGCCCAAGCCCGAGTTCTGCCGCTACCATCTGACCGATTCCAGCAAGGTGGATGTGCAACGCGCCGGCGAGTATCCCGTTCTGAACGCCTACACTAACCGGCAAATCGAGACACTTCTTGCAGCCTTCAAAGGCTTTCGGTTCTTCCTGGCCAAGGACAATGTGCGTGAGGTTGTCGTCGTACGCTGAGGGATGTTCGGGAATGGGCCGCAGCCTATTGCGCTGCGGCCCGTGCTGATTCAATGCCGGTGCGGGTTATTTCGCGGATGCGACACTCTTGGCAGCCAGTTTCCTGCGCTCTGCCCAGCGACGCTTCATCGCATCGGCGATTCGCTTGCGACCCTCGGGGGTGAGTTGGTGCTTTCGAGGAGCAGCGGGTTTTACATTCTTACTTCCCTTGGGGCGGCCTCGTCCTTTTGCCACCTTGGTTGCAGTTCCTGAGAGGAGCTCTCGTGCCTGCTGCAACTTTGAAATCTGGGCGTCAATTTCCGCAATGATCTTGCTAACTTCCACGTGGTGCCTCCTTGGTGCAGTCGGAACATTCTTCTACGACTGCATTCCTTCTGAGCGTCAATTCCTGAATGCCAAGCTGGAAAATAAGTTACAGACTTCCATTTGTAGGAATACCTGATCCTTCGCAAGAATACAGAAGTAGAAATGGTCGCGCAAATAACTCGGGAGCATTGCAGACGGAAAATCGTTGGTTGAGGAAGGTCTGAACAAGTCATCGGACATTCCCTCAGGGGCTGAAGCCCGATTGATTTTGCACCGCTTGCGACGTGGCTCAACAGACTGCGGAAAGAGGCTGGTGCCGCATCCTGACAGGAGGCCCGGGGCTAAAGCCCATTTGATTTATGTGCGACTTACCGCGGGCTAAAGCCCGCTGCTACTCCGAAAAAGCAAAGTGCTATGACTTTTTCCGCAGCCTGTAAAGCCACGTCCTTTCAAATCGAAGACTTGTTCAGAACATCCCTTAAGTCTGTATTTGGCCGATAAGAAGTCGCGGCCGATTCGGGCTGATTGGTGAACTGAACCGCAATATCTGCGATGTTAGACTTTCTTTTAATGCGAGTCATTCCAATGCGGTTGTGGTTGTTTGCAGTTGTCTCGGGCGTGCTTCAGGTGGTGTCGTTTCCGATTGCAGGGCCGGCTCCGGCATGGCGTTCGGCAGTTTGCTGGTTCGCACTTGCTCCGCTCCTGATGGCACTTACGAGCAAGGATGCAAACGGAAATCCATTGCGTGTGATTCAAGGCGCCGCGCTTGGATACTGTTCCGGGTTTATCTGGTATTTGGGGAATTGTTACTGGGTCTACGCAACCATGCATGCCTATGGTGGTATTGCGAAGCCCGCCGCCGCAGGGATTCTGGTTCTCTTCTGTCTCTATCTCGGCCTCTATCATGCCCTATTCGGCGCAATCATTGCAGCGATTCGGCGCGGCAAATCAGGAGTTCAGGGAGCCCTGGTGCTGAGTCCGTTCGTATGGGTGGCCGTGGAGCTGGGTCGCGCACGCATCACGGGCTTTCCCTGGGACCTGCTGGGCATTGCCCAGATTGACAATCCACTGCTGACGCGGCTTGCCCCATGGACGGGTGCCTATGGTCTGTCGTTTGTCATTGCCGCCGTTAATGCGCTGTGGCTTACGCGAATCTCTGTCAAGGAGCGTCGCCATACACGCACTGCGCTGACGGTTGCCGGAGTCGCCATCGTCGCGCTGTACATCCTGTTTCTGCGCACCGTTCGAATACCTATGCATGAGGGCACATCTGCAACCGCAACCCTTGTCCAGGAGAATCTGGAAGTAGGCGCGGCCGCTGCCGGCGCAGGTCCACAACTGACCAAGCGAGAGATGCTGGATGCATTTTCCGGGCTGAGTTTGTTTCCGCCGTCGGGTGACTTCTGCGACGGAATCCCTGAACTCGCATCGACCCGGTGTGTGGGAGGTGATGCGTTCCAGCAGGCCGACACGCGTTTTCTAAGGCATACGGACCTGATTGTCTGGCCCGAGTCTCCTGCGGGGTTCTTTGATACAGACCCTGAGTTTCGCGCAGCGATGTCGAAGCTAGCCCAGACTGCAGACTCGCCGATTATCGCGGGCAATATTGGCGCCGTTGCCGATAGGTCTGCCCGGCGCGGGTATGACTTATTCAACTCTGCCGATTTTATTGTTCGCGATGGAAGCTTCGTAGGACGCTATGACAAGATGCATCTGGTGCCGTTCGGCGAGTACGTTCCGTACAAGAAGCTATTCTTTTTTGCGGGCAATCTACTTGCCGATGTGGGTGAGTTTGAGCCTGGAACTTATCGGTCCGTCTTTTTCACCGGAGGGCACGCCTACGGCACCTTTATCTGCTACGAGTCGATCTTTGGGGACGAGGTTCGGCAGTACCAGGAGAAAGGAGCCGATGTGCTGGTCAATATCTCCGACGACGGCTGGTATGGCGATACCAGCGCTGCATGGGAGCACCTGAACATGGTGCGCATGCGTGCGATTGAGAACCACCGCTGGATCCTTCGCGCGACGAACACCGGGGTAACCGCCTCAATCGATCCGTATGGCCGCGTTGTGATGGCGGCGCCCCGGCACATCCGGACAAGCCTCCGTGTCGGCTTCGACTACGAGCGCGATCTTACGTTCTATGCCGCGCACGGCGATTTGTTCGCCTACCTTTGCGCGCTGCTTACAGGCGTGTTCCTGGGGTCGGCCCTGTTGCGGCAGCCAGCGGAGCCAGTGCAATAGAGCAAATTTCCTGATGATGTGCAGGAGTCCGATGTGTCGGGCCTTCAGCCCTCGGATTGTCGGGCCTTCAGCCCTCGGATTGTCGGGGGGGGGCAACCTAGGCCTTCGGCCTAGGCTGGTATGCGTCGGGCCTTTGGCCCTGTGAAGACGGCTTGCATATCTATGGGGACTTTGCTCTAGTGTGGTGAGTCCGAGGTTGCAACATAACTGGGGGCTGAACGTGAGCGTGGGCGGGAGCGAGATACGGGGATTCTTCGCTACGCTCAGAATGACAACCCGTAAAAATAGCGAATGACCAGCGGCAGGAATGAGGAATGACCAGCGGTGAGAATAATGCCATTTATTTCATGGCTCAGGATGCCGGTTCCTACTGTGGGGCTGTACCTGCAGGTGCGGGAGCGGGCTGCTTGTTGTCGCCGCCAAAGATCTTCTGCAGAAAATTCTTCTTCTTCGGCGCGTTGGCGTCGTTGCTGTCTGGCGGTTGCGGGGGGGATGGTGCGTTCGGATTCGGGGTGCCGTTGGGGAACAGACTCTGCGTGACGGACTGCTGCGACTGCCCCATGTGGCTGCAGGTGTTTCCGGGAACCGTCCCTGCCAGGAATGCCACGGAGTAGTCTTCCGGGCAGGAGTCGTCGGCTGGAAGCCAGCTCGTCTTATCCACGCGAATCAACTCGACGCCGTCGGGAGCGCCAAATCCCTTCATGTCAGAGTACTGCGGCAGCTTGATGGCGCGATTCATGAACTCCGCCCAGATGGGCGCCGCCGCTAATGCGCCCTGCAGCTTGACGTCGGTGTAATCGTCGTTGCCGACCCAGATGATGCACAGCAGATTCGAGGTGTAGCCCGCGAACCATGCGTCGTGCGACGTGCCGGTCTTGCCAGCGGCCGGCGCTTGAAACCCGTGGCCGCGCACTGTGGATGCTGTCCCGAAGGTCATCACGTTCTGCATGAGCGATTGCGTGAGAAAGGCCGTGCGCGGATCCAGAACCTGCTTGGCTTCCGGCGCAAAATCGGCCACGATATCGCCATTGGCATTGCGCACGCTGGCCAGCATCCACGGCTTCAGGTGCACGCCGTTGTTGGCGAAGACGGTGTAGGCTCCGGCCATGTCAATCGGCGTTGCGCTGTAGGTGCCAATGGCGACTGAGGGCGTTGCCCGTGCGTTGACGATGCCCGCCGAGCGCGCCAGTGCAGCCACATTGTCGTAGCCCACCTTCTGCGCCAGCGCAATGGTGGCGATGTTGAGCGAATGCGCGATGGCTTCTACGGCGGGGACCATGCCGGGGTACTCGTCCTTCTCGAAGTTACCCGGAGTATAGGGCTGGCCGGCGGTTCCGAAGTCCTGCGGATCGTCGTTCAACTTGGTCAGCGCGGTGAACACGCCGTTGCCATCCAGGTCGGTTCCGTTCAGCGAAGTGTTGTAGGCGGTCGCATACACAAAGGGTTTGAAGATCGATCCGGTGGGCCGCTCGGCAACTGCATGGTTGAGCTGCGACACGCCGTAGTTGCGGCCGCCCACCAGCGCGAGCACCTGGCCCGTATGCGGATTCAAGGCCACCAGCGCTACCTGCGGATAGACGAAGTTGGTGTCGCCTTTCTTGTGCTGCTTGCGCACCATGTCGTCGACGTTCTTCATGCCGACCTCGACCGCTTCCGACGCTGCGCGTTGCAGCTCCGGGTCGAGCGAGGTGTAGATGCGCAGCGCATCGTGGCCCAACTCCTGGTCGCCAATGCGCTGCGTGAGCGCATCGTGCACCAGGTCCACAAAGTACGGCGCCTCCGCCGCATCGATGTTGGGCGCAGCCAGGTGTGCGGTCTCCGCTTTGGCGCGTTCCGCCTCCTCGCTGGTAATCGCATCTGTCTCCACCATGGAGTCGAGCACCAGGTTGCGGCGCTCCATGACGCGCTCCAGGTGGTGATACGGATTGAAGTAGTTGGGGCGCTGGATGATGCCGGCCAGTGTGGCGCACTCCGCCAGATCGAGCTGGGGCAGGTCCTTGCCAAAGTAAGCCTGCGCGGCCTCGCCGAAGCCGTTGATGCCAAAGCTGCCGCGCTGGCCCAGGTTGATCTGGTTGGCATACATCTCAAAGATCTGCTGCTTATTGAAGCGCGCTTCCAACTGCAGGGTAATCATCAGTTCGGCAATCTTGCGCGAGATAGTCTTGTCTGGAGTGAGGAAGAAGCCGCGCGCGAGTTGCTGCGTCAACGTGGAGCCGCCGCAGTTCATGCGATGCGCCAGCAGGTCCTGCACGGCGCATTTGGTCAGGCGCACGTAGTTGACGCCGCCATGCTCGAAGAAGCGCCGGTCCTCAATGGCGAGCACCGCCTGGACCATGTTCTGCGGAATCTCGTCGTAGGTGACGATGCGTCGCTTGGTGCGGTTCTTGTCTTCGGAGAGCGCGGTGATGAGCTGCGGCTCCAACTGATAGGCCGCCAGCGCCGCTCCATTGTCCGCCGTAATGGATGTGACCGTAAATCCGGAGTCGGCCGGTTGCCCGGTGGCCGGGTCCACTTCCGCACTGTGTCCAGTGGTGATGGTGGCCCCGTCGGTGGAGTGGTAACTCTCCGCGCCAGGCTTGATGCTGATGCTGTTGCCGTCGACTGTGAATGTCCCCAACTGCGGGTTCGCGTTGTAGCCAGCACTTCGCAGGTCCTGCGCAATGAACGAGACGGTCAGGTGCTGGCCGATGCGGACCTCGCGCGGGGCCGCGTAGATCTGGGAGACATTGGCGAAGATTGGTCCGGACGCGAGGCGCTCGTCCACGATCCGCTGGTACTTGAAGTACATGTAGCCGAAGATGATGGCGCCGACGAAAAAGCAGCCGAGCGCCAACAGAACCAGAGCGCGCAGGAAGCGATGGCGCGATCCGAACGACTGTGCCGACGGGAGACGGTTGTTGGCGAGTTTGAGTTTTACGGCCATAAGGATTAGTTCTTCGGAGAGCGGGAAGAAGTGGCAATCGCGACCGTCAGTTGCTGGACCACTTCTTCCAGGGGAATGTCCAGGGTCTGGTTGGTCAGCCGGTTCAGCAGTTCAATCTTTCCTTCGGCAAGCTTCTTCCCAACTGCAATACGAAACGGCACGCCGATGAGTTCGGCATCCTTGAATTTGACTCCGGCACGCTCGTCGCGGTCATCCAGCAGCACGTCGAATTGCGCGTTGGAAAGTTGCTGCGCAACCTTTTCCCCGGCGGCAAGCAGCTCTGCCTCGCGGACGTTGGTCACGGTTACGACGACCTGGAACGGCGCAATCGATGGCGGCAGCGCGTACGAGTCGACCTGTCCGCGCGCGGCAAACTCTCCTGCGGACTGCTCAATCGCCGCGGTCAGGATGCGCTCAATGCCGATGCCGTAGCTGCCCATGATCGGCGTGGTCTCTTTGCCATCGCGGTTGAGGACGGAGGCACCCATCGACTTGGAATACTTGTAGCCGAGCTTGAAGATGTGGCCAATCTCCACCGCCTTGCCAATGCGCAGCGGCTCACCGGCGATCGGGTCGGGCTCGCCCTCATTCACGCTGCGGACATCGGCCACCAGGGTCGGCTTGAAGTCGCGCATCGGCGTTACGTTGCGCAGGTGGTGCTCGTCCCGGTTGGCTCCAGCGATAAGGTTCGTTCGCCCTTCCAGCGCTGCGTCGAGAATGACCAGAGTGCCGGGCTTCTTCGGATGCGGGGCCGCGGTGAGGCCGATTGGGCCGAGGTAACCGGCGGGCGCGTTGAAGACTGCGACAATCTCTTCCGCCTGCATGGGGCGGAGTTCTCCGCCGGCGATGGCGGCGAGCTTGGTCTCGTTGAGCTGATGGTCGCCGCGCAGGAATGCGACCACGGCGCGCGTCTTGCCCACGGTCTTGATCTGCTTTTCGTCGGAGTCAGGATGCTCGACGATGTACGCCATCGTCTTCATCTGGTGGCAGGGCAGGACTCCCAGGAACGCGCCTACTTCGTCGATGGTGCGCTGGCCCGGCGTGTGTACGAGCTGCGGAGTACCGTCGCCGGTCGCGCCGAGGTCTTCTACCGGGGCGAGTTTGGAGGTCGCCTTCTCCACATTGGCCGCGTAGCCGGACGCCGAACTGGCGATGAGGTCCTCGCCTGCGTCCGTGTAGACCATGAACTCCTGCGATCCCGATCCGCCCATTGCGCCGGAGTCCGCGTCCACGGCGACAAACTCCAGCCCGCAGCGTTTGAAGATGCGGCAATAGGTGTCGAAGTGCTTCTGATAGCTGGCATCCAGCCCGGCCTCGTCGATGTCGAAGGAATAGGCGTCCTTCATCAGGAACTGGCGCACCCGCAGCAGACCGGACTTGGGCCGCGGCTCGTCGCGGAACTTGGTCTGGATCTGGTACCAGATCTGCGGCAACTGCTTGTAGCTGCGGAGCTCTGACCGCGCGATTGTCGTCATTACCTCTTCATGCGTCATGGCCAGGCAAAGCTCCGCGCCTTTGCGGTCCTTCAGGCGGAACATGTTGCCGCCCATCCCAGCCCAACGGCCGGACTCCTCCCACACCTCTCGCGGGTTGAGAGCGGGCAGGTGGAACTCCTGGCCAATGGTGTCCATCTCCTGGCGGACAATGGCCACGATCTTGTTGACTGCGCGGGTGCCCAGAAAGAGCTGCGAGTACAGGCCAGCGCCGAGTTGGCGGATGTAGCCCGCGCGGAGCAGCAATTTGTGGCTTGCGACCTCCGCGTCGGTGGGAGCCTCGCGCAGGGTGGGGATGAAGAGCTGAGACCAGCGATGCATGGTTTTTCGGGACACTTTCCGGCCTGAGATTGCCCCTGAATTGCGTGCCTGCTGCCGATGGACGGAGGGAGCGAGACGTTCTGGGGGCCAGAGGCCATTCTAGAGCAGTTTCGCAATGTCCGTGGTTCTTGCGTCCCGGTGCGCGGCGGCCTTTTCCGGAGGTAAAGCCGGTGTCGGGCTGAGGTTTCAGTCTGCACCCGTTGCGGAACTGAGTCTTTACTATTTGCCAGGGTGGCAGGGATTTCGCCGGCGATAGGAAGCGGGCATTCCCGTGGGAAGGCAAAGAGGGGCGGACGGCGAGGCCTGGCCGGAAATTTCAGATATCAAATATCTTATGTGCAGTAGCGCACAGACAACGTATTGTGATTGCCGTACCTTCAATTGAGGCAGATCAATACGCCCAACATTTGATGTGGGCAGCGCAGCTTAGCGGCCAGAGGACATTTCTGTCTATCCTCGGAACCGGCCTCATTGTTCGGCGTCCACATTACGGGTCCCGTGAATTCAACCAGAACGCGCAACCTCATCCTATCGCAGCTGCATCCCGACGAGTATGCAGCGTTGGCGAAGCACCTTGTTCCTGTTGAACTTCCCCTCGAAAAGTCTCTTTCGGAGCCGAACCAGCCCATCGAGTTCCTCTACTTCCTGAACAGCGGCCTGATCTCCACCGACGCCGTCACCTCCAAGGGAGAGCAGGTAGAGGTTGCCGTCATCGGGCGCGAAGGCTTCGCCGGACTTCCGGCGCTGTTCGACCAGCCCCAGATGTTTCATTCGGTCACGATGCAAGGCGTTGGCGAAGGTCTGCGCATACGGTCCTCGGTTGTACGCGCCGAGTTTCTGAACGGAGGCACCTTACAAAAGCTGGTGCATGCCTTCGCCTATCTCCAACTGGTGCAGATTACCCAGTCTGTTCTGTGCAACCGAATGCACGAGGTGGAGGCCCGCCTGGCGCGCTGGCTGCTTACCTCGGCCGACCGCATGGAGTCCGAATACCTGCACTTGACCCAGGAGTTCCTCTCGCAGATGCTGGGGGTCCAGCGATCCACCGTTACCGTGGCCGCGGGTGAGCTGCAACGCCAGGGCCTGATCGGCTACTCGCGAGGGCGCATTCACATTGTGGACCGCCCCGGCCTGACGGCGAAGACCTGCGAGTGCTATGGAATTGTGAACGCCTCCTACGACCGCATCCTGAAAAAGGGCTCCAACGGCGACGCCTTCTACGTGGTTTAGGGTGCCGTCTCTTTAAGGATAAACGTACTGGCTTCGCCGAGATGTCTGGCGAAGAGATCGGATCGAGGACGCCGTATGGAGGGTCGCGACGCGAAGGGCCCTCGCGCTCGCGGGTTATCTTATTGTGACGCCTAGCAGAGGTTACCTTCCGCTCGATCGATCTATATGACTCTAAGGGTACTAACCAGAGCCGCTCTCCCACTACTAAGGGTGTGATCCACGCGCGCAGCACCCTGGTACGTGGCGGACCATGATATTGCCAAAAGAGCATTAACGGCACGGCTGAAGCCGTGCCGTTAAGCAAAACAGGGTATTTCAACAAGCTCCTAGACATCTGTCGGAGCGGTGGCTAAGCGGCTTGGATGTTCGAAGCCTGCATACCCTTGGGTCCCTTGGTCGGTTCGTAGGTCACTTTCTGGCCTTCCTGAAGTGACTTGAAGCCGCTTGATGCGATTGCAGAGTAGTGGGCAAACAGATCTGCGCTGCCGTCGTCCGGGGTAATAAATCCAAAGCCTTTTGCGTCGTTGAACCACTTCACTGTTCCTGATGCCATTTGACACTCTCCTGCCGGGCGGTTTTAGCCTGCATCTTCCATTCTACGCTAACGCTTTCTCCTGAGGAGAAACCTTCACGCTATCTTGGCTGCGCGTAAATCCGCGTTTACGCTAGCGGCAGATTTCTTCTTGGTGCCCTTACCCAAGCTTTGCGAATCCGCCTTTTCTACCGTGCCCTCGGCGACACCCCTCGTCACTGCCTTCCGCAGGTCTCAGGGCTGGTTGCAAAAGAGGCGTTATCCAGCCGCCTCTAACTCGTTAGGCTTCGCTTCGGCGTTCTTGCGGCGACGGGCCTGATCGCCCCACGACACTGGCGACCATTCGCTCTATTCTCATCGCCTCTTTCGGCAGAAATGCAGTTCACGTCAGTTCATTTTCCTGCTAAGCAACTGGATGGCCCTTTGACCGAAAGATGGGTGATGGCCATCACCTAAGCGTAGGTCCGTAAACGCCGATAAGCCTTACATCATTCAGTAAGGCTGCGGGCGGCCTTGGGTCGGAAAAACGTATATGCCACTATCGATCCAACAGAGCGACGGGACCTCCCTCATCTATATCGAGGGGGCGATCACAATTTCTTCTGCTTCTGAGTTGAAACTAGTGATCCTTCAAGGCCTTGCATTACGACAAAAGCTCACTTTCGATCTGCAAAACGCAACCGAACTTGATATCACTGCGCTGCAACTTCTCTGGACCACTGAACGCGAAGCAGAGATTGCAGGATTACCCGCTACGATCACCGGCCAGGTTCCGGATCATATTCACGTTGCAGCAGTTAACGCAGGATTCCAGAAATTTCCAATGAGTTCAAAATGAGCCTGTACTATGAACGACCGGTCGACGTCAGTGTTGCCGACAAACACAAACAGGCCTTTCAGGAAGAGGCCCGGGAAATACTCGTCGAATTAGAGTCTTCCCTCCTGGAACTCAATGACAGTTATAAAGACATGGATCTTGTAGGCCGAGTCTTTAGGGCTCTGCATACTATCAAGGGCTCAGGCTCGATGTTCGGGTTTGACGAGCTAGCCGCATTCACTCATAACCTGGAGAATGCATTCGACGAAGTCCGTAATGGCCGCCTCGCAGTCACGAGTGACTTAATCGATCTTTCATTGTCCGCGCTCGATCAGATTAGAGTCATGCTGGATGTGGCCGCTTGTCAGGACGCCCCTAACATCATTGCAGCTACGGAAATCGTGACAAAGTTGCAACATTTGACGGGAATCGCCGACCAAGATGGTCGACTGCCCGCATCGGTGACAGCCGAGATCATTCCTTCGACCTCAAACGAGGTTGCTCACACCTTGCGGATCCGCTTCAGTCCCGGGCCCGATCTTATGCGCAATGGTGCTGACCCATTGCTCCTGATTCGCGAACTGAAGCAGATGGGGGATCTGCAAGTTACGGCCAATATGGGATTGATCCCGCCGATCGCGGAGATGGACCCGGAGCGTTGCTACATCAGCTGGGACATGCTCCTCACAACCTCAGCAACCTGCGAAGCCATCCGCGATGTCTTCATCTTTGTTGAAGATTGTTGCGAGTTAACGGTTGATCTCGTTCCGAGCTGGGTCGAGGAGAATGTCACTCTTGCGCCACGTCCATGCGAAGAACAGCGGTCAGGCTTCGGACGACGCTCTGAGGAGCGCGAGTCGAGTATTCGCGTACCGGCGGCGAAGCTGAACGAGTTAGTGGACTTGGTCGGCGAACTTGTCACCGTCCAGGCTCGAATGAGCGAACTCGCAGCGAGGCGGGACGATCCAGATGTGCTTGCAGTCTCTGAAGAGATAGAGCGGCTTACTTCGTCGCTGCGAGAAAACTCGATGAGCATTCGCATGCTCCCGATTCGCGCGACCTTTGAACGCTTCCGCAGGCTTGTCCACGATCTAGCGAGAGATCTACACAAGGATGTCGAGCTCACCATTGAAGGCGCAGAGACTGAGCTGGACAAGACAGTCATCGATCAATTGAACGACCCGCTGATGCATCTCATCCGAAATAGCATGGACCACGGCATTGAATCTCCCGCCGTCCGCGCTCTCGCAGGGAAGCGGCCGACGGCAAATATCCATCTGTGCGCACGCCATTCTGGAGCCAACGTCCTTATCAGTGTTGTAGACGACGGAGGAGGCATCGACGCAGCTGCGGTGCGTGCTCGCGCAATCGAGAAGGGGCTCATCTCTGCCGACGCCAAGATCACCGAGGCAGAAGTATTCGCCCTGATCCTCGAGGCGGGATTCTCTACGGCTGCCCAGGTCACGGATGTATCCGGCCGCGGAGTCGGTATGGACGTGGTCCGGCAGCGAGTCGATGCGCTACGCGGAACGGTGGACATAGCGAGCAAGCCCGGTACAGGCACGACTGTGACTCTTCGGCTTCCTCTCACGATGGCCATCATCGACGGCTTGCTTGTACGGGTCGGTCAAGCGTATTTTGTGCTCCCACTGGCAAACACACTCGAGTGTATCGAGCTGACAAGGCAAGACATTGAGAAGGCCAATGGCAAACATCTTGCGAACGTGCGTGGGGAAATCATCCCGTATTTCTGCTTACGGGAGCAGTTCGCAATAGAGAGTGAGCGGCCCGAACGTGAGCACATCATGATCGCGGAAACCGAGCATGGACGCTATGGATTCGTTGTAGACGAGGTCATTGGCGATCACCAGACCGTTATCAAGAATCTCGGCCGATTTTACAAGCAGGTGCAAATCATTTCCGGCGCCACTATTCTCGGCAACGGAAGCGTTGCTCTCATTCTTGATCCCCATAGGCTGGTCCAGGAAGCAATCCGATCGGAGTCTTTGAGCACCCGCGGGCATCCTCCACACTCACCCGACCACCGGGAGAATGCCTCGAGATTGAATTCTTCGGCATTTCGCGTCGCATTGGAATGAAGGCTCAGCAGTGACAGGAAATATCCGGACGGCCCTCTCAGTAGGGCTAGAGACAGCCAAATCAACAGAACCAAAAATCTAGAGGAGTAACGGTCATGGCCACACAGGTTTCGAACGGAAGTGGAAAGTCGCATGGGGTCAATCACGTGAATGGCAATGCCATCCACCTCGACAGCAAGTCAAGCAATGGACGAAAAGCTGGCCATGACGAAGTTCTGATGGCGTCGCAAGAGATCGCTCGCCTCCTAGAAGCATCGCGGGAAGGGCATCTGAGCGAACGAGCCAAAGTAGACCAATTTTCGGGTGTGCAGCGCGAGATGATGCAAGGCATCAATGAGATGCTCGATGCCATTCTGCTGCCTATTGCCGAGGGCAACCGCATTCTGGCCCAGATCTCCGACGGCAAAGTCGATGAGCTGATTGCACAGACATACAAAGGCGACCACGAGAAGATGAAGGTCGCTGTCAACAATGTCGGCGTCGTTCTTCAGGGCCTGCAAAAGGAGCTCCTGCGCTTGACCGAAGCCTCGCGCGAAGGTCAACTCTCGGATCGCGGCAAGCCGGAGCAGTTCAAAGGAGCCTATGCGGAGATTGTTCGTGGAGTCAACGACATGTTGGACGCGATCCTGCTGCCGATCGGTGAGGGCAATCGCATTCTCGCACAGATCTCCGACGGCAAAGTCGACGAGCTGATTGCCCAGACCTATAAGGGCGACCACGAAAAGATGAAGCTGGCGATCAACAATGTAGCGGTCATTCTTCAGGGCCTGCAAAAGGAGCTCCTGCGCTTGACCGAAGCCTCGCGCGAAGGTCAACTCTCGGATCGCGGCAAGCCGGAACAGTTCAAAGGAGCCTATGCGGAGATTGTTCGTGGAGTCAACGACATGTTGGACGCGATCCTGCTGCCGATCGGTGAGGGCAACCGTATTCTCGCGCAGATATCGAACGGCAAGCTCGACGAACTGATTTCCCAAACCTACAAGGGGGACCACGAGAAGATGAAGCTGGCGGTCAACAATGTCGCCGTGGTACTACAGGCGCTACAGAAGGGGTTTGCGCGTCTGGCCGGCTCTGCCAAGGCCGGCCAACTTTCCGATCGCGGCGATGCCAGCGTCTTCCAGGGCGCTTATTCCGAGATCGTGAACGGAGTGAACGTAATTCTGGACGCGGTCATTGTCCCGCTCAACGTCTCCGCCAAGTACGTCGACCAGATCAGCAAAGGTGACATTCCCTCCCCAATCACGGACACCTATTATGGTGACTTCAACTTGATCAAGAACAACCTCAATACCCTGATCGCGGCCATGAACGAAATCACCGCGGCCGCCGAAGAGATTGCGAACGGCAACCTGACTGTAACTATTCAGGAACGCTCCCCGCAGGACAAGCTGATGCAGGCGCTGGCGGGGATGGTCGATGGCCTGACGCGGACAGTATCCGATATCCGCACTATCGCAGGCGAGGTCTCAACGGCGAGCCAATCCATAAGTACGGCTTCCGCCCAGGTGTCCAACGGCGCCAGTGCACAGGCTGCTTCGGCGGAAGAGGCTTCATCGTCGATGGAGCAAATGGTCTCCAACATTAAACAGAACGCCGACAATGCGCAGCAGACGAACAAGATTGCAACCAAGTCGGCGAAAGACGCGCAGGAGAGCGGCCAGTCGGTGCTCGAGGCAGTGGCTGCAATGAAGGAGATCGCGAGCAAGATTTCCATTATTGAGGAAATTGCAAGACAGACCAACATGCTTGCTCTCAATGCAGCCATCGAAGCGGCACGGGCCGGTGAACACGGCAAGGGCTTCGCGGTGGTAGCGGCGGAAGTTCGCAAATTGGCAGAGCGCAGCCAGAAGGCCGCAGGCGAAATCAATCAGCTCTCCGGCACGACGGTGAAGGTGTCGGAAAAGGCTGGTGAAATGCTCGACAAACTTGTACCCGATATCCAGCGCACGGCTGAACTGGTGCAGGAAATCACTGCCGCCAGCAAGGAGCAGGATACAGGCGCCGAACAGATTAACCAGGCTCTTCAGCAACTTGAGAAGGTGATTCAGCAGAATGCCTCCGCGTCCGAAGAGATGGCATCGACCACGGAAGAATTGACGGGACAGGCCGATCAGCTTGTGAGTGCTCTCGGATTCTTCCGTACTGGAGACGAGGGACAAACTCGGTCCCACCAAACCGTCGGCGCAAGACCTTCGAAGCAGGCCTTCTCCGCTCCCGTAACGGGTGTGAAGCCAAACGGCCATGCTGTGCCTCCAGGGCTAAAGTCTGCGGCCAAGGCGGGCGTCAGCCTCCGGCTCAAAGATAAAGGCGATGACCTCGACAAGGGATACGAGCGGTATTAAACCTTCCAGCGGCGGACCGCCTGCGGTCCGCCGCTGCGTTCAAAATTCGAGAGGAGCAGAAAATGAGCGTTACTGAAATTACTGATACGCGGCAATACCTCACCTTCAAACTCGGCAACGAGATCTTTGCGACCGACGTTGCAAAGGTGAGAGAGGTGCTGGATTTTACGACCATAACCGAAATACCTCGAACGCCCGAATTCATGAGCGGCGTGATCAACCTGCGGGGCAGTGTCGTGCCCGTGGTCGATCTGCGGCTTTGTTTTGAAATGTCGAAGACTGTCAAGACAAGAAACACCTGCATCGTGGTTGTGGAGGTACTGCTTGATGGCGAGTCCTTCGTGATCGGGGCCCTGGCGGATTCGGTAGAGGAAGTCATCGACCTTGAGCCGGATCAGATTCAACCACCACCCAGAATCGGCACGCAAATCCGGACCGACTTTATCAAGGGAATGGGCAAGCGTGACTCAGAGTTCATCATGATCCTGGACATCGACCGCGTCTTCTCGGTAGACGAACTCGTGTCGGTTCGCGGACCGGAAGCCAGCAAGCCTACTTCTGAAGTGGCGGCTTAGGGGAGAGGGTGGGGTGTGAAAGCGCCCTATTGAGTCTATGACAACTCGTGAAGACACGATCTCCAGCGCGGACTATGGCCGGCTTCGCACTTTGATTTACGAGCAGTCGGGCATCGTCTTAAATCAGGAGAAAAAGACTATGCTCGAACTCCGCATCAAACGACGGCTCCGAAGCTTGAGCATGAACACGTTCGGACAATACTGCGAGTATTTGTTTGCACGGCACAACCATCGGGAAGAGATTGTTCACCTGCTGGATGTTGTTACCACGAATAAGACGGACTTCTTCCGCGAGCCTGACCATTTTGAATATTTGGTGCAAAAGGCCGTTCCAGATCTTGTGGCACGTGAACAAATCGATAAGGGATTACTAGTGTGGAGCGCCGGTTGTTCAACCGGCGAAGAGCCCTACACCCTTGCAATGGTTCTGTCCGAGTACGCGCAAATGCATCCAGGATTCCGGTTCAGGGTGCTCGCCACTGACCTTTCCACAACTGTCCTGGCCAAGGCCAAGCTGGGAGTTTTCGGTAACGAAGTCGTACAGCGAATCCCTTTGGAACTTAGAAGAAAGTACTTCATGCGCAGCCGCGATCCGGAGGACAATACGGTTCGAGTGGTTCCGGAACTGCGTCATCTGGTTGATTTTCGCCGCGTGAATTTCATGGATAGCGACTTCGGTCTGACAGACAAGGTACACATCATCTTCTGCAGAAACGTAATCATCTATTTCGACCGACGCACCCAGGAGAATATCCTTCAGAAACTAACCAATCACCTAATGCCCGGTGGATACGCGTTTCTGGGTCACTCAGAGACACTGCACGGAATGAATCTGCCGCTTGTGCCAATAGCCCCTGCTCTTTATCGGAGGGACCATGTCCGACACGGACATTGAAGTGGCAGATGTCTACCTGCAACCCGGAGAGCTGTTTTTCGCACAGAAACCAACGGTTATCCGGACTATCCTCGGCTCTTGTGTCGGCGCAACGTTCTGGGCGGCGAAACCTGGCATTGGCGCGCTCTTTCATGCGCAGTTGCCCACGAGCCCGAGGACTGCATCTCGGACATCGGGCGGACGCTATGTCGATTCTTCTATTCGGGAGATAGCACAGCAGTTTGACAGGAATCATGTTCTACGCTCAGAGGTTGTGGTGAAGGTCTTCGGCGGTGCCGATGTGCTCCACGGTGTCACTGACGACATTTTGCGCCCCACCGTTGGAAGTCTGAATTGTGACGTGGCACTGGAGATTCTAAGCAAGGAAGGCTTCATCGTGGTCGCATCGAGCTTGCGCGGAAAGCGCGGTAGAAAGATTCGGTTTCATACGAAAACAGGCGAGGTATTTGTTCGCAATCTCACTTAAGGCATAGCTGAGGGTGCGATGATGCATGGCACAGAGGGGATCAGAATATGAGCGCACGCAAAATCACCGTACTGATTGTGGATGACTCCGCCGTGGTTCGCCAGACGTTGAAGGAAGTCCTTTCGTCTGACGCGGAGATCGAGGTGATTGGAACCGCAGGCGATCCATTTGTTGCGGCCGAACGAATCAGCGAACAGGAGCCGGATGTAATCACTTTGGATATCGAGATGCCGCGCATGGATGGACTCACGTTCTTAAAGAAGATTATGAGCCAACATCCGATCCCGGTCGTCATCTGTTCAAGCCTTGCCGACAATGGAGCTCAAACCACTCTGAGGGCACTCGAATTCGGAGCTGTAGACATCATCACCAAGCCGCGTCTTGGGGTGAAGGGCTTCCTGGAAGACTCGCGCATTACGATCTGCGATTCAGTCAAGGCGGCGGCGTCCGCCCGGTTGAATATTCCCCGGCCACGCCACATAGTAGAGCCGAAGCTCACAGCGGACGCCATTCTTGCGCCGGCTACAAACGCCATGCTTGAGACAACTGAGAAGGTAGTTGTGGTCGGTGCCTCAACAGGAGGGACCGAGGCTCTGAGGGCTTTGCTTGAGACGCTCCCCGCGGATACGCCGGGTATCGTGATCGTGCAACACATGCCCGAGTTGTTTACCCGCGCCTTTGCTGCACGGCTCGACAGCCTATGCAGTATCACGGTCAAGGAAGCTGAGACCAACGACACAGTTCTGCGTGGACGCGCCCTGATTGCACCTGGGAATCACCACATGCTGCTCAAAAGAAGCGGCGCTCGCTACTACGTGGACATCAAAGACGGACCACTGGTGTGTCGGCATCGGCCTTCGGTCGATGTGCTGTTTCGCTCCGCCGCCCGATATGCAGGACAGAACGGGGTTGGAGTGATCCTGACCGGAATGGGCGATGACGGCGCCCGGGGGATGCTCGAGATGAAACAGGCGGGTGCAAAGACGATAGCCCAGGATGAGGCCACATGCGTAGTTTTCGGAATGCCCAAAGAGGCCATCAAGTTGGGCGCGGCTGATAAAGTTTTGCCACTCCAATCCATTGCGGGAGCGATTCTCTCTTGCGCACGATGACATTTGCTTCACTGATGAACGGTATTACGAACATGCTGACTCACCCGACAAACACGCGAAGCACGACACCAGGGCCTTTATCGACGAGGCTCTTCAACCGGCCTACGTTCCGCTTGGAGAGGTCGCGATGAGTGCCAACAAGATTAGCGCTCTTGCGGAGCCGCTTGAGAGGGCGGTCGGCCAGCTTCGATCGATTGCACGCTCTTCACAAGGCGAGATTGAGTCGGTTGGGAAAAGCTTTGAACGCCTTAGTGGTGATACAGACACACTATTGAATCTTGCAGCAACCATTGTCGCCTGCGTTGAAGATGAAAAGGTCAGTTGCGTTCTTCCGCACTTACAGACCCTGGGCGCGGCGGCAAGATCGTTGATTGAGGATAGGCTGCAGGCAACATCGGGCATACTGCAAACGGTAACGAATGAAGTTGGACTGCTACAGCAGCTTGCGGGAGTCACCAGAATCCAGGGTGCGATCGCTCTCAAGATCAGTGTCCTGAGCGTTATGACAAAGATCGAAGCAGCGCGCCTAGGCAAGATGGGAGAGGGCTTCCAGCAGCTTGCTTGCGAATTGTCCGACTTTTCGAAGTCTCTCACAGCGGACACTCAGGAACTTGCGCGACACACGGACTCACGCAAGGCATCCATCCAAACTACCAAGTGTGTTCTATCGGCCGATCTGCCCCGTATGCGGGAGAAACTTACACGTATCGAGGCTCTCGTGGGCGACGACCTGGCAGCCTTAGATATTAGTTTTATGCGATTCTCGAGCACGCCTGAACGGTTCAGGCTGAGCGTACAGGAGATCGCTGGACAGATTGCCGGCGTGGTAGCAGCAGTGCAGAGTTACGACATCACCCGCCAGCAGCTCGAGCATGTACAGGACGCGCTGGCAATGATCGCTGGAAGGCTTCGCACTGTGAGGACTTCAGGTCGTGGATCCTCGGATGAGCTTTCTCGGAGCCACGCCGGTCTACGCATTCAGATTTACCAGCTCAACAACATCAAAGCCACATTGGCCAACTGGACTTCTCAAATCAGAACTTGCATGGCCGGCATCCTCAGCGTTAGCGCGTCTGACGTAGCAGGCATCAGCCCCTTGGTACTGGATCAGGAACGGGAGGTCACATCCAAGATCTCCCATATCGATTCGCTTGAGAAAGAGAGCCAGGCACACAGCGAAAAAATGCGGCAGACTCTTGCCGGGCTTTCCGGCCTGGCGCAATTGATCGGCGAGCATATACAGAAGTCAAAAGATGTCCTCAATCGCCTGCACTTGCTCTCCCTCAATTCCATGATTTTGGCCAGCAGCCTTGGTAGTCATGCAGACAGAATACTGGCTATAGCGAAGATCATTGTAGAGATTTCGGCCGAATGGAGAGAGAACACCGATCAATCCGGGAACGCAATGCAGGACATCCTGAAGCATGTAGAGCAGACAAACCGGGTAATGGAAGCATTCTCCGAATGCAGGAGCGATAAGCTTCATGCCGCGCAAGCACAAACAAGGAGCGCACTTGACAGTCTGAAGGCCGCAGCGGCATTTGCAGCTCGCCAATCCGGGCACATAGAGTCTGCCAACGAGGCAATGCACACCAAGATCGCACAGGTTGAAAGCACTGGGGAGCTGCTCGATCGCGACTTTGGACGCATCGACGCCATCCTTGACGAGATTGAGATGTTAAAGCAACAAATGGAGATCGATCATCCATCTGCAACGAATGGATTCGACGCAAATGAAGTTGAGCACCTGTATTCTGCGGCGTACACGACAGAAGTGGAGCGCGACGTTTTGCGTGCAGCTCTGCATGGGACGGCGATTCCCTTGGCGCAACAATCGTTTGGAGGCAACAGCATTGAGCTGTTTTGAACCTAGGGTGGGGTTTTGCAAAGTCACTGAGTTCCTGCCCAGAAACTGGAGGACGAGAAAATGAAACGGATTTTGACAGTGGATGATTCTTCGAGCGTTCGCCAGATGGTCAGCTTTACCTTGCGCAAAGCGGGCTATGAAGTGGCGGAGGCCGTCGATGGAAAAGACGGTCTCGGCAAGATTGGTGCCGGGAAGTTTGACCTGATCATCACCGATCTGAACATGCCGAATGTCGACGGCATCCAACTGATCGCCGCAACACGCAAGCTGCGGGGATACGGATTTACTCCAATCCTGATGCTGACGACCGAGTCGCAGGCCGAGAAGAAGGACGCAGGGCGCAAGGCGGGAGCAACTGGATGGATTGTGAAGCCTTTTAATGGTGACCAGCTGGTTTCGGTCGTGCAGAGATTGGTGAAGTGAGAGATCGATGATGCTGAACTTGATCGAGACAGGAAGGAAATCGCTACTTTCAATGGAGCAAGGGGACGTGCAAGAGACTTGAGACGGCGGGATTGCTACAACGATAGAAATCCGCCGACCTGTCGCAAGAATGGACGACCTCCGAAGGCGTCGTCTAAGTGTGGCGCCCTGTCAGAAATGGTCAGGGAAGCGAATCAGATACACCGCCGGATCTCCGCTGCTCGGTTCGACAGGCTCAGTCTAAGCCGATCCTCGACGACCTCCGTCAGTGGATGTGGCGCGCGATCGAACGATGGGCTCACGCGCGACATTAGCGCGGCGTGGTGGGCTACTTTCCTCCGTCGCGCACCACGACGATCGTCGTACCCCAGGGTTGCAACTCCAGCGGCAGTGTGGTCTTGCCCCTGGCAAAGGTGGCTCCAGCCCAGGGTTCAACCTTGCCACTCGCGGTGTTCCACTCCTGCGCCTGCTTCGACGTACCGCGGTTGACCACAGTCGTCTTCAGCGACAACGGTTGCTCCCCTTCGTTGAAGAAGAAATACACGTCGGCATCCTTTAGCCGCCGGTGGTTGTACTTGAGCCATGTCGTGGTCTGGTCGATCACCACATCCGGCGCGGGCAGCGCTGCCAAAACTTGCGCAGTGATCTCCGTCCCCGGCTCCAGTGTCGCCCAACTGATATCGGCTGGCCCCGTGGCCGTCTTAAAGTTTTTGTCCACTACAAGGCTGGGCGCGTGCCCCAGAAAGATCACCTTGCCGCCGGCCTTGGCGAAGGCGTGCAGATTGTCAAGGGCAGCCTTCGATATTGCATCCACCGGCGGGACCAAAATGGCACGATACGCCTGCCCGCTCAGGTTGACCAGCTCGCGGCCTTGCAGTTTGAACGTCTTCGACAGCGAGTATTCGTCCACAAAGTCGAGATCCCGCTGGTGCTCCAGCAGTTGGTGGACGATAGTCAGGAAGGACGTGTTCGCCGCCGAGTCATTGAACCAGAAGCTGGTCGAGGGAATGTAGACCCCGATCTGCGCAGCGGGTCGGCCTTCGCCCAGCAGATAGCCCACGCGATTGACGTGCGCGGAGAGCGCAGGAAATCCGGGATCTGCATAAAAGCCGCGGCCCGGACCAGCTCCGCCCATGCCCATGTATTCGATACGGTTGATACCGAGCACCAGAAGGTGGTTGAGAATCCAGCCGGCCTCCTTGAAGTCAGGCTGCGGATTATAGGCCGCAAAGGCTTCCGTCATCGCTCGCGGATGTCCGTCCACATGGGCCGCCGATGACGCCAATTTAGGATAATCGGCGACCACATCGTGCCAGATCTGGTGCCAGATCGTGTCGACGCCGGGCACCTGGATGCCTCGCATGCACTTGAAGAAGTCCCCGTCGGCGGTAGCCAGTTGCGGCAGGACCTCCTCGTGTTCGATGTGGGTCTGCATTTCGACGCCGTTGGCCGTGGCCCATTTGCCTTCCGCGCCGAAAAAGTTCTCGCCGAAGAGATCGGACCACACGTCGTAGTAGTCTGCGAACACACGGTGGCCCTCATCCAGATTAATGTTAGCCGGCTCTGGGCCGCCGGTTGCAGGAACGGCCGACACAGTGGCCAGTCCAACGCCGCCGGCGGCAGGCGCGGCGCCAGCCGGCGGACGAGGAGCGCGCCCAATGTTGATCGAAGCAATTATCCCCAGGTAGGGTCGCAAATCATAACCCTTGCGCTTCTGAAACTCGGCCAGCAGAACCGGCGACCACGGGTTGAAGCCGAAGGCCGGCTCGTCCCCCCGGAAGCCCAGCACGGTCTTCCCCATCTCGTCGCCAACCGCCTGCTTGTACGCATCGAATTGCCACTGAATAAAAAGTTTGTCTGCTTCCGGATTCAGGTAGTCCATCAGTGAGTGGGTGCCGTCCTTCGCGCCCGTCTTGTTGTTGGCCGAGCGCGTAGGGCCGGAGCGGAACTGCGAACGCGCCAGAACAATCTCCCAGTTGCCCGCGGGCACAGTCCAGTTCACACTCCCCGACGAACTGTCCAGCACTTGTGCCGCGCCGGAGTCGCGGTTGACCGCCAGCACACTGATCGTCCGGGGATCGAGCGTGTAGGAATATTGCTGGCCGGCCGTGACCGGGATGTGCTGCGGCGTGGCCAAGGCCTGCATCCGCAGATCCGGGCGCTCCTCGGAGAATTTGCCGCCGGCAAACCCCGAGGGGTATCCACCGTCGTCGTCAAACCACAGATGCATACCGCGCGTCCTGGCCTGCTCAACCACCTCCTTCACCGCCTGGAAATAGCCCGGCGAAAGGTAAGGCGTGTTGCCGACCTTAGGCTCGATGTAAGCGCCCATCACTCCCAGAGATTTGGCATGGTCGAGGATGGCCCCCATGGCGTCTGGAGTCAACTTGTCGCTAAAGCCCCAGTCGAACTGCGAACTGTACTCCGCTGGCGGCAAGGCGAACTTTGCGGCGGCCTCCGCCGCGGTCGGATCGGAGATTGCTTGCCAGGGACGCACCTGCGCCGCTACGGGGCTCACCAGCAGCACCGATACGAGGATGTATCTATTAGCTTTCATCGGGACACTCATCCGGGGGGTTCAATTTTGCACTTCTGTGTCACGAAACTATACACCCAGAACCGACCCGGCTCCCATGCCAAAGAGAGCGGTGCAGGCGGTAATTGCAGTGGCTGTAGCCAAACGCAACCCAGCCATTGCCGCGAGCGCCTCTCCTCCTACAAAGTCGCCTGCGGCGAGGAGGGTGGCTAAGCGACTCCCGCCTAGTTCGCATTCGTATAGACAACAAGCCTCTCGGCAGCGGATCATCAGAAGTCGGACCTGAGATTACTCGGCCCTGACCCCCGGTTCTAAGGATTCTGCCGATGTCTATCGAACGCTACTCCCGCCGCCACTTCAACTCCCTCGTTGCTTCGGCTCCTCTTTGGCCTCTGGCCGCGAAAGCCTTTGCCGCGTCCACTCGCGAACTGCTCATTACGAAGTCCGGCGCGGTCGCCGACGACTCCACCGTCAACACCAAGGCCATCCAGGCTGCCATCGATCAGCTTGCCGCCAAGGGCGGAGGCACCGTTGTCGTCCCCCAGGGCGTTTTCGTCTCCGGCGCTCTCTTTTTCAAACCGAAGGTCAACCTGCGCCTTACCGAAGGGGCCGTCCTGAAGTGTTCCACCGACCTTTCGAACTTTCCCGCGCAGCGCACCCGCATCGAAGGCCATTTCATGGACAACTTCACCCCTGCCTTCATCAACGCGGCCCACTGCGACGGATTCCAGCTCACCGGCGACGGCACCCTCGACGGCGCCGGGATGCCCATCTGGGAGCTCTTCTTCAAGAATCGTGCCGCAAATAAAGGCTTCACCAACACCGGCATGCCTCGAGCCCGGCTCGCCCTGATTGAGAACTCGAAGGACGTGAAGATCGAAGGCATCACCTTCAAGGACTCGCAGTTCTGGAACTGCCATCTCTACAACAACGACGGCGTCCTGGTGCATAACGTCCACTTCCAGGTTCCCGACGACTACCGGCAAGCCCCCAGCACCGACGGCATCGACATCGATAGTTCACGCAACGTCACCGTCGATAGCTGCGTCTTCTCTGTCACCGACGACTGTATTGCCTGCAAAGGCTCCAAGGGGCCTCACGCCATGGAGGACAAGGACAGCCCGGCCGTCGAGCACATCCGCGTGCGCAACTGCACCTTCAAGCGCGGCGGCGGCGTTTTGACGTGCGGCAGTGAGGCCACCATCGTCCGCGACGTCATCGCGGAAGACTGCAAGATCACTGGCGGCGTCCGCGTCGCAACCCTGAAGCTGCGCCCTGACACTCCCCAGCATTACGAGGACATCACCTTCCGCAACATCACCTCTGAAGGCCCCTCCAGCGGCATCATTAACATGGCTCCGTGGTCGCAGTACTTCGATCTACAGGGCGCGGAGCCGCCCAAATCCATCGTCAAAAACATCAACTTCATCGGCATCAAGGGCACCTACAACGCCTTCGGCAGCATCCGGCCCAACCCCGGGCAGACCGACATCAGCGACATCCTCTTCAAGGATTTCGACGTCACCCTGAAGAACGACAAGCTCACCACCACCACCGGCGTTACCGGCCTCAAGTTCGAGGACGTCATCGTCAACGGAAAGCCCTACTCCGCCTCATCCAATCCAACACCGGCGTGACGCATCTGAGGCAGACAAATGGCGGAGCCGGGCTGCCTCGTGCGGGGGCACTCTCGTGCAGCCGTTCGGGCGGTCGAGTCGGCTTAGCGAACACTCGTCTGATTAGTCCAGGAAAGCGCCGATTGCGCGGTCACCGTTCACCCGAGACGGGTCATGAAATTCCAGTCGCAATGCCGACTGATCATCACGTATTTTTGATACGAGCGGCATCCTCTCCGTTGCCGGAAGCGCGCTGGTGGCTACCTATGTGAACGACGGAATGGGCCAGCATTTCCGGCTGACGGATTGGCTCGGCACCGGCAGTGATTCGGTCAAGACGAGCTGAGTCCTTCGACCACGAACCCGGGGGAGCAACGCTGGGAGGGGTCGAGGGGAGCAGAGGAGGATCGGGGTCTCTTCCCGCGCGGGCGCGTGAGGTGTCTTGGGCGGGGCAGGACGGAACGCGTTCGATCGCTTTATGGGGAGTAGCCGCGGAGCGCCCATTATGGGCGCTGGCGGCGGGCGAATAAGAAGATCGACCATTCAAATACCGAATAAGGAACTTGAAATAGAGGAGAGACATAGGTAGAGGATGATTCTTACTACTTGAGCTTCTGGCGACCGGTCTGATCGTATTAACCAAGCAGTAATTTCTGAAGATGTGTTCAGCGCCATCGGTCTTGGATAGATCGGTATTACTGCACGGTCAACGTCACACTTGCCGTCTGCGAAAAGCCTGACGGCCCGCTCGCCGTCACCTGCACCGTCGATGTGCCTGCCGGAGATTGCGGCAGTGCGGCCGACGACGCGGCCGGCGAACTGCCACACGCCGTCACCATCCCGCACGCGATGCCCAGCGCAACCGTGAGCAGTGTGAGCCGCATCCACAGCCTGCGGCGGCGTGCGCCGAGGGAAAGCGCGAACAGCCCGGACAGTCCGAAGGCTCCGGCAAGCGTCACCGGCCCGGTTTTCGGTCCGAATGGTGCCGGCGGTGTTGAGCGCGCGGAAACGCCCGTCTGGACAGTCATCGTGACGTTCGCGACGTTGGTGGCGCCGGCAAAGGTGTAGCTTGCGGGAGAGAAGCTGCAGGTCGCCTCCGCGGGCAGCCCTGTACAGGAGAAGGTCAAAGTTGTGACAAATCCCGGCACCACCGTGAGGCTCAGAGCATCGCTAATGGCGCTCGCTCGTCCGACGGTGATCGCGGTCTGCGCGGGCGCAATCGCCAGTTCCACCATCGCCGAGGAGGTCGACTGCGCGAAGTTTGCGTCCCCGCTGTATTGTGCGGTCAGAGCCACATTCCCGGCCGGAAGGGTGGTCGCGGTATAGCTGGCCACTCCATTCGTCAACGCGGCCGTGCCCATCAGCGTCGATCCCTCGTAGAAGGCAACCGTTCCAGTGGGCGTTCCGCTGGTCAGCGACAGTACCGTTGCGGTCAGCGTCAGGTTGGAGTTCGAGAGAGCGAACGTGGTCGCCGTGGTGGTCTGGGTTACGGTCAGCGTGCCGTTGACCTGCGTGACGGCGTAGTCGACAAGGTTCGCACCCGCAACGGCCGGCACAATCGGATAGGTTCCCACGAGGCTGGCAGCGGTCGCAGTGGTCGAGAGGCTCTCCGTAAAGGTATCGCCGTTCAGCGCGCCCACCACCGTCCCGGTAAATGCCGGGTTCGCCACGCCAAACGCCCGAGTCGCATTGTTCGCAGTGATCGTCAGCGGCGCCTTGTTGACCACCAGCGGAACCGTTGCCGTGCCGGGCAAGGAGTAGTCGGTGGTGTCGTTGGGGGTGAACGTGACCACAAGTGTTTGCGAACCCGCGCCGGGCACCGCTCCCGCCGCCGGCGAGTACACGAACGTGCCCGCCACCGACGCGGTTGCGTTCAACTGCGCTGCAGAAAGCGCTGTTCCGTACGGAATCGCGGCGGGCGTTGCCCAGGTCATCGTGGGCGTCACCTTGTTCACGGCGAGGATTACCGTGGCGGTCGAGGTGGCGTAGTTGATGGTGTCGGTGGGCGTAAATGTTGTGGTCAGGGTTTGCGCCCCCGCAGTCAGCTCGGTGCCCAGCGCCGGCGAATAGGCGAAGGTGCCCGCTACCGTGGACCCGGCGTTGAGCTGGGTAGCGCTCAATGCCGTTCCATAGGGAATCGCAGCCGGTGTTGCCCAGGTGATCACCGACGCGGCCTTGTTCACAGTCAGGGGCACGGTGGCGGTTGCGGTCGTGTAGTCGACGGTGTCGGTTGGCGTGAAGGTTGCGGTCAGAGTTTGCGGCCCGGCAGTCAACACCGTGCCCAGCGCCGGCGAATAGGCGAAGGTGCCCGACGCCGTAGAACTGGCGTTCAGTTGGGTCGAGTTCAATGCTGTTCCGTAGGAAATAGCCGCTGGTGTGGCCCAGGTGATCACCGACGTGGCTTTGTTCACAGTCAGGGGCACGGTGGCGGTTGCGGTCGTGTAGTCGACGGTGTCGGTTGGCGTGAAGGTTGCGGTCAGAGTTTGCGGCTCGGCAGGCAACACCGTGCCCAGCGTCGGCGAATAGGCGAAGGTGCCCGACGCCGTAGAACTGGCGTTCAGTTGGGTCGAGTTCAATGCTGTTCCGTAGAGAATCGCCGCTGGTGTCGCCCAGGTGATCACCGACGTGGCTTTGTTCACAGTCAGGGTTACGCTGGCGGTTGCGGTGGTGTAGTCGACGGTATCCGTTGGCGCGAAGGTTGCGGTGAGAGCTTGCGATCCCGCAGGCAACACCGTGCCCAGCGTCGGCGAATAGGCGAAGGTGCCTGACGTAGTAGAACTGGCGTTCAGTTGGGTGGCGCTCAATGCTGTTCCGTAGAGGATCGCGGTGGGCGTTGCCCAGGTCATCGTGGGCGTCACCTTGTTCACGGTGAGGATTACCGTGGCGGTCGAGGTGGTGTAGTTGATGGTGTCGGTGGGTGTGAAGGTTGCGGTCAGGGTTTGCGGCCCGGCGGTCAGCACGGTGCCCAACGCCGGCGAATAGGCGAAGGTGCCCGCTACCGTGGACCCGGCGTTGAGCTGGGTAGCGCTCAACGCGGTCCCATAGAGGATCGCAGCCGGAGTCCCCCAGGTAATCGCTGGCGTAGCCGGCAGAGTCACCGTCACCGAACTCGACCCTGTCGAGCTGTTATAGGTCGAAGAACTGTTTGAATCGGGCGTATAGCTTACGGTGAGCGTATCCGTGCCCACCGCCAGCAATCCGGCAGCCACGTTGATCGCCGCGCCTCCGTTGCTGAGGGTCACCGGCGCGGAGGTATAGCTCCCGCTCGCCAGCGTCACCGATCCCGTGGGTGTGGGATTGCCGCTTCCGCCGCTGACTGCAACCGTGACTATTAATGGCTGGGTCGTTTTGATGTTCTGCGAGGCGGGCGTGACCGTCACCGTGGGCGCAGCGGGCTGCGCGGCCAGCCCCACTGTCGCGGAGACGCTGGAACCGTAGCTGCTGTCTCCTGGATAGCTCGCATCGACCAGATGCACCCCATGGCCCACGGGCGACACGCCGCTTGCCACCGCGGTTGCCGTCTGCGCCAACTGCGCGGTCAGCACCGTCACCGTATTACTGTAAGAGTTTGCAACGGCCAAGCCCGGGTTTCCGTTCTTGTTGAAGGGGGCTGCCACGATGCCCCAGGGAAAACTGATCGCAGGCAAAGTCGTCGCGGCTGCAAATGTTCCGTCTCCGTTCCCCAGCAGGACCATCACGTTGCCCCCGCTCGATACGGCCAGATCAACCTTGCCGTCCCCGTTGAAATCCCCAACCGCGATGGCCGTTTCAGAACCCGTGTTCGGACTGGCGGCCGCAGTAAACGTCCCATCCCCGTTGCCCAGCAGGATCGTCATCGTGTAGTCATTAAGGTTCGCTACGGCCAGGTCCGGCTTACCGTCCCCGTTGAAGTCCCCGACGGCGATGAAATCTGGATAGTTGCCGGTTTGCGGGCTCACGGGATTGGCGGTAAATGTTCCATCGCCGTTCCCGAGCAAAATCGTAACCGTATTGCTGTATTCATTGACTACCGCCACGTCCGGTATGCCGTCTTCATTGAAATCCCAGACGGCAACAGATGTTGGATAGTTGCCGGTGACTGGGCTGGACGATTGGGTAAATGTTCCGTCCCCATTGCCTAGCAGAATCGTCACGTTGCTGTTGTATTGGTTTGCTACCACGAGATCCGGTATGCCATCCCGATTGAAATCCCCCACCGCGATTGAGATCGGACGCGAGCCGGTTGAGGGGCTCGCCGCTGGGGTAAATGTTCCATCCCCATTCCCCAGCAGGATGGATACTGTATTGCTGTTAAGGTTCCCCACGGCCAAGTCCGGTTTGCCGTCCCCGTTGAAGTCTGCGACCGCGATCGACCCGGGCTCGGAACCCGTTGACGGACTCACGGCGCTCGCGGTGAACGTTCCATCTCCTTTGCCCAGCAATATCGTCACGGTGTTACTGACATAGTTCGTAACGGCGAGATCCGGGATGCCATCGCCATTGAAGTCTCCGGTTGCAATTGCGTAGGGATTGAAGCCAGTCGCCGGAGACGATCGGGTTGGCCAGCTTAGGACGGTCTTCCCCTGGGCCAATGCAGCGGTGCCGACTACTGCGTTCCCACTGGTTGTGTCCTGGAACGATATGGTGCCTGACGGCGGAAGCAGCCCCTGGCCCGTCACCGTTGCAGTCAATGTGTAATTGCCCGCGGCGCCGCTCTGCGCGAGCGTCGTTGTGGAGGCAATCGCGGCGGTCACGGCGAGTGCTGCCGCACTTGAGGAACTGCCCGCATTACTCTGAGTGCCGGCGAAGACTGCCTTGTAGCTGTGGCTCCCCATTCCAGGGATGAAATTCAATACGGCCGTTCCCGCGCTGGTCAACTGCGCTGTGCCGAGAAGATGACCATCCTCGCAGTACGCCGCCGTGGCATCGCAGAATCGCACCTGTCCGATCGTCAAGGGGGTGGACCCGGCGCTGACCTCGGCAGTCAAAGTGACGACGCTGCCCGCCGCGATAGACGTGACCGGAGCGCCAGCCGACATCACCCCCAGCGTTGTGGACGTTGTCGTCTGCGCGGCGCCAACGGTCAACACAAGCGACGTGGTTTGGACTAGTGTGCCGGAGGTACCTGTGATTGTTACCGTCGCCAGTCCCAGGGTCGCTGCGTTGGTGGCCGTAAGCGTCATCACACTGGAGCTGGTAGAAGTGGGATTCGGGGCAAAGGATGCGGTGACGCCGCTGGGCAGGCCGGATGCGGCAAAGCTTACGGCACCCGTGAATCCATATTGCGGAACCACGTAGACCGTAGATTTGCCGGAACTTCCTTGGGCGACTGTGATCGCGGCCGGCGCATCCGAGAGCGTAAAGGTCTCTGGGTAGATGGTGAGATTCGTTGTTGTACTTGCGGTGACGTTGCCGGAGGTTCCAGTGATGGTCACGAAGAAGCTGCCCGGAGTGGAAGGATTGGCTGCGGTCAGCGTCATTATGCTGGAGCCGGTTGAAGTTGGATTCGGCGCGAAAGCGGCAGTGACGCCGGTGGGCAGGCCCGATGCGGCCAAGCTCACGCTGCCGGCGAATCCGTATTGCGGGTTCACATTGACGGTCGATGTGCCGGAAGCGCCTTGATTGATGGCCACGCTGAAGTAATCCGTGAGCGTGAAGCCCTGAGCATAAACCCCCACGGTAAGGGGGATGGTGACGATTAGGGAGCCAGAGGTGCCGGTGATGGTGGCGGTATACAGTCCCAGAGTGGCCGTGCTGCTGGCGGTCAGCGTTAGTGTGCTGCTTCCGGTGGTCGGGTTCGGGGAGAAGGACGCAGTGACGCCGCTGGGAAGGCCGCTAATGGCAAGACTCACAGTGCCGGTGAATCCATATTGCGGAGACATGCTGACGTACGACGTCGTGGAACTGCTCTGGCCGAGGGACGCACTGGAATAATCCGAGAGCGTAAAGGTTGGCGCATATACAGTCACATTGACGGTCGTGCTGGTGGTGAGAGTGCCGGATGTGCCTGTGATGGTCACGTTGTACTGGCCCAGAGCGGCGGTGCTGCTCGCGGTCAGCGTCAGTACGCTGGAGCCCGTAGAGATGGGATTGGGCGAGAAGGACGCGGTCACTCCGCTGGGCAAGCCAGCGACGGCAAGACTCACGTTGCCGGTGAATCCGTATTGGGAATTCAGGTAGACATACGTTGTGGCGGAGTTACCCAGGCCAACGGACACGTTGGAATAATCCGAGATGGTGAAGCTCGGAGCGTAGAGGCTCAGCGCGAGGGTGGTGCTGGCGGTGTGAGAACCGGAGGTGCCGGTGATGGTGACGTTATACTGGCCGAGACTGGCGGTGCTGCTCGCCGTGAGTGTCAGCAGACTGGAGCCGGTTGCAATTGGATTGGGCGAGAACGATGCAGTCACTCCGCTGGGCAGGCCAGTTACTGCAAGAGTCACGCTGCCGGTGAATCCATATTGGGGAGACAAGTTGACGTAGGACGTTCCGGAGGTGCCCTGGCCAATGGAGACGCTGGAATAATCCGAGAGCGTGAAGGTTGGCGCATACACAGTCACATTGACGGTTGTGCTGGCGGTGAGAGTGCCGGAGGTGCCGGTGAGGGTGACACTGTACTGGCCGAGAGCAACGGTGCTGCTCGCCGCGAGTGTCAGCAGACTGGAGCCCGTTGAAATTGGATTGGGCGAGAACGATGCAGTCAAACCGCTGGGCAAGCCGGTTACGGTGAGATTGACGGCGCCACTGAATCCATACTGCGGATTCAGGTAGACGTAGGATGTGGCGGAACCGCCCTGGCCAAGGGACACGCTGTAATAATCCGAGAGGGTGAAGCTCGGGGGATTCACGATCAGGCTGAGGGTCGTGCTTGCGGTCAGGCTGCCGTAGGTGCCGGTGATTGTGAGTGGAGTGGTTCCGACGCTGGCAGTGCTGCTGACGGTCAGGGTCAGCACACTGGAACCGCCGGAAGAGGCTGTGGGATTGGGAGCGAAGGAAGCTGTCACGCCGCTGGGCAGGCCAGTCACGGCCAGGTGTATGCTGCCGTTGAATCCATTTTGCCCGTACACGTAGATGTAGGATGTTCCAGTGCTGCCCGGTCCAGCGGAGATATTGTTGCCTGCCGAGAGCGTGAAGCTGGGTACGGCAATTGAAATAGGGAGGGTGGTACTGGCGCTCAACGAGCCGGATGTACCGGTAATGGTCGCGGTGTACTGGCCGACCGGAACTGTACTGCTGGCCGTCAGCGTAAGCGTACTGGAGTACGTAGTCGGGTTCGTGGAGAAGGATGCAGTGACGCCGCTGGGCAGGCCGGTCACGGCCAGGTTCACGTTGCCGGCGAATCCATTTTGAGCAAACACATAAAGGTCGGAGGTGCCGGAGCTTCCCTGGCCAACCGTTACACTGCCCGTTGAGAGGGTGAAGCTGGGCACCGCAACGGTCACGTTGATGACAGTACTGACGGTCAGCGAGCCGGAGGTGCCAGTGACGGTCGCGGTGTATTGTCCGGGTGTGGCTGTACTACTCGCCGTCAGCGTGAGTGTGCTGCTCCCGTTGGTAGGGTTCGGGGAGAAGGATGCAGAGACTCCGCTGGGCAGGCCGGTGGCGGCGAGATTTACACTGCCGGTGAATCCATATTGCGGGTTCACGGAAACGGACCCTGTGGCGGAGCTGCCCTGGCCGACCGATGCAACGCCCGCCGAAAGCGTGAAGCTCGGTGCGTAGACACCGAGAGTGAGGGTAGTGCTTGCGGTCAGCGAGCCTGAGGTGCCAGTAATCGTCAGCGTCGCGGTCCCGGGAGTGGCTGTACTGCTGGCGGTCAACGTCAGCACGCTGGTTTCGGTTGTCGGGTTCGGGGAGAGAGAAGCAGTCACGCCGCTGGGCAGGCCAGTGACTGCAAGATTCACACTGCCGTTGAATCCGTATTGGGAGTACACGCTGACAGACGTTGAGCCGGAGCTGCCCAGGCCAACGTTCAAACCGTAGGCCGAGAGTGTGAAGGTCGGCGCATAGACTCCGACCGTGGTCTTGGTGGTGTGGGTAAGTGTTCCGGAAGTGCCGGTAATGATCAGCGTCTGGGTTCCGAGAGCTGCGGTGCTGCTCGCGGTCAGCGTCATCACGGCGCTGCCGACGGTTGGATTGGGGGTGAAAGACGCGGTCACCCCGCTGGGCAGGCCAGTGACGGCGAGATTCACGCTGCCTGTGAATCCATACTCGGGGTACATGTAGACGTACGAGGTGCCCGAGCTACCCTGGCCGACCGATACACCGCCCGCCGAAAGCGTGAAGCTCGGTGCGTAGACACCGAGAGTGAGAGTCGTGCTTGCAGTCAGAGAGCCGGAGGTGCCAGTCACAGTGAGCGCCGAAGTTCCGAGAGTGGCTGTGCTGCTGGCGGTCAGTGTGAGCGTGGTGTTTCCGGTGGTCGGGTTGGGAGAGAAGGATGCAGTGACGCCGGCAGGCAAACCGCTGACGGCAAGATTGACGCTGCCGTTGAATCCATATTGCGGGGTCACATAGACGAAGGCTGTGCCAGAGGTTCCCTGGCCAATGAATGCTGTACCCGTTGACAGCGCAAAGCTCGGCCCAAACACTCCCAGGGTGAGGGTCGTAGTTTCGGTCAGCGAGCCGGAGGTGCCGGTAACCGTCAGCGTCGAGGTCCCGGTAGCGGCGGTACTGCTCGCCGTCAGCGTGAGTGTGCTGCTCCCGCTGGTCGGGTTCGGGGAGAAGGATGCGGTTACGCCGGCGGGTAGCCCAGTCACGGCAAGATTCACGCTGCCGGTAAAACCATCGACCGGGTAAATGTAGACATACGACGTGCCGGAGGTGCCCAGGCCGATGTTCTGGCTACTCGCTGAGAGGGTGAAAGTCGGCGCGTACACCGTCAGGTTGAGGGTAGTGCTGGCGGTCAGGGAGCCGGAGGTGCCAGTGATGGTGAGGCCAACTTTTGCGGCCGGAGCGGAACTGCTCGCAGTCAGGGTCAGCACGCTGGATCCGCTGGTGGGATTGGTGCTCCACGATGCGGTCACTCCGGTGGGCAGCGCGGACGTGACGGCGAGACTGACGTTGCCGCTGAACCCATACTGGGGCGTCACCGTAACCTTCGTCGTGCCGGACGCGCCCTGGTTGATCGAGAGGACGCCGGGCGCATCCGAAAGCATGAAGCTCGGTGGATGGACGCTGACCGTAACGTTGGTGGATACGGTCATACTGCCTGACGTGCCCGTGATGGTCATTGTGACCGATGCGGCCGGGGCGGAGCCGGTTGCGGTCAAGGTGAGAACGCTTGTACCACTGGTTGGATTGGTTCCCCACGATGCGGTTACGCCAGTCGGCAGCGTGGAGCTCACGGCCAGACTTACGTTGCCCGTGAACCCGCCCGCGTCTGTCACCGTAATGGTGGTGGAACTGGAGGCGCCCTGGGGGACCGACACATTGCTGGAGGAACTGGCGAGCCAGAAGCCCGCCACTTGCGGTCCCGCGAGAGCGTCGATGAGATTCTGCCCGTTTGCGCTTCCCCATCCGGTGACCAGGTCGTAGCCCGTAACCGCGTTGAACCACACTGGCTGACCGGCGGTATCGTTATCTCCAACCGTGATATCGTGCAGGTCGCTGGAGTAGTTGGAGCCCGTTCCAATCGCGTAGATCTGCGGGTTGATCGATCCCACGCCGCCGGCGGGAGCTGTGCCCGCCTCGACCGCCTGCTGATTCACCAGGGCCATGAAACCGGCCCAGCGCGGGGCCGCAAAACTGGTGCCGGCCCAGCCTCCTCCGCATCCATACTCAAGGGAGCAGACGTAGTTATCGAAGTCGCCTTCCATGGCGATGTCAGGCTCGTTGCGCAGGGTAGACGAGCCTCCGTTGGACAGATTCGCCATTCCAAGTTGCCAGCTGGGGATGGAGATTCCGTCGGGGCTGATGCCGCCCCCGCTGCCAGCTCGCTGGGAGTTCCAGGCCGTCTCCGAAACCCATGCGCCACCCGCGCCGGTGGTGGTCAAGTGGGTGGCGCCGACCGCGGTAATATAGGCGTCTTCCGATGGATAGAAATATGGACTGATGGCCGCGTCGAAGGCTCCATCGTCCCCGGAAGCGACGAAGACAGTTTGCCCCTGTGCTGCAAACTCCTGAAAGAAAACATCGTCTACCGAAGGATCGTCCGGAACCCAGCCCCACGACACGCTGATCTGCCTGGCGATATTCTCCGTCGCCATCGAGTTGAATATGCTTGCATCGTCCAGCACGGTTGTGGAACCGATATACACGCGGACCTGGCTCAAACCTGGAGCCATGCCGATTGCCTGCACGATGTCGAGCACCTGTTCGGCATCGTCCCCTGCGGCCGCCCCGGTAGCGCCATCCAGCAGCACGTTGTTGATGGGGACGCTGTAGGTTTGCCCGGTACCGCTGAAGGTTGCATTCACATCGCTGAGGCTGTAGCCGCCGAACTCCAGAATCCCAACTGCCTGTCCGGTGCCGGTTAGAGTGGTGGCGCCGTAGTAGGCTGCGCGCATGTCGCTGCCAAGATACGATCCGCCGGGGCCGGAGCCCAGCACGTTGGCAATGGCTTGTCCGCTGGCCGTCTGTTGCTTCAGCCTTGGCTGGGGGAGCGAGAAGTTGTTCAGTCCGGTAATGTGGGCTACGCGCGTACCCAGATTGAGCGAAGGCTCCCGGTCCGGCGAATAAAACGTGCGGCTTTCCGTAGGGTGCTGATAGACCCTCATGGTCACGTTGAAGGCCTGGTTGATTTGCGCTACGGATCCGGTGACGGGCACGATGAGCCGATTCGCCGGCGTGTCTGTCACCGTAAGACCCTGAGCCTGGGCAAACGCAACGACGGCCTGGTAGTCCTCGACCGTCGGACCAAACTGGTCAGTGAACTGTTGCACGCTGAGAAAATGGCGATAGTTCGGACTGGATGGATCGTAAAGCTGGCTCAACAGGCTGGTCAGTCCGTTTGGATTGCGCAGCGGCAGAACAATGGAGAAGCTCATGCTCTGGTCCGGAGCCATCGAACCCACCGGCACCGCCTGCCCGCTGGCAACCGCAGCCGGCACATGGCTGTGAAGCGCCTGGAGTGATTGCTGCGCGTGGCTTGTAGTCCAGCCACCGAGTATAGCTACAACAAACCCAAGCAGGAAAATGGCAGACCGCTGCCGAAAGCCACAAGAAGAATACATCAAGATGATCGAACACTCCCTCGTGCCGCGAAAGGATCTCTGTGAGGCACGACTTGCTCTACGCCTCTTGTTCGCCAACATGGGGGGGGGGCGGTTTGGAGCTGTTGGGATCAAGCCAAGACTGATGCAACGATGATCCGATGTCCTATTCGGTTTGTCGAGAAGAATCTCAGTAATAATCGGATGAACTCACCGGTAATCGGACAACAACAATAGGCCCTGTCGCTCAGATTCTCCGGGCTGCTCGCATCCCGTTAGGGGTCGCGTAAGGTCGGCATTTTCTGCGGTGTGATTCTCAGATTCCGCGGTCGTTGAACTGCTTGGGAGAACTGGATCGGTGAAGGCGAAGCGGGAATCTCGCAGTTCGAAGACCTCTTAGGAACCAACGGGGAAACCAACATGCACCAGATCTTATTTGACGCCAGGGCCTCTCGAAGCCGGGAGGCCTATATACTTGTATCTCGATGATTTATTTATATGTTAGATGGTGCCCGGAGGGGGACTTGAACCCCCACGACCGGTTAAGGTCTGCGGATTTTAAGTCCGCTGTGTCTCTTTGCAAGTAGCTAATAAATAAAGAGTTACGCTTGCCGAAATGTGAACTGTGTAAGTTTATGTGTAAATTTTGCCGCTTTCCCATCATCGCACACCTTCTCTTTTGGGCAGTGCTTGGCACTTCAAGAGCCGATAGAGGCGTGAATTGCACCAATGGGCAGGCTCAGAGGCTCAATCCAACGTCCAAGTCCTGGCTCTTCTCCTGCTTGGGTGCCTCTGCAAGCTCACGCTGCGGCGGCTTCCGGTCGGGCATATGAGCGCTTGTGTGCGAGACATCATGGCCGAGCGCCGAGCCGAGCTTCTCACGGCTGTCTGTGAACAGTTGCGCGTCGTAGGCTCCACGCGAGACGGCGACGGCCAATCCAGCAGACCTCCATGTTTCGCCCAGCCGACCGGCCCAGCCTAGCAATTTTCCGTGTTTGGGCTTGGAAGGGAAAACAAGCAGAAAAATGCGAACAGCGGAGCAATGAGTTTCATCGGTCTACTCCAAAACAGTAGAGTTCGGAAACGAATCCGCGCATTGCCAGCGCGTACTCACCAGGCGCGAGCGGTTTGTCCGTGGTGATGCGGTAAGAATTGGCTCCGTATTCCTCGAATCGAATCGCTACCGCTCCCTCCTCTGGGTTTGACGTTGCCGAACCACCGAGAATTGAGCCGTGGGCTTGGGTCATCACGAATTCACGGTGATCCTTTGAACCTTTCAACGCGCGCAATTCAAACCTCGATAACGGATCAATGGGAGCACGTCCACGAACGATGAACTGCGCAGTAGCAGCCATGCGCATGGGCGAACGTCCCGGCTTAAACTCACTGGTCATCTTCACTGACGCATAGCCCGGAAGCGCTCTCACCTTAGAGTGGAAGGTGACAGTCTCACGCTCCAATTCGATCAACTTTCCGTTGGCATCCACAGCGTAAAAACTATTGATGTACTGCGGCTCCACTACAGGCGCGCTCGGTTCGTTTTGCGCCTTCAGTGTCCCTAATGCGATGAATACAATGAGACTCAACGCAGCAATCACAGATTTTTTCATGGCTTGATTGTAGCGGACTGCAATCGAAAATGGCCGGGACTGCAATGGACGCGATTTCAGGACCGAAATAACTGCGGCTATCGGCTTGCGGTTGCCGTCACTATAGGGCGGGGCCGCAAAGCGGGCAACTTGCTGGGCGACTCAGGGCGGAATAGGGGTCCGCTCACGAAACGGAAAGTAGTTCGCCAAGGCAGGCGTTCTAAGCCCCAACCTTTTGACTAGAGACCCAAGCCAATATCGAAGCTCTGCTCTTGCTGCGGCGCGATCTCCCGCTGAGGCGTGACTGCCTGCTCCTGCTTCTGTTCTGGCTTCACCTCCGGCGCGTGTGCGCTTGTGTGCGACACATCATGCCCGAGGGCCTCGCCCAGCTTCTCGCGATTGTCGGTGAAGAGTTGCGCATCATAGGCTCCGCGCGAGACCGAGACATAGGCCATGCGGTTGTTAAGCAGGTCTTTTGCTCCAAACTCGGTGTCTACGTTGATGAGCACACGGTCGGCTGTCTGCCCCTGGCTGGAGTGGCTGGTTACGGCGTAGCCGTGGTCAAGGTGCGGATGCTTCACGGGATCGAGCTGCACCTCGCGGCCTCCGTCCATCTTGACGGACATACGACCTTCGGCGATCCGCTCGACCGTTCCAAGTTCCCGGTTCGCTAGCTTCATCTCCGACACAGGAGCGCTCAGTTGTACTCGATCCCCGGTTGAGAATGCCCGCTCTTGCTCACGATAGACAGAGACGCCCTGCTGACGGCGTGGATCGTAGCTCTTCTCGGAGCCGTCCTTCAGTTCCACTTTGAGCCGATTGTTCGGCGCATCTACTTGTGTCACGCGCGCATACTCGCCCTTTGGGATGCCGGTCTCCTGGGAACTGCGGCTGTACCGCAACACATCGCCCTCGTTGTAACGTGCGGCCCACATGCGATCCGCTCCGGTGAGGTCTTGGCGCGGGACAAGCACCTTGGTCTGATGCTCTTCTTTGCCGACAACGCCCTTGGCTTGCAACTCGGTATGGATCGCTTGATTGATCTCGGTACGGGAGCGGTTGTCGGGTGAGACAACCAGCGTGTTCTCCGGCGACTTCGCATACTCTTTGGCGATGGCGGCGATGCGCTCCTCCGGGCCTCTGACCTCATGGATGCGCCCCTGCCGGTCTAAGCTCGCAATCGCCAGTCCAACCTCACCACGCGCAAGCTGCTCGACTGTCTGCTTCAACTCCGGGTCTTTCTGGCGAACGATCTCCTCCAGCCTCACCGTCTTCATGCCCGACTCTTGTAGCTGGGCGAAGATGCGACCGGCCTCGACGGACTCATGCTGGCGGGTATCACCGACCAATAGAACGCGCTCACTCGGATGGAGGCGGCTCACAAACTCGTGCATCTGACGAGTCGAGGCGAGCGAACTCTCGTCCACCACATAGAGGCGCTTCTCGCCGGTATCCACTTTCTGTCCCTGAGCAAGATGGGCTTGCAGGGTCTTCGTCTCGATGCCGGCCTCGCCGAGCTTCTGAGCTGCGCGAGACGTGGGTGCAAAACCTTCCACCCGATACCCGGCATACTCCGCGCCCTCGCGTACGACGGCCAAAGCCGTCGTCTTACCCGCACCCGCGACTCCATCCAAGCCAACGATCTTTTCCCGCGACAGAAACACCTCATCGACTGCTTGCCTCTGCCCAACATTTAGCTCCGGGTGGCGTTCCTCGGTATCAATGCGAGTTCTTCCGTCCACCAGCATAGGATCGCTGAAGCCGCGCCGGTTGCCATCCTTCATGTGGCCTATGGTCTCGCGCTCCATGCGAAGCGTCTCCGCCGTCGTGTACTGCTGCCCCTCATGCTTCGGCCCATGCTGGACAGTGCGAAACTCTCCCGACTGCGCTCTGCGGTCGAACTCCTGCCGGACCTGTGAGAAGCTGGCCTCGCCCATGCCTCTATCGAGCGCCGCCGTCAGAATCGACCGTCCGCTCTCGACCGCAGAGCGCTCAAAAAGATGTTCGCGGGCGTAGGTCACGGACACCTGAGCGGACTTGCCCGGATGGGATTCGTGATGCTGCCCATGCTGCCGCGCTTCGGCAACAACGCGGTCGGCCTGGTGGCCGTACTGCGCCGACAGCTCGCGGTGCTGCCGCAATACTTCTTCCGGCGATAGCAGTTCCTTGGAGTCCCGCGTCCGGTGCGCTGCAATCTGTGCGGCGGCTGGCCCGTCAATGCCATTGGCGCGGATGTAGTCCTTCACCTGCTCCCGCCGCAAGCTATTGGCTGCAAGGTACTCCTTGCTGTACCCAGCGATCTGCGGCTCACCCCATTCGCCGCGCTCGACCTTATAGCCAAGGTCGTTCAACCGAACGGCCAACTCCGATCGGTAGACGTTGGTGGCGTAGCTCTGTGAAGCGAATAGTTCCTGCGGTTGCAGGGAGCGGGTCTGGCCGCTCTCGCGTTCAGTGACGTTGAAGATCACGGCATGGGTATGGAGTTGCGGCGCAGCGTAGCCTTCGACCGGTCGCGCGGTGTCGTGCTCGAAGGTCGCGGCGGCAAACTTGCCCGTCGTCTCTGGCTCCCGAATGTTGCCGATCCGCGCCTCGGTATACCGCTCCAACTCGGTGAGCGCCACGCGGACACTCTCGCGATGCGCCTGCCGCACCCGGTCATCGCCGCCTACCAGCGCGGTCAGCGAGACAGACTTCGGCGCGGAGAACGTCGCGTCCCACCCGGCGCGGTGTTCGACCGACGTAATCTCCTTGCCGTTCTTGCCCTCGTAGGTCTTCGATACCTGGTGGCGAACAAGCTGCTGCTGAGTGTTTGGGTGCTGGCCTTCGCTCAAGCGGGCGAAATGTTCCGCGCCCACGGCTCCCGCAAGTCCCCACTCGGCGGAGAGCCGCCCCTGCCACTCGCTATGCCCCTGCTGGTCGCGGCTCCAGTAGTTCTGCTCATTCGAAGCGAACTCCCGCGCATGATACGTCCGGGCCTGGCCTGCCGAGAGCGGTTTGGAGATGGACAGCATAGCGTGGCCCGATTTCAGCGCGGTAAATGTTGTACCGCATATACAGATGCTAGACCTGGATAGCGGCGTCGGCGCTTAAGCGGTAGTAGTGCCGACATTCATTTCCAGATTATGCCAACCAGTTTGAACAGCAGCTTGTGTGTAAGCGACCGAGCAACACACCTGTTAGCGGGAAAGTGTTTGTGATGAACTCTGGTCATGAGTGTGGATGCTGGGGTGTTGGTTGGTCGTCGTAGCCGTGGGGAGATCGCTCG
>Ga0302198_10000383_pt1 | contig 49886 bp, 37 predicted proteins | sample II_Bog_N2_2_FD_193521 | JGI IMG/M metagenome (GOLD analysis project Ga0302198, IMG submission 193521) | Peat permafrost microbial communities from Stordalen Mire near Abisko, Sweden - II_Bog_N2_2 | ecosystem: Environmental > Terrestrial > Soil > Wetlands > Peat | place: Sweden: Abisko...
CTCCTGACGGCGCGCGGCGGCATGCGCGGGCCCCTCCCATGGACTACCGGGATAACCGCCATCTACGCCGCAAAGGGGGTCATTTTTACACGCCGATCAGGGGGTCAATATTCAACGCCGATTGACAGTGACAAAGTCGGATTCGGCTCGCTCTTGCTGGGAACCGGTGTTTTCGCAATTGGCTGCGTGCTTGGCGCCGTTGCGCCGAGCTACTGGCTTTTCGCCGGTGCACTCATTGTGATCGGCATAGCCGCTTTGACGTTCACCAACGCGACGAACAGCCTGATGCAGCTTTCGACCGAGCCATCGATGCGCGGGCGTGTGATGGCGCTTCGCATCGGCATAGCGCTCGGCGGCACACCGATCGGCGCCCCCATCGTCGGATGGGTCGCCGACAGATTCGGCCCCCGCTGGGCGCTCGCCGTCGGGGCGGCATCCGGTTTCGCCGCCGCCGCAGTGGCCGCCGCATATCTCATTCAGCAACGGCGCCATTCATCGCCGCCTGCGTAAAAGACGCCGCCGGAGCGAACCGGCGACGCCTTATCTTTAAGATCAGAGTCTTTAAGATCAGAGTCTATAAGATCAGACCGTCGCGCCGTGGCAGTGCTTGTACTTCTGGCCCGAACCGCATGGGCACGGGGCGTTGCGGCTGATGTCCGCGCCTGCCCAGGGGTTGCCCGCTTCGGGGTCTTGCCCTGGGCCTTGCGCGCCGATCATGCCGAGCGCCGAGGCAGGGCTCGGGATCGGGCGGCTGTCGTCTTCCCCGGTCAAGGGGTCGAGGTGGCTGAACAGCGTGCCGGGCTGAGTCAGGAAATCAGGCAGATCGGGCAACTGCATCGTTTCTGGCGCGGTCATGCGGAATTCGGCGGTCATCAGGATGCGCGTCACGTCTTCGCGGATCGCTTCCAGCATCTTTTCGAACAGGCCGAATGCTTCCTGCTTGTATTCGTTGATCGGGGTCTTTTGCGCATAGGCGCGCAGGAACACCACCTGACGCAGCGCATCGAGCGTGGCGAGATGTTCCTTCCAGTGATGGTCAAGCCGTTCGAGCAGGATCGCCTTTTCCAGATTGCCCCAGGCGCCGGGCTCAAATCCGGCAATGCGCGCTTCCATCTGCGCATCGGCGAGAGCGCAGAGGCGTTCGTCGATCACTTGCGGCTCGAGGTGATCTTCCTCCATCCACGCGTCGATCGGGATGGCCAGGCCCAGCACTTCGAGCGAGCGCGTCCTGAGCGCTTCGACATTCCATTGCTCGGGGTACGACCCCGGCGGGCAGGCATCGCCGACCAGCGCGTTGATCGTGTCGCGGCGCATGTCGATCACCACGTCGCCGACGGCTTCGGCATCCATGATGTCCGAGCGCTGCTCGTAGATCACCTTGCGCTGATCGTTCATCACGTCATCGTATTCGACGACCTGTTTGCGGACGTCGTAATTGCGCGCTTCGACCTTTTTCTGCGCAATCTCGATCGCCTTGGACAGATAGCGCGATCCGATCGCTTCGCCGTCGGCCAGATTGGCATTCATCATGCGCGAAAACATCGTGTCGGGGCCAAAGATGCGCAACAGATCGTCTTCGAGGCAGAGGTAGAATTTCGACAGGCCGGGGTCGCCCTGACGCCCCGAACGACCGCGCAACTGGTTGTCGATCCGGCGGCTTTCATGGCGCTCGGTGCCGATCACGCAAAGCCCGCCGGCGGCGAGCACTTTGTCCTTTTCGGTGCCGACTTCGGCCTCGATCCTTGCGATCGCGGCGTCGCGTTCGGGGCCTTCGGGCATGTCGGACAATTCGTCATTGACCAGGAATTCGACATTGCCGCCCAGCTTGATGTCGGTCCCGCGCCCGGCCATGTTGGTGGCGATGGTCACCGCGCCCAGACGCCCGGCCTGCGCCACGATATGCGCCTCGCTCTCGTGGAAACGGGCGTTGAGTACGGCATGTTGCACGCCTTCGGCCTTGAGGAAGTCCGACAGCATTTCCGACTTTTCGATCGACACCGTGCCGACCAGCACCGGCTGACCGATTTCGTGCTTTTCGCGGATCAGGCGGGCGATCGCGGCGAATTTGTCGGCGGTGTTCTTGTAGAATTCGTCTTCCTCGTCAACGCGCTGGACGGGCACGTTGGTCGGGATGGTGACGACATTCATCTTGTAGATGTCGAAAAATTCCGCCGCTTCGGTCGCCGCCGTGCCGGTCATGCCCGACAGCTTGGGATACATGCGGAAATAGTTCTGGAACGTGATCGAGGCCATCGTCTGGTTTTCGGGCTCGATCTTCACGCCTTCCTTGGCTTCGACCGCCTGATGCAGGCCGTTGGACCAGCGGCGACCATCCATCATGCGCCCGGTGAATTCGTCGATGATGACGACTTTGCCGTCCTTGACGATATAGTCGATGTCGCGCTTGAACATGACATTGGCCTTGAGCGCCTGATCAAGGTGATGAACGACCATGGTATTTTCCACGTCGTAGAGATTTGACCCGACCAGCAATCCGGCGTTTTCCAGCTCGCGCTCGGCCCATTCGACGCCGTCCTCGGTCAGCGTGATGCTCTTCTGCTTTTCGTCGGCTTCGTAATGCACCGGGTCGATGCGCTTGATCACCGCGTCGACCTGGACATAGAGCTCGCTCTTGTCCTCGGTCGGGCCCGAAATGATCAGCGGCGTGCGCGCTTCGTCGATCAGGATCGAATCGACTTCATCGACGATCGCATAGTTGAACGGGCGGTGCACCATCATGCCCCGCTCGTGCTTCATGTTGTCGCGCAGATAGTCAAAGCCGAGCTCGTTGTTCGTCGCATACGTGATGTCGGATTCATACGCGACGCGGCGCTCTTCCTCGTTGAGGTTGGGCACGATCACACCGACGGTCAGGCCGAGAAAGCGATAGATCTGGCCCATCCATTCCGCGTCGCGCCGGGCGAGATAGTCGTTGACGGTCACGACGTGAACGCCCTTGCCCTCGATCGCGTTGAGATAGGTGGCCAGCGTTGCGACCAGCGTCTTGCCTTCGCCGGTGCGCATTTCGGCGATTTCGCCGCGATGGAGCACGATCCCGCCGATCATCTGCACATCGAAATGGCGCATGCCCAGCACGCGGCGCGAAGCCTCGCGGCAGGTGGCAAAGGCTTCGGGCAGAATATCGTCGAGCGACTGCCCCTCGGCCAGCTGATCGCGGAATTTCTGCGTCTGCGCCTTCAGCTCGTCATCCGACAGGGCCTCCATCGCCGGCTCGAACGCATTGATTTTACGCACGATTTTATCGAGCGACTTGACGTAACGGTCGTTGGACGAGCCGAACAGGGCCTTGGCAAGGTTGCCGAACATACGCAAAATTCCCGGAAAATTCATGGTTGTGGTTCAGGCGCGCGCGGTGCCGCGCGGCCTTGATGGGATCAGGATCGATCGGGCGCGCAAGACAGGCGCCCCGGGCGCGCTATTCGTGCGGCCGGTCGGCAATGGTGACGCCGCAAGGGCGGGCAAAGCCGCTATCTGCCGGGGCCAGGGGCCAGGCACGATCGATGCGCAGACGGGCACGCGCCACACGGGCACGCACCGGGCAAGCCTGTGCCGCCGGGGCCAGTTCGGCCGCAGCAAGCTCTGCCCGGCCGACAACTTCCGCCGGCGACGCCGCAATCGCGACATCGGCCAGCGACAGGCCCGACAACATGGCAAGAAGAACCAGCAGAAAACGCATCGCCACAACCGATAGAGCCAATTTGCTTAATCGTCCATTGCCAAAGCGCGCGAGGCACCAGGCCAATCAGGGTACTGGCGCCGCCTTTACGGTAAGATCGATCACAAAGTGCGTTCTGACCGGCTTGCCCGAAGCGTCCAGAACCGGTTTGTAGTGAACAAATCTCAGGCAAAGCGCCTCGGGATTTTTGTAGGCCGGATTATCCGTCATGGCACCAGATACGACCACGGTGCAATCGGTCAGCGTTCCATCCGCACGGATGTCGTATGATTCCACGAGATGACCGGGCGTCGGGGGAGGAAGCGCAAAGGACGCAGGCGGTTGCACCGGGCCCGGCGCCGAAGTGATCAAAGGGCTCTGCCAACGCACCGAACTGACGAACGTGCTGACAATCGCCAGGCCCGACCGGTCGGTCGCCGGTTTGAAACGCGCCCGGTTCATCATCAACGCGCATGTCGCCGCATCGAGGTCGGGATCACCGCTGCTGCGGGTGATCTCGCAACGAGCCGGCACGCCAAGGACCGAAATCGTCAGCTTGAAACCCGAGATGCCGGTTGCCTTCCTTTGCAAGGCTGCGGGCGGATAGTCAGCATCACTAGCCCAGCCCCCGGGACGGCTCAGCGGAATCGGTCCGGTCGCATGGGGCACCACCCCGTTAGAAGATGCGGCGGGTGGATTGATGGCGGCAGATTGCGCTCCCGCAGAAGCAGGCGAGACCAGCGACAGGACCACCAAACCCGCCTCCAGAACGATTGAAGCCAAAATTCCACGGCGCATCCAATGTCTCCGCAATTGCATGAACCTTGCATCAGGTATCGCGCATGAGGTCAATCGCCGTGGACGCGCGCGCGCCACCGCGCTAGTGGAGTGGGCCATGTCTGACGCCGTCTCTCCGCTCGCCATGCCCTTCCCCGCCCTGCCGCCGATTGCCGGCGTAACGCTGCACACGGTGCGCGCGGGCTACAAGGATTGGGGGCGCACCGACCTTACCTTTGTCGAACTGGCCGAAGGCACGGCTGTTGCGGGCGTGTTCACCCGCAATGTCTGTTGTTCGTCCGAAGTCGAACTGGGGCGGCAAAACGTGGCGCAGGGGCATGCCCGCGCGCTGGTGGTCAATGCGGGCAATTCCAATGCCTTTACCGGCTATCGCGGGCGCGAAGCGGTCGAGGCGATCATGGATCAGGTCGCCGCGCATCTGCACGCCCCGCGCGAACAGGTGTTCGTCTCGTCGACCGGGGTGATCGGCGTGCCGCTGCCCAAGGACAAGGCGCGCGCCGGGATCGAGGCGGCGCTGACCGCCCCTGCCGCGACCTGGGAAGAGGCCGCGCGGACCATCGGCACGACCGACACCTTTCCCAAGGGAGCAACCGCCACCGCGCTGGTCGGCGGGACCACCGTCACGCTGTCGGCGATCATCAAGGGATCGGGCATGATTGCCCCCGACATGGCGACGATGCTCGGCTATGTCTTCACCGACGCCGATGTCGCCCCCGCTTTCCTGCAACGGGCGCTTTCGGCGGTCAATTTGCGCACCTTTTCGTGCATCACGGTCGACAGCGACACGTCGACCAGCGACACCGTGCTTGCCTTTGCCACCGGCAAGGCAGGCAATCCGCGCATCGAGGATGAAAATTCGCCCGGCGCCGATGCCTTTGTCGCCGCGCTCGAAGACGTGTGCCGCACGCTTTCGCATCTGGTCGTCAAGGATGGCGAAGGCGCGCAGAAATTCATCGCGGTAACGGTGACGGGCGCGGTCGATGACGCGAGCGCGCGCCGTATCGGCCTGTCCATCGCCAATTCACCTTTGGTCAAGACCGCCATCGCGGGCGAGGATGCCAATTGGGGCCGTGTTGTCATGGCGGTGGGCAAAGCAGGCGAACCGGCGGATCGCGACCGCCTGTCGATCGGCTTTGGCGGCACCTGGGCCGCGCGCGAGGGGCAGCCGCTGGCCGATTACGACGAGACGCCGGTCGCCGCGCATCTCAAGGGCCGCGAAATCTCGATCGAGGTCGACATCGGCCTCGGTGAGGGCCGCGCCACGGTGTGGACTTGCGACCTGACGCACGGCTATATCGAAATCAACGCGGATTACCGGTCATGATCACGATCTGGGGTCGGCTCAATTCGCACAATGTGAAAAAGGTCGCTTGGGCGGCGATCGAGATGGATCTGCCGCATCGGCGGATCGATATGGGCGGCCCCTTCGGCTATACGGACGAGTACCTCGCGAAAAATCCCAACCGGCTGGTGCCGATGATCGAGGATGACAGCGTGCCGGGCGGCTTTGCGCTGTGGGAATCGAACACTATCCTGCGCTATCTCGCCGATGCCCATGCCCCGGCCTTTCGTCATGCCAGCGCGACCGCGCGGGCGCAGGCCGAAAAGTGGATGGATTGGCATTTCGCCTTTGCCGATGCGCAGCGCGCGGCGTTTCTGGGCTTTGTCCGGCAGGGCAAGGATGCCACCGATACGGGGGTTGCCGCCTCGTTGAGCGCGACGGTCGCCCTGGCGCGGATTCTCGATGCGAAACTGGCGCACAGCCCGTTCCTTTCGGGCGACCGGTTCGGCCTCGCCGACATTCCGATGGGCGTCTATGCGCACACCTTCTTTTCGCTGGGGTTCGAGCGGCCCTCGCTGCCAAACCTTGAAGACTGGTACGCAGGGTTGACCGAACGACCCGGCTATGCCGGCCAAGTCATGATTGCGCTGACATGACGCGCGCGCTCGACGCTGAAGTGGGGCCGCTCATGGCGCGGGTCGCGCAGACCGCGATCCTGCCGCGTTATCAGCATCTGGCCACCGGTGACGTGATCGCCAAAGCGGTCGATGACATGGTCACCGTCGCCGATACCGATGCCGAAGCGCTGTTGAGCGAAGCGCTCGCGCGCATCCTGCCCGAAGCGGCGATCGTCGGCGAAGAAGCCGCGCATGCCGATCCCGCCGTGCTCGACCGGCTGGGCGATGGGTTGTGCTGGATCATCGACCCGCTTGACGGCACAAACAATTTCGCCGCCGGACGCCCCCCGTTCGGCATCCTGATCGCGCTGGCCGAGCGGGGCGAGGCGGTCGCCGGGTGGATCTATGACGTGCTGTCGGGGCGGCTGTGCAGCGCGCATCGCGGCGCGGGCGCATGGATCAACGGCGAACCTGTCCGCGCGCGCGGCTCAGGCCAGGAACCACCGATCGCGGCGATTTCGCTGGTATTCCTCGACCCCGCCCGGCGCGAGGCGATGAAAGCCAAAGTCGCGCCCTACTATACGCTGGTCGACATCCCGCGCTGCGCCGCGGAACAATACCCGCGCATTGTCACCGGCGTAAACGACGTATCGATTTTCGAACGCACGCTGGCATGGGATCACGCGGCGGGCGCCCTGTTCGTCAACGAAGCCGGTGGTCGCGCCGCACGGCCAGACGGCAGCGCCTATCGCGTCGACCGCCATCTCGACCCCGGCCTGATCGCGGCCGCCAGCCCCGCCCTGTTCGAGGCGATGGCCGAGCGGCTCGCGGGGATCTGACAACCTCATTCCTCCCCGGACCGGGGAGGGGGACCGCGCGCAGCGTGGTGGAGGGGTATCTCGTCCTGACGCAAAGACGAGCGCCGCAACGAACGAGGCGGCCCGTGCCCAAGGCCAGCCCCCTCCACCACCCTTCGGGTGGTCCCCCTCCCCGGGTCGGGGAGGATTTTTTTACAGAACGCTTTCCAGCCAGCCCTTGAGCTGGCTCTTGGGCGCGGCGCCGAGCTTTTGCGCGGCGGGCTTGCCGTCCTTGAACAGCACGAGCAGCGGGATCGACTGCACGCCGATCTGCCCCGGAACGCCGGTGTTTTCCATGATGTCCATTTTCACGATCGTAACGCGATCGGCGAGCTCTTCGGCGATTTCCTCAAGCGCGGGGGCGATCATCTTGCACGGGCCGCACCAGTCCGCCCAGAAATCGACCAGCACGGGCTTGTCCGACGCGAGCACGTCTTCGGCGAAGCTGGCATCGGTGACGGCTTTGGTGGACATAATTCAAAACTCCGAAAAGGATACGTTGCGCCCAATCTAGGGTTCTGCGCGCCGCATGCAACGGGTGGAGGGCGATCAGGCGGAAAAGGTTTCCTCCGCCGGCCCGAGGCCCAGCTTTTGCGCCGCCAGCACATCATCGGGCAAGGCGAACAGGCGCGGGGTCGCGGTATAGAGCAGCGCCGCCTCGACCCGCCGCCCCGGATGGATCACTTGCAGCGCCGCGACATAGGCGGCCATCTGGCGCAAATAGGCGACAGGGATCGCCGCAAGGCTGTCGGGCGGGCGCCGGTCGGTCTTGAAATCTACGATCTGCACCCGGTCCGACGTGATCAGCAGGCGGTCGATCGTGCCATTGACCATGCGCGTGCCGACCAGCGCGGCAATCGGCACTTCGGCAAGCGAGCCGGGGCCAAACACCGCCTGCCATTGCGGTTCGTCGAGGACCGCCAGAGCGGAGCGGATCAGGGCCGCGCGCTCGTCATCGGGCATTTCGCCCGCCATGCGCGCCAGCCAATGCCGCGCCGCCGCATCGCGCATCGCGGCGGGCACTTCGGGCAGGCGTTCGAGCAGGCGGTGCAGCAAAGTTCCGCGCCTTGCCGCGACGCGCGCGCCGGGGCCCGGCCGCGTCGGCGCGGCAGGCACGGCATCCTCGCCCAAGGCGCTCGGCGCGAGCGGGCGCAGCGGGCGCGGCTCGGGGCCCACGGCCTCGCGCAATTCTGGCGGCAGAATGACGGGCGCGGCGGGCGCCGTCCCCGCATCGCGCGGCGGCAACCGGCCCAATTCGCCGCGTTGCCAGCGCCGGGCCCAGATCGGATCGTCGGCCTGCGCAGCCTCGGGCATGATCTGGGCCAGCGCGCCGTACCAGCTTTCGGGCGGCACTTCGCCCTTGTCGCGCGGGCCGAGCGCGCCGGTCACAAACAGGGCCTCTTCGGCGCGAGTCATCGCCACATAGAGCAGGCGCCAGTGTTCGGCGCGCTCTGCCTGACGCGCGGCCTCTTCGGCGGCGCGGATCGCGGCGGGCTTTTCCTCCTTGCGCAAGGGCGGCAGCGGCACCCGGCGCCCGCCATCGTCGAGTTCGACCGGCGACGACAGCGCGTTGTCGGGATTGGTGGTCGCATCGGCAAGGATCACGATCGGCGCCTGCAAGCCCTTTGACCCGTGGACCGTCATCACCCGGACGAGATCGCTCTGCCCGCCCGCCTCGCGCTTTACATCGCCGTCCCCGGCGGCAAACCAGTGCAGGAATGCGGCAAGGCTCGGAACATGGCTGGCGGCATGGGCCATCGCCGCGTTGACCAGTTCGTCGATCGGATCGCCCGCTTCTTCGCCCAACCGCGCGATCAGGGCGCGCCGCCCCTGCCACGGTCCGACCAGAATCCAGGTCAGCAGCCCCGCCGGCGAGGTAAAATCCGCCCGCGACAAGAGATCGCGCAACTGGCCCATCGCGCGGTGAGTCGCCCCATTTTCGTGCGCGCGCAGATGATCCCACAGCCGCACGCCGCCATGGGCCGCCTGCGGCTGGCGATAGCCGTGGGCGAGCAAGTCTTCCTGGCTCCAGCCGATCAGCGGCGAAACGAGCAGGCTGGCCAGATTGAGATCATCGCCCGGCTGCACGGCAAAGCGCAGCGCCGCGACCAGATCCTTGACCGCCAGCGGCGCGCCCAGCCGCAAGCGATCGACGCCCGCGACCGGCACGCCTTCGGCATGAAGCCGCGCGACGATCAGCCCGGCCAGCGCACCGCGTTTGCGCACCAGCACCATCACATCGCCCGGCGTCGCCCGGCGCGGCCTGCCCTTGCTCAGGGCAAAACCGTCGTCCAGCCATTGCCGCACCTGCCGCGCGATCCGCCCGGCCAATTCGCGATCGGGGCCCGAAAGCCAGGTCTCTTCGCCGCCGGGATCGGGCAAATCGTCTTCATCGGGCTCTGCCTCTTGCCCGACGGGTTGCCACAAGCAGACCAGCCCCGGAATATCATGACCGACATGCGGCTCGGGCGGATGCGGCAGGCCCAGCGCGCGATGCCCGATGGCGGCAATCGCATCGTCGACAAAGCGCAGGATCGGCTGCGCGCTGCGGAACGAACGACCGAGCCCGAGATCGAGCAAGCCGAATTCCGGCTCGTTTGCCGCGAGGGCAAGCTCGTCGAGTTGCGCCGCGACACGACGCCGCGCCGCCTCGAAGTTTTCCGGACTGGTGCCCTGAAAGCGGAAAATCGCCTGTTTGTAATCGCCGACCACGAACAGCGTGCGCGGGCTCTCTTCGGGCCGGGGCTTGCCTGCGCCCGCAAAGAAATCTCCGGTCAACCCGTCGAGCACGATCCGCCATTGCGCCGCATTGGTGTCCTGCGCCTCGTCGACCAAAACGTGATCGAACCGCCGATCAAGCTTGAAACGGATCCAGTCGGCAGGCGCACGCTCGGTCAGCAGCGCGGCGGCGGCGCGGATCTGATCGTCGAAATCGATGATCCCTTCGCGAGTCTTGGCCTCGTCCCAGGCCAGTGCAAAACGCCGCCCGATGCCGAGCGCGGGCTCCAGCAGATCAACCAGCGCCAGCGCACGGGCCAGATCGCGCGTGGCCTCGATCGCCTCGCCAACGATCGCGGCATGATCGGCATAGTCCGGATCGACTTTGGCGAGGTTCTTGCCATATTTTGGCTCGCCCTTGTCGTTGAACAGGGCGCGCGCCAGGTCCTGCCAGCGTTCGGCGCGTTCGTCCGCCGGGGCGGCGATCCAGGATGCGATCGGCGCGATCATCCCGTCGGCGCTTTTCGTCCCCCATTCGCGCAAGGCATCGAGGCAACGGCTGAGCGCGACGGTCGGAAACCGCGCATCGGCAAAGCAATCCGCCAACAGCCCCCGGTCGGCATCGGCAGGCAAGCCGAGCAGGCGGTTGATCCGCGGGCGCAGCGGCGATTGCCACGCGCCGGGGCCGGTCCACAGCTCGGTCGCCGCCGCACAGCGCAGCAGAAACCGGGTCAGCGCGCTTTCATCCATGCGCAAGCTGAGCGCGGCGAGCGCGTCGATGAATGCCGTATCGCCGCTTTCCTCGGCGCGCACGAGCAAGTCGACCAGCACTTCGCGCACGAGCAGATCGCGATCGCGGTCCTCGATCGCGCGCGATCCGGGGCGCAGGCCCGCTTCTTCGGGAAAAGCCGACAGCAGCCATTGCGCAAAGGCGTGCAGCGTCTCGATCCGCAAGCCGCCGCCGGGGCAATCGAGCACGGCGGCAAAGCGGCTGCGCGCGCGCGCCAGAGTGGCCTGATCGATCGGCGCGCCAATGGCCTGCAAATGCGTGGCCAACACGGTGTCGGGCATGCGCACCCAGTCGGCCAGTTTTTCGCCGATCCGCGTCGCCATTTCCGCCGCGCCCGCCTTGGTGAAGGTCAGACACAGGATCTGGTCGGGCTCGACCCCCGGTTCGAGCAGCAGGCGCAACACCCGCGATGTCAGCACTTGCGTCTTGCCGGTGCCCGCCGAAGCCGACAGCCACACGGTCCGATCGGGCGCGACCGCCGCCATCTGGTTGGCCTGAAGCCGGTGCACTTCCTGTGCCAGCGACTTGACCGCGCTCATGCGTCGCCTCCTGCCCCGTCAAGTCGCTGCACGTCACGACCCTGCCATTCGTCGAGCCGCATCAACTGGTCATAGTCGCTATAGCCCGCCAGATTGGGATTGAGCCGCGCGGTGAACGGGTCGCGGCCCAGGATCCAGCGATCAAGCGCGTCATGCAGATAGTCGCGCGTGATCGGGAGAAACTCGTCGCGGGGCACGCCGCTGCGTTTGCGCCCGTCGCGGATCGGTTCGTCGCACCAGCCAAAGCCGGACCCGTCCTTGCGGCGCGACAGCGACCAGTATTCAAAGCGGCTCGGCAGGCCCGAAACCCCTTCAATCCCGCCATCGGCGGCAATCAGGCCGATGAGACCCAATTGCAGCGCAAAGCCTTCTTCGACCATCCGCGCCTTGGGCGGAGAGCCGGTCTTGTAATCGACAATCGCCAATGTCCCGTCGGGCAGGCGGTCGATACGATCGGCGCGCCCCTTGATGCGCACGCCGCGCACGGTGATGTCGCCCCAGCGTTCATAGGCGACGACCTGCCGCCCCTCGCCCAACAGGCGCTCCTGTTCCTCCTCGACCCACAACAGCCCGGCGATCAGGCGCGGCTGCCACAGGGCCCGCATCAAGGGGTGCGCGCTCATCCCGGTCAGCGCGCGCTCGGCCAGCGGCACCAGTTCGCCCGGCGGCGCGCCCGCTGCATGCCAGGCTTCGAGAATGGCGTGAACCGCGGTGCCGCGCCAGGCCGGGGTCGGATCGGCGTCGAGCGGATCAAGCGTGGACAGGCGCAGGATCGCGCTCGCGTAGAATTGATAGGGATCGCCGCGCAGCCGGTCGAGCGCGGTCGCGGCGATGTCGACCCGGCGCTGCTCGGCGCTCGGCATCGGCTGTGGCCGGGGGCTCGGCGGCATGCGATCGGCTTGATCGATCCCGCGCGCCCAAAGCACCGCGTCGATCTCTTCGTGAACGCCGCCGCCGAGCATGGCCCGGATACGCAGCAAAAAGCGCGAGGGCACGGTCGGCCCGCTGATGTCGCGCGCGGCATGGCTCAGCACGACTTCGGGCGCGCCGAGCGCGGCGGCGAAATCGTGCGCGGCAAGCCCGATGCGGAAATCGGCGCCGGGAATGCCCAAGGCGCGCAAGACCGCCGGGGCGAGCACCGGATCGGTCCCCGGCGTCGCGGGCCAGGTGCCTTCGACCAGCCCGCCGCAAATCACCAGATCGGCACGGCCCATCCGCGCCTCGATCAGGCCATAGATGGCAAGGCGCGGATGCCCGCCATAAGGCGGACGCACCGCCACAAGGTCGAGCGCATCGCGCAACAGCGCGGGCAATTCGGCGGGGTCGACCGCCGTTTCGGCGACCATCGGATCGCCTGCCGCCGCGCTCCAGTCCTCGACAAACATCGCCAGCGCGCGCCCGTCAGCCTCTGCCCAGATCCCCTCGCCGCACAAGGCCTCGGCTGTTTCGACCAGCAAGGCCAGCGCATCGGCCAGCGGCAGCGCGTCATCGATCGCCAGCATCGGCGCAAGGATCAGCGCGACATCGTCCCACCATGTGATCAGATCCGGATCGGGCCGCCGCGCCTTTACCAGATGATCGCGCAGCGCCAGCACACCCGGCGCCGGACGCGGCCCACGCAAGGCGAGATCGAGCTTGCGCACGCGGTCGAGCCAGGCAGGCCGCCCCTCGCCCGCGCGCACCAGCGGCGCCCCCAGCAGCGCGATCAGCGGCACGGGCGCCGCGCGCTCTGCCCATGTTTCGGCCAGCAGCAGCAGCAGACGCCCGGCAGCCGTCTGCGGCAAGGGGCGCCCAGCGCTGTCATCGGCGGCGATATTCCAGCGCTGCAAATGCCCGATCACGCGCTCGGCAAGGCCCCGGTCGGGGGTGATCACCGCGACGCGGCGTTCGGGCACGGCGAGCGCGCGGCGCACCAGCACGGCGATGGCCAGCGCCTCTTCGCCCGGATGCGCGCTTTCCATCAGCCGCACGCCGCCAAGGTTGCGCTCGTCGGCAGACAATGTTGCCCAGACGGCGCTGGCCACCGGCGGCAGAAACAGGTTTGAAATCGCTCGGCTGCGCGCCGGGCGGGCGGGCGAAAGACCCGCGCGGTGCCAGGGCTGCACTTCACCGCGCGCAATGCCCATACGATGGAGCAGCAGCTTGAGATGGTATTGCGGATGGGTGACGATGTCCCCTCCTGCAAAGACCTGGCCATCCTCGGCGGGCGCACCGGCATGGCCCAGCGCCTCCCACACCGCATCATCGAGCGCGAGATCGAGATCGGGCAGGATCACCGCCCCGCCCGGCAATTCGGCAACCACGCGCAACAGCCCCGCGACGGCAGGCGCCGCCGAAGTGACCCCTGCGGCCACCACCGGATGCGCGGGCGGCGCGGCGCGCCAGCGTTGGGCCAGCCCATGCAGCAGGCGATTGCGACGTTCCGGCGCATCGCAGGCGCCGCGCACGTCCAGTTCCGCCCGCCAGCGCAGCATGACCCGCGCAAACAGCCGCGTCGCCACGCGCCAGTGTCCGGCCAGATCGCCGACCAGCCCGATCACCGCCGGATCGAGCAGGCGCTCGGGCGTGACTTCCTCGATCAACAGCCGGTCGATGGTTTCGCCCACGCCGCGCGCCAACCGCAACAGCGCAGCCTCGCCCGGCACGCTGACCCCGGCCTCTGCGGCCAGTTCTTCGCGCAAGAGGCGCGACAGGATCAGCAATCGCACCGTCGGATCGACCGCCGGGGGGGCTGCAACCGCCCCGGCCTCCATCCCCAGCGGATCGAAAACCGGCCCCAGCGTCTCATCGAGATCGAGATCGCCGACCACCGCCATGCGCGGCAACATCAGCGCCCCGCCGCTTGCGCGCACGAAGGCCTCTGTCACCGTGCGCACCGCGCGGCGGCTCGGCAGCAGCAGCGTCAGCCGCGCCAGGCCGAAATGATCCTCCCGATAGCGCGGGATCAATCCGGCGACGAGCGCATCGGCAAAGCCCCGATGCGCCGCGATCGAATAGACCTGCGGTTTCATCGCCTAGGCGCCGGTCAGCGCCGCTTCGGTCGGGGCGATCATCGCCGGGCTGCCGACTTCAAACCACAGCCCGGTATGCGACAGGCCATAGAGCCGCCCTTCGGCCATGGCACGGTCCCACAAGACCCCGGTCGAAAAGGCCCCGTCGGGCGCGTCGCGCAACAGGCGCTGCGACACGATCTGAATCCCGGTATAGATATAGGGCGCGACCCGCCCCGGCTTGCGCCGCGAAATGCGCCCCAGCGGATCGAGATAAAAATCGCCCATGCCGGTGTAATTGTAGGCCTGCGCATGGCTGACCAGCAGCAGGAGCGCATCCATCCGCGCAGCGTCCCACGCCTCGCTCAGCGCGGCAAAGGCATTGCGCGGCCCATCGAGCCAGATCGCATCGGTGTTGAGGCAAAAGAACGGGTCCGCCGCGATCAGCGGCGCGGCGCGCACCATCCCGCCGCCGGTTTCCAGCAAGCCGTCGGTTTCGTCGGAAATGGCGATCGACGGCGCCTTTCGCCCCTTCAGATGGGCGACCAGTTGATCGGACAGATAATGGACATTGACCACCGCGCGCGAAACGCCGGCCTCGACCAGCTTGTCGAGGCTGTAATCGATCAGCGGCTTGCCCACGACGCGCACCAGCGGCTTGGGCCGGGTCGCGGTCAAGGGCCGCATGCGCTTGCCCATCCCGGCAGACAGCAACATCGCGACATCGCTGACCAAAGGCCCGCCGGGCAAAGGGGCGGTGCGGCGCGGCAGAGGGCGAGGTGTATCGGTCATGCGGCAAAACTCCCGCCCAGAATGCCCGCCGGATCGCGCAGTTCGGCCGGGATATTGCGATCGAACCAGGCCGCCACCGGGGCCAGCGCCGGATGCGCCAGATCGCGTTCGAGATGAGCCCATACGCGCGGGATCATGTCGAGATAGCGCGGTTTGCCGTCGCGTTTCCACAGCCGGACAAAGATCCCGACGATCTTGGCATTGCGCTGCGCGCCGAGCCGGGCATAATCGGCGAGGAACTGTTCGGCATCGACCGGCCCGCCCGCTACCGTGGCGACACCGCGACAATAATGATCGAACATGGCCGCTTCCAGTTCCGGCGCGACATCACGGCGCGCATCCTGCAACAACGAAACCAGATCGTAGGCCGGATGGCCGACCAGCGCATCCTGAAAATCGAGCAGCCCCTGGCGATCGATCCCGCCGAGCAACATGATGTTTTCCGCATGATAGTCGCGCAGCACCGTCACCCCCGGACGCTGACGCGGCAACATCGGGGCGAGCACTTCTTCCCACGCCGTCGTCCATCCCCGGCCATCGACATAAAGCCCGCGCGCCGGGCAAAACCAGTCGATGAACAGCCGTGCCTCGCGCTGATATTCGGACAGCACATAATCGTTGAACGGCCCCGCCGACAGGCGGTGCAGACCGATCAGCGCATCGACCGCGCCGCGATAGACCGCGACCTCGTCATCAGGCCAGGCATCGACATATTCGCGCATCCGCACATCGCCGAAATCCTCGATCAGGACAAAGCCACGCGCGACATCCTCGCCAAGGATGCGCGGCGCGCGCAAGCCATTGTCGTCGAGCCAGCGCGCCGCGCGCAAATAAGGTTCGGGGTCTTCACGCGGTGGCGGTGCATGCATCAGCATCGCTGACGTGCCGTCAGGCTTGCGCACACGGAAATAGCGGCGAAACGAAGCATCGCCCGGCAAAGGTTCGATTGTCGCGCCGACCCAGCCGACAGAAGCCAGAAACGGGGTAGCGCTTTCGGGAATGGTCAGATCCATAACCCTCGCTCTTGCCAAAGCCGCCCCGGCTCGACAATGGCCCCTCGACCTTTTTCCCTGATTTCCATGCGGATGGTCAGGCAGCCTGGCTCTTGCCCGAAACCACCGGCATGATCGGGCCATTCCGCCAGCAGGGCCGCCCCCTGGCGATAATCGTCGAGCCCGATCTCGTCGGCCTCCGACGGATGCGCCAGCCGGTAGAAATCGGCATGAACCACCGGCAGGCGCACGGCGGGCGGATCATAAAGCTCGACGATCTGAAACGTCGGCGACGGGACATCGCCCTGATACCCGAGCGCGGCGAGAATGGCACGCGCCAGCGTGGTCTTGCCCGCACCCAATCCGCCCTCCAGCGCGACGACATCGCCCGGCCTCAACGCGGCAGCGATCTGCGCGGCCAGCGCCCCGGTTGCGGCCATGTCGGGCAGGTCGATCGCGATCATGGCAGCATGACCAGCGCGCTGGTCCCCTGTCCCGGCTCCGACATCAGCTCGATCGTGCCCCCGTGCGCCTCGATCAATTGACGCACCAGCGGCAGGCCAAGCCCGCCCCGGCGCTCGACACTGCGCCCGTCCGGCGCGATGGCCAGCCCTTCGAGCGCGCGGGCAAGCTGCGCCGGCTCCATCCCGCGACCGTTGTCCGACACCACCACTTGCACCTTGCGATTGGGCAAGCGCGCGCAATCGATCAGGATGCGCCCGCCCTCGGGCGTTGCGGCCATGGCATTGTCGAGCAAGTGGCCAAAGGCGCGGCGCAGGCGGCGCGCGTCGCCGGTCACCGTGCCGACCGCATCGGTCCCGCGCAAATCGAGCTTCAACCCGGCCTGCCCGATACGGTCGGCGCGTTCGTGAACCAGCTCGGTCAAAAGCGCAAAGATCGCCACCGGATCGCGCGCGAGGGGCAAAGTGCCCGCTTCGCCCTGCGACAGGTCGAGCACGGTTTCGATCTGTTCGCCAAGTCGTTCGACCGAAACGAGAATCGCATCGACATAATCGCGCGCCTGATCGGTCAGATCGCCCGCCAGCCCGCCTTGCAGCATTTCGGCAAAGCCCCGGATCGAGGTCAGCGGCGTGCGGAATTCATAGCTCATGTTGGCAATGAAGCGCGTCTTGACCGCATCGGCCTCGATCAGCGCGGCATTGCGTTCGCGCAACATCGTTTCCGCTTTTTGCGAATCGGTGATGTCGAGCACGGTCAACAGGCCATTGCCATCGGGCAGCGGCACCCCGGCAAAGGCAAAATGGCGCCCGTCGGCAAGCGCGAGCCGCCCGGTCTGCTGGCGCCGTTCGAGCGTCGCTGCCTCGATCACCTGGGCAATCGTCGCGATTTGCGCCGGACGGCGCAATTTTCCGGCAATATGCGTCAGGATCACGTCGGCGCGCGGATGAGTCGCCAACAGCTCTTCGTCGAGCCCCCAGTCGGCGGCAAAGCGCCGGTTCCACAATTGCAGCTTGCTGTCGGGGCCGAATACTGCGAGCGATTCGAACAGATTGTCGAATGTCGCCGTGCGCGTGCGCAACAGCGTGTCGCGCGTCGCCGAAAGCTGCAGTTGCTCGGTGCGATCTTCAAAGATCATCAACAGCCCGCCATCGGGCATCGGCTGCGCGACGACGCGCAAATGCGTGCCGTCGGACAAATGCCAGGGCTCCTCACGCGCTTCGCGGCTGAGGAACCAGCCCTGCCGTTCGCGGCGCCATTCGGGAAAATCGCGCACTTCGGGAAGCCGCCCGCCATCGCGCATGCGATCGAGCACGCGGTCGAACGGCGGCGTATCGACCACAAACGACTGCGGAATGCCAAACAGGCGCAGGAACGGCTGATTGACGAAGACCAGATTGCGGCGGTCGTCGAACTGCGCGATGGCCGCCGACATGATGTCGAGCATCTGCCGCTGCGCCGCGCGGAAACGGCGGAACTGCCGGGTCAGTTCCTCCATTTCCTCGATATCGACGGCGTATCCGGCCACGCCGTCATCACCCAATGGCAGGTCGATCACCCGCAACGAGCGGCGCTGCCCTCCGATCGTCGCCGAAACCACCCGTTCGATCGGCAATCCGCGCGCCAGCGCCGAGCGCGCGATGTCGCGCGGGGTCGTGCCGTCGATCGGCTCGACCAGTTCGGTTGCATTGGCGACGACATCGGGCCCGCTGCGCCCGCCGACCGCGCGGACATACGCGGTATTGACCAGCCGCAGCGCAAGATCGGGCCCGCGAAACCACATCGGCAGCGGGGCCGCCTCGATCAGACCGGACAACCCGGCAAAATCGGCGCGCGCACCGGCAGTCTCGGCCCGCAGCCGGCGCAGCTCCTCTTCGCTTTCGGTAAAGTCGAAAAACCATACCAGCGCCGCGCCGCCGGGCGAAATCTGCGGATCGGCAAGGTGTCCGCGCACTCCCAGCGCCTTGCCCGTGCCGCGCAACGCGAGTGTCAGGCGAAACGGGGCGGCGGTCTTTTGCGTGCGGCGCACGGCATCGCTGAGCAAGGAGAGCTGATATTCATCGAGCCCGCGCCCGGACGAACCATGCCCTCGCCCCTCGCCCATGGCATCGAGCTCGGACAAATAGCCGGGCATCGCGTCAAAGCCGAACCACCCGGCAAGCCGCGCCGGTCCCTCGATCCGCCCGTCGGCCCGGACCACCATCGGCAAGGCCGGCGCATCGTCGACCATCCGGCCAAGCCGCCGGGCCAGCCGCAGGCTGCTCTCGGCCCGCCGCTGTCGCGCACGCGCCGCCAGCACCGCCCAGGCCGCCGCAACGGTCCACGCGGCCAACAACAGCCCGATCACGGCCCATGCGGCTTGGTTGAGAAACATCATCGCATGGCTAGAGTTGCCGCGCGCGAATTACAACGCTCGTGCGCGCCCTCCCCCGATTTGGCCCCCCGATTTGCCCCCCGATCTGGAGCACCAGACGGGCAAGCGACGCCTCTCCACGCAAAACGCCGGCCAAGACAAGCTTGAACCGGCGTCGCGTATGCGTCGATCCCCTTCCCCGAATCGGGGAAGAAGCGGGGATCAATAACGGTAATGATCGGCCTTGAACGGGCCTTCGGCGTTCACGCCGATATAGGCCGCCTGCTTCGGCGAAAGCCGGGTCAGCGTCACGCCCAGCTTTTCGAGGTGCAGCGCCGCAACTTTTTCGTCGAGGTGCTTGGGCAGGACATAGACCTTGTTTTCGTATTCGGCGCTGCGCAGATACAGCTCAAGCTGCGCCAGCGTCTGGTTGGTAAAGCTCGCCGACATGACAAAGCTGGGGTGGCCGGTGGCGCAGCCCAGATTGACGAGACGGCCCTTGGCCAGGATGATGATCTGCTTGCCGTCGGGAAACTCGACGAGGTCGGTGCCGGGCTTCACTTCGGTCCACTTGTAGTTCGACAGCGCCGCAATCTGGATTTCGCTGTCGAAGTGACCGATGTTGCACACGATGCTCATCGGCTTCATCGCCTTCATGTGCTCGGCGGTGATGACGTCTTCATTGCCGGTGCAGGTGACGAAGATGTCGGCGCGCTTGATCGCGTCTTCCATCGTCACGACTTCATAGCCTTCCATCGCCGCCTGCAACGCGCAGATCGGGTCGATTTCGGTGACCATGACGCGCGCGCCGCCGTTGCGCAGGCTCGCTGCCGAACCCTTGCCGACATCGCCAAAGCCCGCGACGCAAGCGACTTTGCCGGCCAGCATGACGTCGGTTGCGCGGCGGATCGCATCAACCAGCGATTCCTTGCAGCCGTAAAGGTTGTCGAACTTCGACTTCGTCACCGAATCGTTCACGTTGATCGCCGGGAACGGCAGCTTGCCGTCCTTGGCGATGTGATAGAGGCGGTGAACCCCGGTGGTGGTTTCTTCGGACACGCCCCTGATGTGCGCAACGCTCATCGTCAGATAGCCCGGCTTTGCCGTGACGAACGCCTTGAGCGCGCGCTGAAATTCGATTTCTTCGGCATTGGTCGGTTCGGGCAGGGTGTCGCCGGCCTCGATCCGCGCGCCCCACAGCGCGAACATCGTGGCATCGCCGCCGTCATCGAGAATGAGATTGGCGGTCTGGCCGCTGCCGTCGTCCCAGTCGAAGATGCGGCCGACATAGTCCCAGTAATCGGCCAGGCTTTCGCCCTTGATCGCAAACACCGGGATACCGCGCGCGGCGATCGCGGCGGCGGCATGGTCTTGCGTCGAATAGATGTTGCACGTCGCCCAGCGCACTTCGGCACCGAGCGCGATCAGCGTTTCGATCAGCACGGCGGTCTGGATCGTCATGTGCAGCGATCCGGTGATGCGCGCGCCTTTCAGCGGCTGCGACGCACCGAATTCCTCGCGCAGGGCCATCAGCCCCGGCATTTCGGTTTCCGCGATGGCGATTTCGGCACGGCCATAGTCGGCAAGGCCGATATCGGCGATCACGTAGTCCTGCTGGCTCACGGGGCGGCTCTCCTTGGGCATGAATGATGACATGACGGGCGGGGACATCCGTCACGGATGCGCCCCATGACCCGCGCCTTAGCGGCATCTGCGCACAATATAAAGATGTCTTTATATCTTCTATCCGGACGAGCCCCCACCCCGCCTGCGGATCGTCGCCACTCGTCGTTTCGCATGACCCTGCGGTTGCGCTGTCACATCGCGCGCCTATATCAATCGGGCGCAAAGGCACCGCCACTGGCGGCACCCGAAGCCGATGAATCAAATCAGAAAGGAATCTGGGGATGACAATCGCAGTTGGAGACAAGCTGCCCGACGTAAAAGTGGTCAAGGCCACTGCCGAAGGCAACGAAGCGGTGCAGACCACCGACTATTTTGCCGGCAGGAAAGTCGTGCTGTTTTCGGTCCCCGGGGCCTTTACCCCGACGTGCTCGGCCAAGCACTTGCCCGGCTTCGTCGACAAGGCCGCGGCGATCAAGGCCAAGGGCGTCGATGAAATCGCCTGCACCGCGGTCAACGATCCGTTCGTGATGAAGGCCTGGAGCGCGGCTTCGGGTTCTGCCGATGTCACCATGCTGGCCGATGGCAACGGCGATCTGGCCAAGGCGCTCGGCCTCGTGCTCGACGGCACCGGCTTTGGCCTCGGCCTGCGCGGTCAGCGCTTTGCCGCCGTGATCAACGACGGTGTGGTCGAACAGCTCCATGTCGAAGCGCCGGGCGACTTCAAGGTCAGTTCGGCCGAATACGTGCTCGAACACCTTTGAGCGACCGACCCGAAAGCCCGGCACGCCGCCGGGCTTTCGGGCATGATCAATAGCCCATCAGGCTGAGCACTTCCTTGCGGCTGCGGTTGTCTTCAAGGAAGACGCCGATCAGGCGGCTGGTGATCATGGAGACCCCCGGGGGGCGCCCGCCGCGCCCGGTCATGCAGCCATGCTGCGCCTCGATCACCACGGCCACGCCGTGCGGCTTCAGATTGTCCCAGATGCACTGCGCGACTTCGCTGGTCAGCCGTTCCTGGATCTGCAACCGGCGGGCATAGCCATGAAGCACCCGCGCCAGCTTTGAAATCCCGACCACTTTGTCACGCGGCAAATAGGCGATCGAGGCCGTGCCGACGATCGGCGCCATGTGATGTTCGCAATGCGATTGAAACGGAATGCCTTTCAGCAGCACCAGTTCGTGATAGCCGCCCACTTCCTCGAACTGCCGCCCGAGATGGAGTGCAGGATCTTCGCCATAGCCCTGGCAATATTCCTTCCACGCGCGCGCCACGCGCTTGGGCGTGTCAAGCAGGCCTTCGCGCGTCGGATCATCGCCCGACCAGCGGATCAGTGTGCGAATCGCGTCCTGCACAGCGTCGGGCACCGGCATCTTGCCGAGGCGTTCATCGTCGTCATCATCGATGTCCTGGGCGCAACTGGTCATGGCGTGTCCGATTTCCTTCCCCCGCATGTCTGGCCGGCGGGTATCGCCTGCGGCCCATCGCGCACACGGTTTTGCCCGTCGAGGTAGACGCTCGAGCGCTGGATCGCAATGGTCGGCAGAGGCGGCAGGCCGCCGCAGATGATCCGCCCCGGATCACGGGATGATCCGCCAAGACCTTATTTGCGCGGCAGAATGACTTCGTCGGGATGCGCGACGTTAAGATCGCGGCGCAACAGTTCACCGACCAGATCGGGATCGGCATGGCGCGGATCGAGCAGGTCCACGCGATTGTGCAGCCGGTCGCGCAGCGCGGTCAGCCGTGCGATCTCGCGCTGATTGTGATCGAGCGCACGGGCATTTTCGGTCCAGGCCAGCACCCCGCTCGGCCCGGCCAGCGCAAGCGCGCCGAGCACCAGCAAGACGATCAGCGCCATCGTCTGGGTCAGGCTTTCGCGCGGAAGCCGAAGAGTTTGTCGTTTACGCCGCATTCCGATCACCGAATCACATCCCCTTTGCGGATTCAACCGGGAATCAATGCTTTCATGCCCCGCCGACGCCATCACACGATGAACCGTGCCGCATGCGCGATGAAATCCGTAAGACTGCTTAGCCCGGGATAAGCAGGTCGATCCCGATCCGTTGCGTTGTCAGGATCGTGCCGGGGCGGTTGCAAGCGCGCTTGTCGCAACACATTGCCGCAGATGTGCTGCATCCCGCCGGATTTTTGGTCAAAGGCGTTTCGGTACTCTTTACCTGCCGGGCAAAGCGCGCCAATTGCGGAATACGATTGCATTGCCGATTTATTGCATTGCCGATTTATAGAGCACGGTGGGGGCTTCGATACACGTGAACGACTGGCTATCGGGGATCAAAGACCGACTTCTCTGCTTGTTTGACAAGCATGAACCGAGACGAGACAAAGCGCGGCGGGTGGATACCATCTATTTCGTCAGCACCTGCCGACGTTGCGGCACGCCGATTCGCAAGCGCCACGGTTTCGCTTGGAAGGCCTACACCCCCGACGATCAGTCGCCCCGCCAATCAGTCGCCGACGACGAAATCGGACGCCTCTGACTGGGGCGCATGGCGCCAGCGCCAGATCAGCGCCGGCAGAATCATCAGCACGAGACAGAGCGACGTTATCAATCCGCCCAGGATGACCAGCGCCATCGGCCCTTCGATCTCGCGCCCCGCCTGACCGCTTTCCGCAGCGATCGGCAAAAGCGCAAAGCCGGTGACCAGCGCCGTCAACAGAATCGGCGTCACCCGTTCGCGCGTCGCACGCAGGACGGTCTCGAGCGACCAGGGCGCGCCTTCCTCGTCGACGAGATGATCGACGTGGCTGACCAGCAGGATGGCATTGCGGGCGGAAATCCCGAACAGCGAGATAAATCCGACCAGCGCGCCCAGCGAAATCGTCGCGCCGGTCAACGCCACCGCCGTCATCCCGCCCAGCAGCGCCAACGGCAACCCGGCGAGAATCAACAGTGCCGGGCGCACCCCGCCAAAGGCCACCACCAGCAGAGCGATCATGGCAATGCCGGCAATGGCCACATGCCAGGCGATGTCGCGCTGTGCCGCCGCCGTGCCTTCGGCGGCACCGGCCCACGACAGGAACGTACCGGCGGGCATTTTGACGTCACGGCCGATGCGCGCCTTGGCAGCCGCAACCACGCCCGAAACGTCCGTGCCGGGTGCGACATTGGCTGTCACCACCTGGCGCCGCTGCCCGCCCTGATGCTCGATCACCGCGCGCGTATCGCCCAGCCCGATCGAGGCGATGTCGGACAGCCGCACCGCGTTGCCGCCCGTGCCGCGAACAAGCGTGCGCCCCAGCATTTCGGGATCGCCCCGCAGATCGGGCGGCAAAGTCACCGCAATCGGCACACTGCGGTCGGGCAGCACGATCTGTCCCGCGTCGAGCCCGACAAAGGCAGCCCTGATCGCGTCCCCGGCATCGCTGCGGCCGACCCCGTGCAGCGCCATGCGCGCCGGATCGAGCGCAACGCCCAGCATCGGATTGCCCGGTTCCGCTTTCAACTGGACATCGGTCGCGCCGGGCGTTGTGCGCAGGATGGCCGCCACCTGGGCCGCGACATGGTCGAGCGAGTCCAGATCGTTGCCCTGAACGCTGACCGCGATCGCGGCGGTTTCGCCCGACAGGCTTTCGCCGATGCGGTCGCCCAGAAACGTGGTGACTTCGCTTTGAATGCCGGGGGTAGCCGCCAGCGCGGCGCGGATCTCGGCCTGCGCATGCTCCTCGCCGCGCGCGCCGACATCTTTCAGCCGGATGTGAAATTCGCCTTTCGCCGGGGGCCAGGTATCCTCGCCCGCTTCGGCTCGGCCGACCTGCTCCTCGACGCTGAGCACTTCGGGCAAGGCCAGCAACCGCCGCGACAGCCGTGTACCGGTATCGCGCATCCAGTCGAACGAAGCGCCCGGCGGCCCGGAAATCCCGACCACGTAATGCTTTTCGCGAAACGAGGGCAGCAACTCGCTGCCAAACAGCGGCGCCATCGCGACGACCACCATGGCCAGCACGCCGACCACCGTCAGGGCAAGCCCCGGCCTTGCGCAAACCCGCGCCAGCAGCCCTGCATGACGATACTTGATCCGATCGAGAAACGCGGGCTCATGCGCGGGCGCCCGTCCATCGAGCAACAGGAATGCCAGCGCCGGGGTCACCGTCAGCGCGACCAGCAGCGAGGCCAGCGTCGCCAGGATGAAGGCCACCCCGAGCGGCGCGAAAAAGGCCCCCTGCAACCCGCTGAGCAGGATCACCGGCAGCATGGTCAGCACCAGCACGAACGTTGCATAGACCACCGGCGCGCGCACTTCGACAGACGCGGCGCCGATGATCGCGCGGCGCTGCGACCGGTCGGTGATCCCGCGCAGGCGACGCACGATGTTTTCAATATCAACGATCGCATCGTCGATCACCACGCCAAGCGCCACGGCCAGCCCGCCCAGCGTCATCGTGTTGATCGTCTGCCCCGCGCGATCGAGCACGATCAGCGTCGCCAGCAGCGACAAGGGGATCGAGACAAAGGCGATCAGCGTCACGCGCGCATCGCGCAAGACGAACAGCAGCACGAGCGCAATCATCACTGCCCCGACAATCAGGTCGATCGTCAGCCCGTGCAGCGCGGCATCGATGAAATTGGCCGGGCGATGCAACGCCGGGCTTACCGTCACCCCTTGCGCCGCCAGTGCCGGGCCAAGCTCGGCCAGAGCCACCTCCGCCGCGTGTGTCGCATCGAGCGTGTTGGCGCCATACTGGCTCGACAACGTCATCAGGACGCCCGGACGCCCCATGATCAACGCATCGCCCACGCGCGGCGCCGGGGCGTCGATCACGCGCGCGACATCGCCGATCCGCGTGCTTCCCCCCGGGCCGTTGCCGACCACGGCGGCGGCAATCGCGGCGGCATCGGCAGCGCTCGAACCCGGATCGATCACGATCCGCTGATTGGGCGTATCGGCAAAGCCGCCGCCGGTGATCGCCACCGTGCGCGATACCGCATCGCGCAAGTCGGCAAGGCCAAGCCCGCGCGCATAGAGCCGCGCCGGATCGGCCTGAACCTCGATGCGCCGGTCATCGCCGCCAAACACATTGGCGCGCGCCACCCCCGATGCGGCAAGCAGACGCGGCTTTACCGTCCATTGGACAAGGTCGCGCAACTGCATCGGCGTCAGCCGGTCAGAGGTAAACCCGATCTTGAGCAGATCCATCGTCGAGGACACGAGCGGCGAAATGCGCGGCGAATCCACCCCCGCCGGCAAAGTCGACGCCGCATCGGCCAACGCTTCGGCAACTTGCTGGCGCGCGCGATAAGTATCGAGGCCGGTCTTGAATGTGACATCGATCACCGACAGTCCCTGAATCGATTGCGACCGCACGGTATCGACGCCGTTGGCGCCGTTGATCACCGCTTCGAGCGGGCGCGTGACCAGCATTTCGACCTGACGCGCCGAAAGCCCGGGCGCCTCGGTCTGAACCGAGGCCTGCGGCGGCACGAATTCGGGAAAGACGTCGTAGGCCGCACTGCGCAGCGTCATCGCGCCAAGCACCAGCACGACAAGCGCGGCAAGCAGCACCAACCAGGGATAGCGCAACGACTGGCGAACGATCAGCGACAGCATCGGCTCAGTCGCCCCCGCCGCCGGGGGCCGACGACCGCTCGAGCCCGAGCAGCGTCCCGGCGCCCGCCACGACCAACCGGTCGCCGGGCCTGAGCGCCCCGCCCAGCGGCACGAACCAGCCATCGCCGACCGGGATCGCCGCCATGCCCGGCGCATCGAGCGCCACGCGTTCAAAGTTTTCCGCGCCCGTCGCGCGCCAGACCTGAAGTGCACCGTCGGCGCGCACGATCGCTTCGCGCGGGATGATCACCCCTTCGCGCCCCGCTCCGGTCGCCCGGTGCGCCGCGAGCACGCGTCCGACCCCGGCCTGGGCCGCCGCCCGTCCTTCGAGCAGCGCCAGCGCGCCCGCACTCTGCAACTGGGTATCCCCGGCCGTGGCCGGGCCGAGCACGCGCACCGTCGCGCGCGTCGCCCCAAGATCGATGTCGACCGCCGCGCCCGCAGGCAGCGCCCCGTCGGGAAAATCGATACGCAAAATGGCAAGGCCGCCCTGCGCCGCTTCGCCAGCAAGCCGCTCCGCCCCGGCACACCCCGCCTTGCCCAGCGCGGGCCCGAATTCGAGCGCGGGCCGTCGGCATGCCGTCGCAAGGCGCGCGGCATCCTGCCCTTCCTGCGCCCGTGCGGCATCTAGATCGCGGCGCGAAGCCCCGGCATCGGCGGCAACCAGCGCCGTCAGCCGGGCCAGTTCGCGCGCCGATCCGTCATGCGCGGCACGCGCGGCAGCGATCTCGCCCGCAATCGCACCCAGCGGCGCGGGATCGATCGCCCGGGCAAAGCCATCCGCCGTCGCTGCCACGCGGCGCGCGACAATCGGCGCGATACGCACCCCCGCCTCGCGCTGCACGCTGGCCTCGACGTGCAGACCGGGCCCCGCGTCCGGCCCCGCGCCCGCCTTTGCCGCTGCGGCGGCATGATCGTCGGCCTCTACCAGATGCGGCGAGGCAAAATGCATGCCGAGCGCGCCAAGCACCAGCCCCGCCACCCCCAGAAAGGCTCCTTGCCAAGGCTTCACGGTCGGTCATCTCCAGCAAGGGCGGGGTCGGTACGCACCGAAATCAGGGTTTCCGGACCATCGAGCGGACGACGCAACGCCGCTTCCAGGCCGATTTGCGCCAGACGCAGCCGCGCCAGCGCATCGATCGCGGCAAGCCGCGCGGCGGCGTCGGCGCTCTTGGCCGCAGCCCAGTCCGCGCGATCGACCGCACCCAGCCGCAATTGCGCATCGGCGCGATCGGCAGCAAGCCGGGCCTGCGGCAATTCTTCATGTATCAGGCGCGCCAGGGCGGCTTCGGCGGCGGCGCGTTCGCCGGCTGCCGTGTCGATCGCGCCTTGCGCGTCGGCGAGCGCGGATTCGATCGCTTGCCCGGCGGCCGCGCGATGCGCCTCGGCGGCCATGATGGCGCTGCGATTGAGGTCGAACGAGGGTGCCTGAAGGGCGATTCCAAACGGAATGTGGATCAATCCGCCTTCCCAGGAATAGCCCGGCGCGAGGCTGATCGAGGGCGTCTGCCTGGCCACTTCGACGCGCAGCGCGGCCTCGGCCTGATCATAGGCGACCATTGTCCGCATCACATCGGCGCGATGGACCAGCGCGGCCTGCTTCAAGCCCGGCGTGATCGCAGGTGCCGGGGGCACCACATCGAAATCGGGCCAGAGCAGCGCCACGCCGTCAAACGCGGAAACCGGAACGCCAAGCACCGTGGCGATGGCAGCGCGACCGCCGACAATGCGCGCGCGGGCATCATCGCGCGCGCGGGCAGCGGCGGCGCGGGCGGCCCGCACCGGGGCCAGCGACAGCGCGGGCATTTCGCCGCCGTCGACACGGCGCTGCATCGCCGCCAACTGCCGATCGTAAAGCGCCACCAATTCGTCGCCGAGCGCGACCTGACGCTCGCCTGCAAAGACGTCGACCAGCCCGCGCGCCGCCGCAATCCGTTCCGCCCAGACCACTTCGACAAGATCATAACCGGCGCCGACCACGCCAAGGTCTGCCCCGCGAATCCGCCCTGCCCGCCGTCCGCCGAAATCGAGCTGCACATCGGCGGTGGCGCCGATCGTCCAGGGCGCGGGCATCGAGGGATCGTTGGTATAATCGCTCGCCACCGACAGCATCGGGTTTGCCGCCTTGCGGGCAAGCCGGGCATCGCGGCGCGCCGCCTCGACACCGGCACGCGCGGCGGCCACGCGCGGATCGTCGGTCAGGATCGCGGCAAACAGCGCCAATCGATCGATTCCCGCCTCGGGACGCGGCGTTCCGGGCGCGAGCGCCGCTGCGCGTACCGCGATGGCCGACACATCGAGCCCCCCGGCAACGCGCGCCGAAGCGCGCTCCGGCAAATCAACGGGCGCCGGCGGCACGCGCATGCACCCGCCCGCCATGGCCACAACGCCAAAGGCAGACAGGACAGCAAGGGACGGTTTGGGATTCAATCGCCGGACTTTCACCACGCCGGGGTATTCTGCCCGGCTGCGCGCAACAAGATACTGCATGACAGTTCAGGATTATAAATTTGCAACACACTGACCAATCCCTGAAACACGCGGCCTGTCCCGCACCGCCAAGCCGTTGCACACAATGTAAGGATACCCTGCCCATGGCGCTTGACGACCCCCAGCTTTCCGACGCAACCGACGCCGCGCTTGCCTTGCGCTATGGCGCCGACCGTCCCGCCCGGCTGCGCTGGAACCCGACCATCGCCGGATTGCTCGCGCATCGGTCGGTGCGCGCCTATCTGCCCGATGCGCTGCCCGAAGGCACGATCGAAACGCTGATCGCGGCGGCGCAATCGGCGTCCACGTCGTCCAATCTGCAAGTGTGGAGCGTCGTTGCCATCCATGACGCGGACAAACGCGCCCGCCTTGCCGCAGTGGCCGGTGGACAAAAGCATATCATCGAAGCGCCGACGATCCTGCTGTTCGTTGCCGATCTCGCCCGCGCCCATCTGATCGCCAGCGACGCCGGCGCCTCGGCCGAAGGATACGACTACCTCGAAAGCTATACCGTGGCAGCGATCGATGCCGCGCTGGCAGCGCAAAATGCCGTGGTCGCGGCGGAATCGCTGGGGCTTGGTACGGTCTATATCGGCGCGCTGCGCAACAATCCCGAAGCCGTCGCCGCGCTGGCCGACCTGCCCCCGCATGCGGCGGTCATGTTCGGGCTTGTCATCGGCCATCCCGATCCGGCGCGGCCCGCGTCGGTCAAACCGCGGCTGCCGCAAGAGGTTGTCCTGCACCAGGAGACGTATGACCTGACGGCGCAGCGCAAACCGATCGCGCGCTATGACGAAACCGCCCGCGCGTTCCAGATCGCCCAGGGTCAGCAACCCGTCGGCTGGCGCGCGCTGATCATCAGCCGGGGGCGCGATGCCGCCGCGCTCAACGGCCGCGACCGGCTCAAAGCCGCGCTGCGGCTGCTCGGTTTCGGCTTGCGCTGATCCGGGCTTGACGTAACATGGCTGGCTTTCCCGTTTGAAAGTAAAACTGTTTTCCTTTCTCTACTTTATCGGTAGTAATTGCCGCGCTGCGCCACAGGGGGCGCTACGCAACAGGGAACCAGCCATGAAATTCCGCCCAATCGCTTCGTCCGCCTTCGCCCTAATCGTGGCGGGCCTGCCGATCATGGCGTTTGCCGAGCCCGCCAATTCCCCTGCGTCGACGCCTGCTGCGTCGGCTACCGGCAACGACGACATCGTCGTCACCGCGCAGCGCCGCCGCGAAACTGCGCAGAACACCGGCGTCGCACTGACCGTGCTGTCGGGCGATCAATTGGCGCGGCGCGGGGTGACCAATATCAACCAGTTGCAGGACGAAGTGCCCGGGCTCGAAGTCGTCCCCGCTTTCGGCGGCGGCCAGCCCCAGTTTCGCCTGCGCGGTGTCGGCTTTGACGATTATGCCGACAACAATTCCCCGACTGTCGGCGTCTATGTCGACGAAGTCGCCTACCCGGTTCCGGTCATGACCCAGGGCGCGCTGTTCGACATCGACCGCGTCGAAGTGCTGCGCGGGCCGCAGGGCACGCTCTATGGCCGCAACACCACCGGCGGCGCGATCAATTTCGTTTCGAAAAAGCCGACCGATCAGCTTTCGGCCGGCGTCGATCTCGATTACGGCAAGTTCAACGCGTTCAAGGGCGAAGGGTATATTTCGGGCCCGCTGACCGATACCTTGCGTTTCCGCGTTGCCGCGATCACCGAACAGGGCGGCGGTTTTCAGTACAACCGCGACACCGGGCAAAGCCTGGGCGATGCCAACCGTCTGTTCGGCAAAGCCACGCTCGAATGGCGCCCGTCGTCGGCGGCGACGATCACGCTGTCGGCCCACGGCGGCTATGACAAGTCGGAACTGACCGGACTTTACCTGTTCGAGCCGTTTCAAACCAAGGGCTATGGCGTCGGCACGCCGGGCGCGATCATTCCCGCCGATACCAGCAATCGCGCCACCGGCTGGGGTTTCAATCCGGCTTTCACCTCGCTGATTGGGTGGAAATCGAATTCCAAGCCGAGCCGCGACAACATTTCGCAAGGCGTCAGCCTTAACGCCGCGATCGACCTCAGCCCCTCGGTCAAGCTGACCAGCATCACCGCCTACGACTATTTCCGCCGTGGCGAGCTGCAATCGTGGGATGCCTCAAGCGCCGAGGAATCCGAGGAATTCTGGTACGGCAACGTGCGCGTGCTGTCGCAGGAACTGCGCCTGTCGTCGCAGGGCAAGAGCGCGCTCGACTGGGTCGGCGGCGTCTATTATTCGCACCAGTTGCAAAACGACGGCTTCTACTCCGATTTCACCCAGAGCCTCGGCTTCACCACCAACACCAGCTACCGCCAATATGTCGATTCGATCAGCGGCTATGGACAGTTGGCCTATCATGTCGCCAGCCAGGTGACGCTGATCGGCGGCTTGCGCTTCGAACATGAAAACCGCCGCCTGCGCGATTTTTCGACGGCCATCGGCAGCGCCGTGACGTTTGCCGACGGCAACCGCAACACCGGGTTCGATCAGGTTTCGGGCAAGGCGGGCATCGAATACCGCCCGGCAACAGGGCTGCTGCTCTATGCCAATGCCAGCCGCGGGGTGAAATCGGGCGGCTTTACCGCATACAATTCGCCCTATCAGAACCAGATCGACGCGTTCCAGCCCGAAACGCTCTATGCCTATGAAGCGGGCTTCAAGGGCGATCTTGCCCCGGGCGTGCGGCTCAACGGCGCGGCGTTCTATTACGACTATCGCAACCAGCAAGTGCTCGGCACCGTGCTCGATCAGCAATCGGGCCTGATCGGGCGGATCACCAATGCGCCGAAATCGGAAATCTACGGCGTCGAAGGCGAATTGGTGCTGAGCCCGGTCAAGGGCCTGCGCGTGTCGCAATCGCTGGCGTGGAAATACGGAAAATATCTCGATTACAACGCCATCGACACGTCATCCCTGCAAGGCAGCGTCGGCAGCTATACCGCCAGCACGATCAGCTATGCCGGCAAGCCCCTGCCGATCGCGCGGCTGAGCTATCAGGGCAGCGCGAGCTATACCGCCCCGATCGGTGGCTACAATCTGGAAGCGGGGACCGACTATTCCTATCGTGGGCGGCTGCCCTCGTTTCTGGGGACGCTCTATGATCTGCCGGGCCACTGGATCGTCAATGCCAATCTGACGCTGCGGCCCGATCAGGGCGCCTGGTCGATCGGGATTTACGGGCGCAATGTGTTCAACGCGCATTATGATCTTGTGCGGAACTACTTCCTGCCGAATGCCAAAGTGGCCCAGCCGGGCCGCCCGGCAAGCTATGGCATTCAGCTCGGGTATCATTTCTAAACACACATCCACGAGGAGTGACGAGCATGGGCAGATTGTCGCGGATCACGGGATCTCTGGCCGGGCTCGTCGCACTGGCGGCAGGCGGCGCATGGCTGGCGCTGCGGGCGCCCGATTTCCCCGCAGAGCAGTTGCAGGCGCGCTATGGTCGCGCCAATTCGCACTATGCCGATCTGGGCGGCGGGCTGGTGCTGCATTATCTCGACAGCGGGCCGGTCAATGCGCCCGTGGTGATCCTGCTTCACGGCTTTGGCGACAATGCCTTTTCGTGGGACGGCTGGACCGAGCGGCTATCCCCGCGCTATCGGGTGATCGCGCTCGATCAGCCCGGCCATGGCCTCAGCGCCGCGCCGGTCGGATTTGTCGCCTCGCCCGACAGCATGGCCGATGCCGCCGAACGCTTTGCGGCAAAGCTGGGCCTGCATTCGGTCGCGGTGGCGGGCAATTCGATGGGCGGCGCGGTGGCCTGGCTGTGGGCCACGCGCCAGCCCGATGTCGTGCGGCGGCTGATCCTGGTCGATGCCGCAGGCTGGCCCGCCGCACAGCTGCAAAAGCCGCCGCTCGCCTTTCGGATCATGCAATACCGGCTCGGCCGGGCGCTGCTCGCCTCGATCGACAATACCCCGCTGATCCGCGAGGGGCTGAAAAAGGATGTCGTCGATCCATCAGTGCTGACAGAAGCGTTCATCACGCGCTGGGCCGAGCTGCAACGCTATCCCGGCCATCGCCCGATCCTGATGTCGGCGCGCCCGGGCTCCGTTGCCGCCTCGCCCGCAGCGCTGGCCCGGATCACCGCGCCGACGCTGATCGAATGGGGCGAAGATGATCAGTTGATCGCGGTCGACGCGGCGCACCGCTTTCATGCCGCGATTCCGGGTTCAAGGCTGATCGTCTATCCGCATGTCGGACATTTGCCGCAATGGGAAATCCCCGCGCGCTCGGCTGCCGATGCCGCCGCGTTTCTTGACGAAACTCACTATGGGACGACGCAGCCATGACCGATGCACGCGATTTCCTGGGCAATCCGGTGACCGGGGCCAGCGCCGAAGACATCGTCGCGATCGACCATTTCATCGGTGGGCTGATCGCCTATGAAACGCGCATCGTCCGCATTCTCGATGCGGCAAAGGGCGAAGCGGTGCCGGTTCTGGTCGCGGTCTTTGCCGGGATTCTCCACTTGCTCGCTGAAACCACCGGGCAAGAGGCGACAGCGCGCCCCTGGCTCGACCGGGCCCGCGATGCCGCCGAACGCACGGCGCCGACACCGCGCGAGGCGCAATGGATCGCCGTCCTCGATCATTGGTGTGCCGAAAACATCGATTCGACGCTGGCCGCGCTCGACAGCATTCTCGATCTCGCGCCGCATGATCTCGCCGCGCTGAAACTCTTGCAATATCACCATTTCAACCGGGGTGATTTCCCCGAAATGCTGCGCCCCGCGCTCGCCGTACAGCATCGGGCCGGAGATCTGCCCTATCTCCGCGGGATGCTCGCCTTTGCCTTTGAACAACTGCACTTGCTCGACGAGGCAGAACGCGCGGCAAACCGGGGCCTGGAACTGGTGCCCACCGACCCCTGGGCGCAGCACGCGCTGGCCCATGTCTGGCTGACGCGCGGGTCGATCGATCGCGGGCTGACGGCGCTGGAGGCATGGTCGCCGGGCTGGACCGGGCTCAACAGTTTCATGGTCACGCATTTGTGGTGGCATCTGGCGGTGTTTCACATCGCGCGCGGGGCCTATGCCGAGGCGCTGGCAATCCATGACGCGCATGTCTGGGCGCATGACCGCAGCTATTCGCAAGATCAGGTCGGCGCGGTTTCGCTGCTGGCGCGGCTCGAAATGGTCGGCGTCGATGTGGGCGATCGCTGGAACGAGCTTGCCCCCTGGCTGGCGACGCGCGCGCAGGACACCACGCTGCCGTTCCTGTCCGTGCAATATGCCTATGGCCTCGCCCGCGCCGGACGCGACGAAGCCGATGCCTTGCTTGCCGCGATTGCCACGCGCGCGCTTGCGCCGCGCGCCGATCGCGTCTGGGCCGAAGCCGCGCTGCCGCTTGCCGAGGGGCTGATCGCCCATGCGCGCGGGCTCTATCCGCGCGCCGTGCGCCTGCTGTCCGAAGCGGTGCCGCGCCTTGCCCATCTCGGCGGCAGCCATGCGCAGCGCGACTTGTTTGCGCTGATCCTGCTCGATGCGCAGATCAGGAGCGATGTGCTGGGCGATGCACAACAGACGCTCGAACTGCGTCGCAGTCACGATCCGCTCAGCGTGCCGGTCAACACCGCGCTGGCTTGGATCTATGACGCGCTGGGCCTGCCCGAACAGGGCGCTGACGCGCGGGCGCGCATCGCCGCATGATACGCTGCCTGCTGTTCTGGTTGGCGGTGCTTGGGGCGTTCCTCGGCGCCCCGGCGCTCGCGGCGCCCGCGTTGCGCGTCGGCGTGCAGCTTGAGCCGCCGCATCTCGATCCGACGCAAGGCGCATCGGCAGCGATCCCCGAAGTCAGCTTCAACACGATTTACGAAGGCCTCGTGCGGATCGCCACCGACGGTACGCTGCACCCGCTGCTCGCCACCGGCTGGACCGTTTCGCCCGATGCGCAACACTATGTCTTTACGCTGCGCCACGGGGTGCGCTTTCATGACGGATCGCGCTTCGATGCGGCGGCGGTGGCCTTTTCGCTGGCCCGCGCCGCCGCGCCGGGATCGCTCAACATCCATGCCGAAACCTGGCGCGAAATCGCCGCGATCCGCGTGCTCGCGCCCGACCGTGTGGCGATCGACCTGTCCCGGCCCGATGCCAACTTGCCCACCCTGCTCGCGCTGTCGGACGCCGCGATGGTGCCGCCCGATGCCGCCGGGGCGCTACGCACGCATCCCGTCGGCACGGGCCCCTTTCGCTTTGGTGCATGGCAGCGCGGCGATGCTCTGACCCTGGCGCGCAATCCCGATTACTGGGGCACCCCGGCCCATCTCGCGCGGATCACCTTTCGCTTCATCGCCGATCCCAATGCCGCCTATGCCGCGATCCGTTCGGGCGCGATCGACATCTATCCCAGCTTTCCCGCGCCCGAAACGCTGAACCTGCTGGCCGCCGATCCCCGGCTGAAACTGGTGATCGGCCCGAGCGAGGGCGAAGTGATCCTTGCGATCAACCAGCGTCAGGGGCCGCTCGCCAATGTCCTGGTCCGCCGGGCGATCTGCCATGCGATCGACCGCCGCGCGCTGATCGATGGCGCCATGGCCGGCTATGGCACCCCGATCGGCAGCCATTTTCCGCCGCAAAGCCCCGATTATGTCGACCTGACCGGAGTCTGTGCCCATGATCCGGCGCTGGCGCGGCGCTTGCTGGCCGAGGCGGGATACCCCAAGGGCCTCGCGCTCACGCTCAAACTGCCGCCGCCGTCCTATGCACGGCGCACCGGCGAACTGATCGCGGCACAGTTGCAAACGGTCGGGATCGCCACCACCATCCGCAATCTCGAATGGCCGACCTGGCTCGACGAAGTGTTTCAGCAGCACCACTTCGATCTGACCGTGATCGACCACGCCGAACCGTTCGATTATGACATCTATGCCCGGCACGACTATTATTTCGGCTATCACAGCGACGCGTTCGATGGCCTGATCGCGGCCTTGCGCACGACCACCGACCCGGCGGCGCGTCACCGCCTGCTCGGCGATATGCAGCGACAGATCGCGCAAGACGCGCCCAACGCGTTCCTGTTCCAATATCCCGCTCTCGGGGTGCAGGACCGCCGATTGAGCGGAATCTGGGTCAATAGCCCGACACAAGTGCTCGATTACCATGCGGCGCGCTTTTCCGGGGCCGGCACCGACGCGGCGCAAGGCAAAGGCGCCACCGGACCATGGGCGGCGTGGATCGCCGCTGCGCTCGCGTTGGGCGGGCTGATCATGACCGGGCGGCGGCTCGGCGCGCGCTGGCTGGGCGGGCGGATCGCGGTGCTGGCGGTCACGCTGTTCGCGACGAGCGTGGTGATCTTTGTCCTGTTGCAGATCGCGCCGGGCGATCCTGCGGTGACCATGCTGGGGATCGATGCCAGCCCGCGCGCGATTGCCGCGCTCCATGCCGAATTCGGGCTCGATGCCCCGCCGGTCACGCGGTTTCTGCGCTGGATCGGCGGCGCGCTGCACGGTGATTTCGGGACCAGCTTTACTTATCGGGTGCCGGTCGGCGCGCTGATCGGCGAACGTCTGGCAGTGACTCTGCCTTTGGCCGGGCTTGCCGCGCTGGTCGCGATGGCTATCGGCGTTCCGGCGGGAACGCTGGCGGCGCGGCGCCCCGGCGGCGTGCTGGATCATCTGGTCGGCGCCTTTGCGCGGATCGGCATGGCCATTCCCGATTTCTGGCTGGGAGTCTTGCTGGTCCTGCTGCTCGCGCTGGGCACCGGCTGGTTTCCCGCCGGGGGTTTTCCGGGGATCGAGGCCGGGTTTGGCCCTGTGCTGCATGCGCTGGCCCTGCCGGTGCTTGCGCTCGCCATTCCTCAGGCGGCGATCTTGGCGCGCGTGACGCGTGGAGCGCTGGCCGATGTGCTGGGCCGCGATTTCATCCGCGCGACGCGGGCCAAGGGCTTGTCCGACAGCGCCGTGCTGTGGCGCCATGCCCTGCCCAATGCGGCAGCGCCGGTGCTGGCGGTGATCGGGCTGCAAGTGCCCTATCTGATCGCGGGTTCGGCATTGGTTGAACAAGTGTTCTCATTGCCGGGGCTCGGTCGGCTGGCCATTCAGGCGATCGGGCAGCGCGATCTGGTAACGGTGCAGGCGGTGGTCCTGCTGATGGCGACGGCCACGGTCATCGCCAGCTTTGCCGTCGATGTGGCGCAGGCGCTGATCGACCCGCGCGTCGTGCGGCAGGAGCAGCCATGATGCGCGGGCGGGCTTCGCTGATCGCCGGACTGGCGCTGACCGCGCTGTTCGTGGTTCCCGCGCTCGTCGCGCTGGCGTGGACGCCGTGGGATGTCACCGCGATCGATGTCGCCGCACGGCTGCAAGGGCCCTCGGCGCGACACTGGCTCGGCACCGATCCATTTGGCCGCGATGTCCTGTCGCTGGTCATGGCAGGCGGCGGTGTCTCGCTGGGTGTGGCGGTGGCCGCAATCGCGGCGGCGCTGGCGCTGGGGGTGCCGATCGGGCTGATCGCTTCGGCGCGGCGCGGCTGGATCGACGAGGGCCTGATGCGCGGCGCCGATGTCCTGTTTGCCTTTCCCGGCCTGTTGCTTGCCATCTTGTTGAGCGCGGTTTTCGGGCCCGGCGCCTTCGATGCGACGCTGGCCATTGCGCTGTTCAATGTGCCAGTGTTTGCCCGCGTCACGCGCGGCGCGGCGCTGCCGGTATGGAGCGCGCCGTTTGTCGCGGCGGCGCGGCTGGCCGGGCGCTCCCGGCTGACCATCGCGATGACCCATGTCCTGCCCAATGTGATCGGCCCGCTGATCGTGCAGGCCAGCATTCAGGGCGGCATGGCGCTGCTGGGCGAAGCCGGGCTGTCGTTCGCCGGGCTTGGCGTCCAGCCGCCCGCGCCGAGCTGGGGCCGCATGCTCGCCGATGCGCAGACCCTGATCGGCAGCGCGCCGCGTCTGGCCATCGTGCCCGGCATTGCGATCGTCACGGCGGTCGCGGGCCTGACATTGCTGGGCGATGCCCTGGCCGCGCATTTGCGCATCCGGCGGGGGCGGGCATGAGCGTGCTGCGCTTCGATCGTGTCGGCGTGCGCTATGGCGACCGGGTGGCGCTGCGCGAATTCTCGCTGGACCTGGCCGCAGGCGAAGTCGTCGCGCTGATCGGCGGCACCGGCTCGGGCAAGTCTTCCGCTTCGCTCGCCGCGCTGGGTCTCTTGCCCGAAGGCGCGGCGATCGAGGGCGAAGTTGTCCGCACCGGGCGTGTGGCAATGGTGTTTCAGGAACCGCTGCTCGCGCTCGATCCGCTGATGCGCGTCGGCGCGCAAGTCGCCGAGGCCGTGCGCGCGCGCAGCCGGGCCAGCCGGGCCGAAGCGCTGGACGAATCCGCCCGGCTGTTCGGCGATGTCGGGCTCGATGCGCAAGCCGTGCTGACACGCTATCCGCATGAATTGTCGGGCGGCCAGCGGCAGCGCGTGGGCATTGCGATGGCGCTGGCGAGCAAACCCGCCGTGCTGATCGCCGACGAGCCGACCACTGCGCTCGATCCCGAAACGACCGCGCAAGTCATCGCCCTGATCGTCAGCGCGGCGCGCAAGCGGGGCATGGCGCTGCTGCTGGTCACGCATGATCTGGCGCTCGCGCGCGCGCATGCCGACCGCGTGGTTCTGCTGAGCGGCGGGCGCATCGTCGAAACCGGCGCTTTGCCCGGCGCGCTTGCCCTGCCCCACATCGCCGCCTTGCTCGAACGGCTCGACCATGTTCCCGTCCGACACCCGCGCCCGCAAACCGGCGCGAGCGTGCTGTCGGTGCGCGGGTTGATCCATGGCTATGGCGGCAAGACCGTGCTCAGCGGGATCGATCTCGATCTGCGCCCCGGTGAAATCGCCGGGCTGGTCGGCCCCTCGGGCGAAGGCAAATCGACGCTGTTGCGGCTCGTGCTCGGGCTCGAAACACCGCAGGCGGGCACCGTACAGATCGCCGGGACCGACATTCACCGTGTGCGCGGCGCTGCCTTGCGCGATGTGCGGCGGCGGATGCAGGCGGTGTTTCAGGATCCGGGCGCCAGTCTCGACCCCACCTGGCGCGTGGGCCGGATCGTTGCCGAGCCGCTGGCGCTCTGGCCCGAGAGCCTGTCGCGCGAGGCGATCGCGGCGCGCGTCGCAACCGCGCTCGTCCGCGTCGGGCTCGAAGCCAGTGCTGCCGAGGCCTTTCCGGGCGCTTTTTCCGGCGGTCAGCGGCAGCGTATCGCGCTCGCCCGCGCTCTCGTGGTCGAGCCTGCGCTGATCGTGCTCGATGAAGCGACATCGGCGCTCGATGCCGCCGTGCGCGCCGAGATTCTCGATCTGATCGCAGGGCTGGCGGATACGGGAATCGCGTTCCTGTTCGTCACTCATGATCACGCGATGATCGCAGGGCTTGCCGACCGGGTCTGGCGCCTGTCGGAAGGTCGGCTTATTCCGGGCGTTCCGACGCGGCGCGCACGCCCCGTACAATAGCCCGCGCCAGGGCATCGGCCGCCGCCGCGCCGAGCCGCGCGAGCCACCAGGCACGGCTGCGTGGCCCTTCGGCACAAAGCGGATCGAGCTCGATCGCCCCGCTGGCCATGGCAAAGACCACGTCGCCGTCGAAGGGCGTGTGAACCGGGCGGATCGCGCGGGCGAGCCCGTCTTGCGCCATCATCGCCAGCCGCTTTGCCTCTCCCTTGTCGAGCCGGGCGTTGCAGGCGACGACCGCCAGCGTGGTATTGGCGCCCGGCTGCAAGCGCCCGAGCAAGGCCAACCGGCTTTCGTCGGGAAACAGATCGCCATCAAAACCCCAGGCGCCATTCGGGCTGACCGCGCCGACCGGATTGGTCGCAACCAGCGCCCCGACCACGAGCCCGTGTTCGAGCGCCAGCGACGCGCTGCCGATCCCGCCCTTGACGATCCCGGCCATCGCCCCGCGCCCTGCACCGACCGAACCGAGATCGAACCGCGCGCCCGATGGCGCAGCCAGTGCCGCGCGCGCCGCCGCCCGGCCCAGATCGCGATAGGGCGGCTCGGTGCCCCAATCCTTGTCGCCGGGATTGGCAAGGTCATAGAGAATCGCGCCCGGCACGATCGGCAGTGTCGGCCCGCCGGGACGCATCGCCAGCCCCACCCCCGCCGCCGACAGTTCGACCAGCGCGCCATCGGCTGCGGCCAGCCCGAACACCGATCCGCCCGCCAGCGTGATCGCATGAATGCCCGCGACGTGGTTTTCGGGCGCCATGGCTTCGATTTCGCGCAAACCAGGCCCGCCGCCGCGCACATCGGCCGCCGCCGGCCACTGCCCTTCGCACAACAGCACCGTGGCGCCGGTGCCGTGGCGCTCGGACGTCGCGTGCCCGACGCGCAGGCCGGAAACATCGGTGATCAAGTCGTTGGGGCCGCTGGAAAGTGTCATGCCGATTCCCCTAGCAAAACCCAACGGAATCAGCCAGCCGCCGCCATCATCCCTTCAGGACGAAAGGAATTCGCACTTCGCCGCGCACCATCGCGGCCATGCCCTGCACCATCAGGGGCGCCCAGCGCCAGCGTTTCACTGCATCGAGCGCGGCGCGATCGAGCCGACCCGAACCGCTGGACCGCGCAATCGCGATGTCTTTCACGCGCCCATCGGTATCGAGCAGCAGGCTGAGCGTGACCGTTCCCTGTTCGCGCTGGCGCCGGGATTCGATCGGATAGGCGGGCGCAGCAAACGACATGAGGCGGGCATCGAGATCGGCGTTTGCAACAGGCGCGCCCGTCGTCGCCCCGGAGGGTGCCGCCGCCGAATCGGGCCCGGCAGCAACAGGTGCGGATGGCGCGGCAGGTGCCGGTGCCGCCGCCGAAGCGACGGACACCGGCTGCGGCGTGACGGCCACCGGGGAAACCTGCGGGGTGCGGGATGGGATCGCAGGGTGTGGCATCGCCGCCGCCCGCACAGGCCGGGGGGGAGCCTGGGGCTTGGCCGGTGCGGAAGGGGAAGATTCGGGCGACAGTGTCATGGCAACCACGAGCGGCGGGCGGGCGCGTTGGCTCATCGGCCCCGCCTCGATCAGCGCGAGCGCGGAAAACAGCGCGCCGACGACGAGCGCGGAAACGATCCCTGCGCCGCTCTGTCCGAGCCAGCCGCGCCAATCGGGCGCGAGCGGGGCCGCAAACCCCGATGCTTGCGTGATTTGCGGAAAAGCCATGCGATCGGAAACCATCTTGGCGCTTTCAGGGATTCGTGGACACTAACTTTTGCGAGTAATTAGCATTTGCAGAAGGCGCCGTAAAGCCTCGTGCTGCCAGCCATGCGTCGATCTGCGCCACGAACCGCGCATTCCCCGCCTCGCCCGCCAGCACGCGCGCGCGCTCGATCCAGTGCGCGGCGCAACCTTCGCGCCCCTGATCGAGCAGTATCCGCCCATGGTTGAACGCGCCGCGAAAATCGCCGCCCTCTGCCGCGCGGGCATAGTGATGCGCAGCCAAAGTCAGATTGACCGGGACTGCCCAGCCTTCTTCGTGAAACAGGCCGACCATGCCCGCCGCCTTGGCGTGCCCCTGCTCCGCCGCGCGGCGAAACAGGGCCAGCGCACGCGCCCGGTCGCGCGGCACACCACGCCCAAGCGCGAGCAAGGTCGCCCAATTGTATTGCCCCCAATCATGCCCCTGCGCAGCGGCGTGCTCAAACCAGAGCGCCGCTTCGCCGGGCAGAGAGGGCGCGCCCCAACCCTGATCGAGGCAGCGCCCGACCATGTTGATCGCCGCAGGCAATCCGGCCTGCGCCGCCTGGTGAAACGCGGCCAGCGCAGCGCGGGGATCGCGCGCCACACCGGCTCCGTCGAGCAGGCATTGGCCATAATGAAGCAATGCCTGGGGATCGCCCGCGCGCGCCGCGCCCGCCAGCGCCGCAGCCAGCGCCTCAGGCGGGCCGCCAAGCAGCGCGCACCAGTTTTCGACGCTGCGCATCATCGCTCAATACTTCAGCGCGAGCGATGCCAGCACCGTGCGCCCCGCCGCCTGATGCGCATAATGGCTGGCATAGGCCTGATCGTAATAGAGCGTGTCGGTCAGATTGAGCGCATTGAGCTTGACCGTGACATGCTCGTTGAAGCGATAGCCGGCATCGGCATCAAACCGCCAATACGCCGGAACATAGACCGCGCGCACCACTTGCGACGTCGCGCCATAGGCAAACCCGCCATAGACTTTGGCGGAATAGATCGCGCCGCCGCCGAGCGTGAATTTGGGCGTGACCTTGTATTGCGTGGTCAGCGTCAGACTGTCGAGCGGGGTATTGGGCGCGCGCCGGCCGGTGCCCGCCACAGGCGCATAGACCCCGGCCACCAGCGCATAACCGCCGCCGAGCACAACCGAAGGCGTATGCGTATAGCCGCCGAACAGACTCCATTGCGGAGTAAGGTTCCCGGCCAGACCCAGCTCGATACCGCGCACGCGCTTGAGCCCGATATAGCTGACATTGCCGTCGGCATCGGTCGTGCGGGCATTGGTCGTGCGCGTCTGAAACACGTCAGCCGTCAGCGTCAGCGCATCGGACAAGAGGTTCCACTTGGTGCCGAGTTCGAGCGAGGTCGTGCGCTGGACCTGCAGGGCGCGCGGGTCGATCGTGGTCGTGGACGAAACGATCGCGTTGTCTTCCGACCCCTGCGCCAGAAACGAGCCGGGCGCGATGGCAGACGTCGACGCGCTGGCATAGATCGTGCCGTTCGAGCGCGGTTTATAGAGCAGCCCCGCCTGCCAGGTGAACAGATCGTTGTCGATCCCGACCCATCTGCGCGGCGTGGTTGCGGTGGGCGACAGGCCCGCGCTGGCATGGGTGGCATAGTGATCATACCGAGCGCCAAGGTTGACGATCCACCGGTCGCCGATCCGGATCGTGTCGAACAGCGATGCCGACAATGTGGTCCAGTTGGCCAGCGTGCGCGTCTGCGGCGAACCGGCGACGATCGCGCCGCTCCACACGTCGAACGGGTTCGGGTTGGCCGCGCTGGTGCAGATCGCGTTGCTGCCGCTGCTTGCCGTGGGGCATGCAATCGCCAGCGGAAGCGCGGTCCCCGCCGTGTCGGCATAATAACTGCCATAGCCCGATTGCTGCCAATTGTATTCGAGAGCGGCGGCAAGGCTATGCTTCAGGGCGCCGGTGCCGACATCGCCGGTCACGCCGAGCTGATCGACGATGCCGGTCTCGCGCGATTGGCGGCTGATGGCGCGGCGCGAAACGGTGCCATAGGCATAGACATTGCCTTTGGAATCGTCGGGCTGGCTCCAGAGATAGGCCTGATTGATATGGCTGTAGCGAAAGGTATCGGTCAGGCGAAATCCGTCGCCCAGCGCGTGTTCAAACCGCGCGGAACCGGCGTCGGTCGTGGTCACGCGGAAATCGCGATCGACCAGGCCGTAAAACGCATCGCGCGCGCGGCTGATCGTCTGCCCGTTGGCCGTGGCAAAGGGCGTGGTGCCCAGCGGCGCGATTTCGGTCACCCCCGGCGACAGCGCGCTCGCCGCAGTCGTGTAGGGAATGCCGGCGTCGGGCAATTCAGCGGTATGCAGATGATACCAGTCGAGCCGCAGGCTGGTCGGCCCGCCCATCCCCAGCACCACCGACGGGGCAATCCCCCAGCGCCGTTGCCAGGTTTCGGCGCGGCCCGCGACATTCTGATCATGGCTCATGACATTGAGCCGAAAGCCGACCGATGGGGCGAGCGGCTGGTTCACATCGAGCGTGAAACGGCGATAGGCCGCCGTGCCCGCATCGGCTTCACCCGCGACGAAGCGGTGCGCCTCGGGCGCCTTGGAAACGATGTTGATCGATCCCGCCGCATTGCCGCTGCCATTGGTGATCCCGTCGGACCCTTTGGTCACTTCGACGCTTTCGATGTCGAATGTCTCGCGGCTTTGCGCTGCGATGTCGGTAATGCCGTCGATGTGGATCGCGTTCGAACTGTCGGAGCCGCGAATGAACGGCCGGTCGCCCAGCGGATTGCCCCCCTCGCCCGCGCCCAGCGTGATTCCCGGCACCATGCGCAGCGCTTCGGCCAGCGTGGTCGAACGCGTGTCATCGAGCAATTGGCGGGTCAGCACGGTAATCGCGCGCGGCGTGTCGATCAGGTCGGCAGTCGCCTTGTCCGAATGCTGCCGATCTGCGCGCAAGCTGCCTTCATCGATCGCGGTATCGGTGACGGTCACCGAACCAAGCTGCGGCGGCGCGGGCGTGCTTGCCTGCGCCCCGGACTCGCCCGGGGCGGCGGCAAGCGCCGGAAAAGCCGGAGCGAACAGCCCGAGCGCGCCGATCGCGAGGCCCCGAGGGACACATGCGGGCGGCACGAATGGCGTCCTGCTGCGTGGCGGCATCTGCGTCGAGGCGTGAGTCATGCTGATCCCTTTTGCGAACGATTCTCATTCCCCCTTTGCCGTAGTTGCGAATGACTTGCAATACTAACATCGCAAAGACCCGCACAACTTGCCGCAGGTCAAGGCAATCGCCGCACAATGACGCGAACCTGACGCAATTGCGCACTACGGGACTCGCTCATGGCTGATCGCGTTGTCCCACCTGCCACGCTCATCATCGAAATCGATGCCCTGATCCAAAGCATTGCCGTCGATGCGCAAGCCATGCTTGCCGAATGGCGCGAATGGGATATCGCCCCCGGATTTCAGCCTTGCGCGCAAAACCTCGCCGATTATCTCGCGTTGCGCCGCCATGATCTGCGGCCGCTGCAGCGCGCGCTGATGCGCCTGGGCCTTTCCTCGCTGGGCAGGCTCGAAAGCCGGGTCGTACCGGCGCTGATCACGGTGCGCGCCGCGCTTGCCGCGCTGAATGGCGAAATTTGGCGCGCGCCGGTCGATGACGATACCTTCTTTGCCGGCGACGCGCGCCTTGCCGCCGCTGCCGAGGCCCTGTTTGGCACCGCCCGGCGCACACGCAGCGCCGCGCTGATGGTCACCTGCCCGACCGAAGCGGCCGACGATCCCGCATTCATGCAGCACCTGGCCGCGCGCGGGGTCGAAGCCTTGCGCATCAATTGCGCCCACGACGGCCCTGCGCAGTGGGAGCGGATGATTGCCCACGCACGCGCGGCGACGCTGCCCGGGGCGCCCCCCATGAAAGTGTTCATGGATCTCGCGGGGCCAAAGCTGCGCACCGGAAAGATCCGCGCGCACCATCACGCGCGACACGTGTTCACCGGCGACCGGATCGCCATCGTCGCGCCCGATGCGATCGATTGCAAAGTCCCCGCCGATGTCCGCTTCACCATGACATGCACTCTGCCCGAAGCGATTGCCGCCGCCGCTCCCGGGCAGCGGTTGTTGATCGACGACGGCCATGTCGCGGCGATGATCACCGCGCGCGAAGGGCCCATGCTGCTCGCCGATGTGGTCCGCACGCGCGACAAGGGGATCAAGCTCCGCCCGGAAAAGGGCATCAACTTGCCCGATACGGCCATGGCCATTCCCGCACTGACCGCAGCGGATCGCGCCGCGCTGGCCTTTGTCGCCAAACACGCCGACGGAATCGGCTATTCGTTTGTGCAGAATGCCGACGACGTCGCCGCGCTTCAGGCCGAACTGGCGCGATTGCGCCCGCACGACTGGGACCGCATGGCGCTGGTGCTCAAGATCGAAACGGCGCGCGCGGTCAGCGAATTGCCCGAGATCATCGTGCGCGCCGCCGCACGTCAGCCGGTCGCCGTGATGATCGCACGCGGCGATCTGGCGATCGAGATCGGCTTTGCCCGGCTTGCCGAAATGCAGGAAGAAATCCTGTGGATCGCCGAGGCAGCGCAAGTGCCCGTAATCTGGGCGACGCAAGTGCTCGAACAACTCGTCAAGGAAGGCATGCCCAATCGGGGCGAACTGACCGATGCGGCGATGGGCGCGCGGGCCGAATGCGTGATGCTGAACAAAGGCCCCTACTTGCTCGAAGCGATCGATTGGCTCGACACGCTGCTCGGCCGCATGGAGCATCACTTGCACAAGAAAACCCCGCAATTGCGCCCACTTGCCAGCTGGGCTTGATCGGCGCACGCATCATCCCGACATGACGGTTCATCACAGGGCAAGCCTTGCCCTGTCACAGGCCCGCCACTCGGCTGATGAAGAGCACCCATGAATCTCAATGACTTCACGTATTTTGCCGCCGTTGCCCAGCATGGCGGGTTTACCGCTGCGGCACGCGCGATCGGCGTCGACAAGGCCCGGCTCAGCCGCAGCGTGGCGATGCTCGAAGAGACGCTGGGGGTGCGGCTGATCCATCGCTCGACTCGCAGCATCTCGCTGACCGACGCGGGGCAGCGGTTTTACCAGGGATGCCAGACCGTGCTCGGCAGCGCGCGCGCCGCGTTCGAAAGCGTCGCGGAATTGCAGAAAGAGCCCACCGGGACCGTTCGGCTGGGCTGCAGCGTGGTCGCGGCGCAAATCTATATCGCGCCGATCCTGCCGCTCTATCTGGCCGAACATCCCAAAGTCACGGTGATTGTCGAACACGGCGACCGCTGGATCAACCCGCTCGACAGCGATCTCGATCTTGCGCTGACCACGCGTGTCGAAGACTTGCCCGGATCAAGCCTGGTCGCGCGCGAAATAGGCCGGGTCCGCCGCATTCTCGTTGCCGGTGCCGCGCTTGCCGACACCACCGCCGCGCTGGCGCATCCCGACGACATGGCCGGTATCCCGCTGATCGCGCGCGCCGATGACCTCTATGACAGCGAAGTGCGCTGGCAATTGACCCGCAACGATTGCCCCGCCTGCCGAGTCACCGGCGCCCCCCGACTGTTGACCAACGATCTCAACATTCAATTGTCCGCAGCGGTTGCCGGGATCGGCCTTGCCCTCCTGCCCGAAACCACAGCCGCGTCCGCGCTGAGCGATGGCCGGCTGCATCATGTCCTGCCCGATTGGTCGACGCCGGAATACAGCCTGCATCTGGTCTATCCGCTGCCGCGCGGAATTCTGCCGTCGGTGCGCAGTTTCATCGATTTTCTCACGACCAACCTGTGGCCAAATGGCCTCAGATGATAACCAAAATCAGTTTCAATTAGACGCAATCCGACAACAATCTGTCACAAATCCGACATCTTATCCTCCGGCCCAAACGCGCCCATTTCCCCCCTCGTTCCGGTCGTGATCGCGAACCCCACAGAAACAACGGGGCCCACGATCATCCCCCCCATGCCGCGCCCCTGGCGCGGCGCATGGCCGGAAACCTGGAGGACTAGAAAATGAAGACCATTGCTATTGTTGCCGCTGCGGCTGTTGCGCTCGCTGCTACGTCTGCTCATGCCGATACCTTTTCCGGCCCTTCGGTCGGTGTGCAGGGCGGCTGGGAACAGAACAGCGTCAACGATCCCACCACCGGCGTCGGCGCGACTTCGCTTCATGCAAAGGGCGACACCGGCACGCTCGGCATTTTCGCGGGCTATGACTACAAGCTGACCCCGCATGCCGTGATCGGCGCGCAGGCCGAACTGAACTTCCCGATCAGCGCGCACTTCGGCGACGGCAACACCACGATCGACCCGAAGCGTTCGATCGACCTGTCGCTCCGCGCGGGCTACCTCGTCGACACCAAGACGCTGCTCTATGTGCGCGGCGGTTACAGCAACGTGCGCGCCGGTACGTCGGTCGCCGCTGTGCCGGTCTATGCATCGGGCAGCCAGAACGGCTGGCTGCTGGGCGCGGGCGTCGAACGCGCGGTGACCAAGAACATCACCGGTCGTCTCGAATACCGCTATACCGACCTGAGCGAAGGCAACGGCAAGTGGAACCGTAACCAGGTTCTGGCAGGCGTTGCCTACCACTTCTGATCCGCGAACCCCTCACGCGTGATCACGGCAAAGGCCCGGCTGTTCCCCCCCACAGCCGGGCCTTTTTCTTTTCCGTTATGCCGGGTGGAAACAGCGCCCGCTTGTCGCGCGTTCAAACAGAAACAGGGTATTGTCTTCCGGAATGCCGCGCCAGACCATCGCCGCCGGAAACGCCCGATTGATGACATAACCGGCGCGACAAGCCTGCCCGGCCAGATCGCGCTGAACCGGGCCGGGCAACCAGACGACTGCGGCCAGCACTGCGTCGGGACGCGTGGCAAGCAACGCCGGCCATTCGCGCGGCGCAGGCAGGGCATGCCAGGGTTCGTCGGTATTCCAGCGCACGAATTGCGGGTGCGGCGCGCCACCGTGGTAATTGGCAAAGACATTGCGCGCGAGCCAGGGCTGCGTTTCAAAGCTCTGCCCGCCAAAGGCGGCGATCCGCCCGCCGGGATGGTCGGCCTTCCAGGCAGTGACCGCCGCCGCCGCCGGTCGCCCGGCGGAATAGGCATGGGTCATGTCATAGATCCCGCTGCGCAGCGTCTGAATGCCCTGCGAAATTTCGAGCAAGGCCAGGGCGCCGATCAACAGGCGCCGGGTTTGCCGATCGACCGGATTGTCCCACTGCGTCCACAGCACGAACAACACGATCATGAACAAGACGCCGCCGTGCCAACTGCTGGCGAGCACGGCGCCCGAAAACACGATCAGCGCAACCGGCATCGCCAGCATCAGCGCACGATCGCGCCCCGCCATCACCAATCGCGCGATCAACCCCAGAAACACCGCCGACAAGACCATGCCCAACACGACATCGAGACCGCTCTGGTGCGTCGCGCTCCACGGGGTCACCCGGTCGAACAGCGCGTTGGCGACAAAGACAAATGCGCTGGCCACAGGATTCATCCGCGTGACTTGCGCCATGAAACCATTGTCGCCAGGCTGCCAAGCGGTCCACATCGCAAACAGGCCAAGCCCCCCGGCCAGCGCCAGCGCGGCCAGTGCGCGCCAATCGCCCAATTTGCGGGCCACGCCCAAGCGTATCGCCAGATCGAGCCCGAGCAGACCGGCGGCAAGGAAGCTGAATGCATTGATATTGGCGATCACGCCGACCACCAGCGCATAAGGCAGCGGTCGCTTCACGCGATCGGCAAACTGGCTCGCCGCGATCGATACCAGCAGCAGATCAAGGCAGTAGCCGCGCGCGACCACACTGTATTGATAGCCGAAATACCAGGTGGCCAGCAGCCCGAGCCGAAGCGGCAGCGGAAACGGCGCGCGCCACACGACAACCGCCGCCGCGAGGATCGCAAAGCCCACCGACAGGACCCAGATCGCCGCAAACGGCAGCCCCGCGTGCGCAGCGACCCACAAGATCGCGTGCCACAATCCGGGCGTGCCTTCATAGCGCGCATACGTCCCGATCAGCGTGCCGAAACTGTTGTCACGCGCCAGCAACCAGGCCTGCATCTCGTCAAACCAGGCTTCGTGATGAAGCCCGATCGTGATCACCCATACGGCATAGAGCGCAAAGGCAAGCACCTGCCATGCCAACGCTCGCCCGGAACCGGCGCCGGGCGCCCCCCGCCCCGCGACGCTGTTCAAATCCATGTCCCTCTCCGCTGCGCTAGTGGATTGTTTTTGACATTTGCATCCCGCCATCCGGATAGCACGGTCGCAAATGTCAAAAACGAAAAATCCACTAGAATCAAAAGTTTCTAGTGGCCCAAAAAGATTCTGACATTTGCGCACTACCTAGCCGAGGGCGGTAGCAAATGTCAGAATCGGACCACTAACGATCAGCCGAAGCGCGATTGGCCGAACACCAGGACATGGCGCATCCCGGTCGTGACCACAAAGCTGACGCCGACGGCAATCAGCTTGGCACCATGCACGCTGATCCCCATGGCCGCTCCACCACCGACAATCGCCATGGTCAACGCCATGCCGACCATCGCTGTCGCGACAAAGATCACCAGTTGGCGGCGGCGCTCCGGCCCCGGCGCGGCGATGCCATCGGCAAACATCAGGCGGCTCGCCACCAGCCAGTTGACCGCGATGCCCAATGTAAAGCCCGCCGCCGCAGCCCAGGTCGGCGAAACGCCCACCCGCACCAACGCCATCAAAAAGGCGGTATCGGCGCATAGCGCGATCACCCCTGCGGCGAGATAGCGCGCCAGACTGCCGGTCAGTCGCTGCCAAAGCGCGGTCGATTGCCACGCCGAAACGTGCGGCGCCTCGACCACGGCGATGTCTGCAGCAAACCCGTTGATTCCCGTACCCACCAGCGGCTCCCACCCTGTTGACCTCGGCGACCATGAACGAAATGCGCTAAACACGGGTTAATGCATAGGCAGGCGACAACGAGTTTGATGCATTTTGCGCACCCACAGCGCGCAACACCACAGTTAAAATCCGCTTCACCGACGCGGGCCACCACAGGGCGTTACAAAGGGACGGCGCCATGGTTGCCAAATGACCGGCAAGTCTGCGAAACACCGCCGCAACAAGCGCGGCCCGGCCAACGGGCGCGGGGCGGAGCGGATGCGTCAATCACGGAGTTTTCGATGCGCCTGT
>Ga0302198_10000387_pt1 | contig 49713 bp, 44 predicted proteins | sample II_Bog_N2_2_FD_193521 | JGI IMG/M metagenome (GOLD analysis project Ga0302198, IMG submission 193521) | Peat permafrost microbial communities from Stordalen Mire near Abisko, Sweden - II_Bog_N2_2 | ecosystem: Environmental > Terrestrial > Soil > Wetlands > Peat | place: Sweden: Abisko...
TCATCGCCCTCCAGCAGGGCGAGCGCCATGTCTCCGGGCGCGAGCCCTCGCTCGAACTGGCGCTCACCGCCCATATCGTGCCGGAACTGGAGCTGGAATTATTGCGAATGACCGGAGTGCAGCATGCGTGAAAACCCCACCGGCGCCGAGCTGCTGGCGATAGCCCGCGAGGTCCTGCGTAAAGAGCTGTTGCCGCTGCTGCCCAAGGACAAGCAATACGATGCACTGATGATCGCCAACGCCATGGGCATAGCCGAACGGCAGTTGCAGACGGGCGATGCTCCTGCCCGGGCCGAAGCCGCCGAACTGGCAGCCCTGCTGCGCCAACAGGGTGATCTGGCCAGCCTGAACCAGCGTCTGGCGCAGGGTATCCGCGCCGGGGCCTTTGACCACGATCTGACCGCGCAAGACCTGCTGTGGCGTATCACGGTGCAGCGCGTGCGTGAAAGCGCCCCCCGTGCGTTGGACGCTTACACTGGCAAGTAGCCGCTCTGTGTATCACTCAGGTGCTTTTGCGCACATGTTTTGTGCAGACTGCTGACGGCATCCCGCCCCCCTCCTACACTTCTTGTAGGCAGCCCCTTTGGGCGGCAAGAGGGGAGGGTGCACCATGAAACTCTGTACCATTATCGGCATGGGCCCCGGCATGGGGCTCGCCATCGCCCGGCGTTTTGCCCAGGGCGGCTATACGATAGCCATGCTGGCGCGCAAGGCGGAAACGCTGGAGCAGGCGGGGGCTTCCATGGCCGTCGAAGGCTGGCCGGCGCACGGCTACCTGGCCGATGCGGGCGACGCCGGCAAGCTCACCAGCGTGCTGGAGGCGGTGCATGCCCAGCACGGCAATACCACCGTGCTGGTCTATAACGCCGCCATCATGCGTCCCGGCAAGCCGGGCCTGCTCACGGCAGACAGGCTGGCCGACGAGTTCCGGGTCAATGTTGGGGGAGCCCTCACCGCCGTCAACGTGATCAGCCGGCAAATGAAGGTAGAAGGTGGTGGCACTATCCTGTTTACCGGCGGTGGTCTCGCGCTGGAGCCCTACGCGGACTGGTGCTCGCTGAGCATAGGCAAGGCCGGCCTGCGCAATCTGGCCTTCAGCCTGCATCAGGAACTGGCGCCGCAGGGTATCCATGTCGGCACAGTCACGATTTGCGGTAGGGTGGGCAGCAGCCCGGAGCTGGCGCCAGCGCGCATTGCCGAGGCCTACTGGGATTTGCACAACGACCCCAGGGGCAGCTTCCGGCCCGAAATCCAGCGCCGCTAGCCGGCCGCTTGCCGGTCCAGCAAGCGATAACCCAGGGCTTCGCTCAGGTGCTTGAGGCTGACATGGCTGCTGTCGTCGAGATCGGCGATGGTGCGGGCCACCCGCAGTACCCGGTGAAAGGCGCGGGCTGATAGCCGCAGCTTGGTCATGGCCGCCTCCAGGAAGTCCTGACTCTTTTCATCCAGCGCACACACGCCTTCCAGCATTTTCGTGCCCAGTGCCTGATTCAGGCTCTGTTGGCGGTCCAGTTGGCGCTTGCGTGCCTGTAAAACCCGCTCGCGCACGATTTGTGAGCTTTCGCCGGTCTGGCCTTTTTGCAGGTCTTTGGCGGGCAGGGCGGGCACCTCGATATGCAGGTCGATACGGTCCAACAAGGGGCCGGACAAGCGCCCGCGATAGCGGCTGACCTGCTCCACCGAGCATCGGCAGCGGCCGCCCGCATCGCCCAGGTAGCCGCAGGGGCAGGGGTTCATCGCCGCCACCAGCTGAAAGCGGGCTGGAAAGGTTACCTGCCGCGCCGCCCGCGAGATTACCACCTGCCCTGATTCGAGAGGTTCGCGTAGAACCTCCAGAACTTTACGGTCAAATTCGGGTAATTCGTCAAGAAAAAGCACGCCCTGATGCGCCAGCGTTATTTCCCCCGGACGCGGAAATGAGCCGCCACCCACCATGGCCACTGCTGAAGCGGTGTGGTGGGGTGAGCGAAATGGTGGCACGCCGGGAGCTGCCTGTTGGGACAACAGGGAGCGGATAGCCGCCACTTCCAGTGCCTGTTCTTCTTCCAGCGGCGGCAGGATGGAGGGCAGGCGCGAGGCCAGCATGGTCTTGCCGGTGCCCGGTGGGCCCAGCATCAGTAGCGAGTGGCCGCCAGCCGCCGCAATTTCCAGCGCACGACGGGCCCGGTGCTGGCCTTTCACATCGGCAAGGTCAGGGCCGCCCGTCACGCTGAGCAACGGTGCCGCCACGGCCGCCGTCAGCAGGCTCTGCCCCTGCAAGTGGGCGCACACCGCCAGGAGGTGGCTGGCGCCATAGACCACGGCGCCGGAGGGGCGGGCGGCTTCACCGGCATTGGCCGCTGGCAAAAACAGGGCATGACCCGCCTGACGGCAGGCCAGGCTGGCGGGCAGGGCGCCGGGAATGCCGCGCAACTCGCCCGATAGTGCCAATTCGCCGAGAAATTCGCGATCTTTCAGGCTTTCCGGGTCCAGCTGGCCATTGGCGGCGAGAATGCCGAGGGCGATGGCAAGATCGAAACGCCCGCCGTCCTTGGGCAGGTCGGCAGGTGCGAGATTGATGGTGATGCGGCGTTGCGGAAACTCGAAGCCGGCATTGATCAGGGCCGAGCGCACCCGGTCCTTGCTTTCACGCACGGCGGCTTCCGGCAACCCGACAATCGCCAGCGCCGGCAAGCCTGGCGACAGGTGCACCTCCACCGTTACCGGTGGCGCCTCCAGCCCCAGGCTGGCCCGCGTTTTTACCAGAGCCAGTGACATCCCGCCCCCTTGGTCATTCGGCTCTTAATGCTAATGCGCGCCGCCCTTTTCCAGCTCGGAAACCTGCGTTTCCAGTGCCTTCAGCCGCGCCTCCAGCATTTCCAGCTTGATGCGGGTCTTCGACAGCAGGGTGGACTGTATCTCGAACTCCTCCCGTGTCACCAACTCCATACGGGTAAAGGCCTCACGCAAGACCGACTTGATATTGTCTTCCAGATCGTCGCGCAGGGTTTTGACCCCTGGAGGGAGCAGTTGGCTGAGCTGTTCGCTCAGGCGGTTGACCAGATTGTCTACAGCCATGGGGAGGGTTCCGGGTTGGCGGGGATAGCGCATTTTAGGGCCGAGCCCCTGTTTTTCCCAAGCCGCATTTTTGCGCGAATTCATTTTGGGTGATTTGTAGCTGCCAAGAAACGGGGCAGGCAAAACGTGTCAGCTAATAGCAAGTTACAGAAAATCGCCCCTCATGCACAGGCTTGGGCTTATCTGCACCATGATTGTGCACCATTTTGGTGTTTTATGGGTCACTACGGGCATGGGGCGCCTGTATTTGAGGCGTGTGTGCACAGCGACAAACGGCTAGTGCTCGAAAACAGCGCCATGCAGCCGTCGCGTGGAGATTGGCATGGCTTTCGCACAGATGGAATCGTTCTGTTCCAAGACTCGCCTGCTTTCAGGCACTGATCGAAACCACAGGGTTGTTAAAGGAGTTGCACACATGAAATTGACGAAACTTTCTCTGGCGCTTGTCGGCTGTGCGTCCATGGCGGCGGGAGTGGCTCACGCGGCCGGCCCGACGATCTCGGATGTGCTGGGCAATTCCGGCATCACCGAGTCAGGCTATATTGATGCCAGCTATAGCTACCTCACCGCCGGCGATCCGGTCAATGCCTTTGACGGCGGCGAAGCCAGCACCTTCAACATCAAGCAGGCCGCTCTCCAGCTGGCCAAGCAGCCGGCTACCGGCTTTGGTGGCCTGGTCAACATCACCACCGGTTCGGACGCTGACTTCATCAAGTCCTACCCCTACAAGGCCGGTGCCGGCGCCAGCGACGGCTTTGACCTGACCCAGGCCTTTGCCCAGTACACCACCGGCGCCCTCACCGTGCAGGCCGGCAAGTACACTACCCTGGCCAGTGCTGAAGTGATTGCCCCCACCGGCAATACCAACATCACCCGCTCCATCGAGTTCTTCCAGGTTCCGTTCACCCACACTGGCGTGCGTGCCACGTATGCGCCCACCAGCACCGTGACCCTGTACGGCGGCCTCAACAACGGCTGGGACCAGCAACTGGACCAGAACAAGGACAAGACCGCTGAACTGGGTCTGGCCTGGGCACCGAACGCCAACTTCACCTGGGCCACGCAGGCTTACTACGGCCCGGAAGATGCAATCAACCAGGCTTCCGGCACGCTGCAGACCGAAAGCGAACGCGCCCTGATTGACACCGTGCTCACCTGGAAGGCCACCAGCGCCATGACCCTGATCCTGAATGCCGACTACGGCAGCCAGCAGAAGGCCAGCGTGACCACGCCGGGCGACGATGCCAACTGGTCCGCCGTGGTGGGTTACCTGAACTACCAGTGGTCTGACAAGTGGCGTACCTCGTTCCGCGCTGAAACCTTCAGCGACAGCGACGGCTACAAGCTGGGCCTGAGCGAGTTCGGCAATCCGGCGGTGGTGAGCAAGACCGTCAGTGAAGCCACCTTCACCGTTGGTTACGCCCCGGACCCCAGCTTCGAGCTGCGCGGCGAAGTCCGTGACGACAAGGCTGACAAGAAGGACTTCGAGAAGTTTGATGGCACCACCGCCACTGACACCGCTGTGACACTGGCTGTCGAAGGCCTCTACAAGTTCTGATCTGATACACCGGGCCAGGGATGGCCATTGTAGTCCCGACGGGGCGGCACACTGTGCCGCCCCGTTTTTTATGGTGGGCCAGCCAGATAGCGACAACCTGGGGAGTCCATCCGGAGGAAAGGTTTTTTTGTGCGGAACGAGCCAGCCTGCCGGCTTAGCCGGCCAGCAGGCTGCTGAAAGAGAGGTAGGGCAGAGGCTGGCCCATGCCGACAGTACTGCCTGCCTCGATCAGTGCAAGGCCATCGGCCCAGACCGCCGACGAGAGCACACCGCTACTCTGGTTTTCGTGCTTTTCAAGAATGGGTCCATGCGGCCCGGCCACGAGGCGCACACGCAGGTATTCGCGCCGGTCCTGCGCCTTGGTCATGGCAAAGCCTGACGCCACCGGAACGGGTACGGGCTGCACCACCAACTGCCCCTGTGCGCGCAGCAAAAAGGGCCGCGCCACCAGCAGGAAGGTGACCCAGACCGACTGCGGATTGCCCGGCAGGCCAATAAACGGCACCCCCCCTACATGGCCAAAGGCCAGCGGCTTGCCGGGCTTGATGGCTACCTTCCACAGATCAATCTTGCCCAGCGACTCAACTGCCGGCTTGACGTGATCCTCTTCGCCCACCGACACGCCACCACTGCTGATGATCGCGTCGGCGCCAGCCTTCAGGGCCTTCTGCAAAGCCGCCTTGGTGGCTTCCAGCTTGTCCGGCACCATACCCAAGTCAAGCACGTCGAAGCCGTACTGCTGCAGCAGGGCCATGATGGTGTAGCGGTTGGAGTTGTAGATCTTGCCCGGCGGCAGCGGCTGACCGGGGTCGGCCAGCTCATCACCCGTGGACAACAGGGCCACGGTGAGGCGTTTGTATACCGCCACATCGCCCTCGCCCACCGCTGCCATCAGGCCGAGATGGGCCGGCCCCAGGCGCTGGCCGGTGCCGAGCAGGAAGCTGCCCTTGGCGATGTCCTGCCCCGCCGGCCGGATGTTCTGGCCAGGCCCGGCGGGTCGCACAAAGCTCACGCGGTCGCCGTCAAACGTGCAGTGCTCCTGCATGAGCACGCTGTCGGCCCCCGCCGGCAGCTCGGCGCCGGTAAAGATGCGCGCCACGCTGCCCGGCAGCAGGGGGCGGGGCACGGTGCCCGCCGGCAAGCGCTGGCTGATATAGAGCGTGGTACTGCCCTTGGCATTGGCATCGGCATAATTGAAAGCGATACCATCCATGGCGCTATTGGGGCGCGGCGGCACCGGCACACCGGCATGGATGTCCTCGGCCAGCACACGACCCAGCAACTCCTTGAGCGGAGCAATTTCGATGGCAGGCTTTTTTTCCGCCGCGATGCCCAGCAGGCGGGCAATCACCTCGTCCACGCCCAGCAGGCCGGGTGGATAACAGATCGTGTTCATCCGCGCGACTCGCAGGCCTCGGCCTGTTTCAGGTGCTGTACAAAGTTGCAGGGACGATGGCGGTTATCCAGCTGCTCACGGATGATTTTTTCCCAGGCCGTGCGGCAGGCGTTGGTGGAGCCAGGCACACAAAAAATGATGGTGTTGTTGGCAAGCCCCGCCAGGGCGCGTGACTGCAGGGTACTGCTGCCGATTTCCGCCAGCGAGTGATACCGAAACACCTCGCCAAAACCGTCAACCTGCTTGTCAAACAATATGCCCACCGCCTCGGGCGTGCTGTCGCGCCCGGAAAAGCCGGTGCCGCCGGTAATGAGTACCGCCTGCACGCCGGGGTCGGCCACCCAGCGCGAGATCACGGCGCGAATCTGGTAGATATCGTCCTTGCAGATGAACTTCTCAGCCAGCGTATGACCTTCGGCGCGCAGCGCTTCCGCCAGATATTGACCGGATGTATCGCTGACCTCGGTCCGCGTATCGGACACGGTCAGCACGGCGATAGTAACGGCCACGAAGGGCTTGTCCTTACTCATGGATGTCTCTTTTACAAACGCTCTTGTTATTATTCTGCATAATAATCGTTTTCTTTAAACGACTTGCTTCATCATAGACACCTATGCAGACAAATGCATTCTAACCGGCCGGTTTTTCGCGTTGATCACCCTCCCGTCATGTTCATAAAGCGTACAATCTGTGGTGCTTCCGTCAAATTAAAATAGTGACGCTCCGGTTTCATCGGCAGCGCCGCCAGGATGGCCGCCTGCAGGCGCTCGCTGTCGCCGGGATACTGGCGCAGTACCGCACGCAAGTCAGCCGAGTGCTCATTGCCCAGGCACAACAGCAGACGCCCCTCGACAGTCAGCCGCACCCGGTTACAACTGGCGCAGAAATTATGGCTGTGGGGAGAAATCACGCCCACCCGCACCGGACTGTCGGCCATGCGGTAATAACGCGAAGGCCCGCCGGTCTGCTCCAGGCTGGGCACGAGGGCGTAGTGCTCGCCAATGATGTCCAGGATCTCGTCACTGGACACATAACTGAGCGCGCGGTCGTGCTCGTGTATTACGCCCAGAGGCATTTCTTCGATAAAGGACAGGTCGAGGTGTTCCGCGCGGGCAAAGCGCAGGAGGTCGAGCACCTCGTCGTCATTGCGACCACGCAGGATCACGCTATTGAGCTTGATATGGCGAAAGCCGGCCTGCTGTGCAGCCCGGATGCCGGCCAGGACATCGGCAAGCTTGCCGGTACGGGTAATCTGGTGAAAACGCTCGGGATGCAGGCTGTCAAGGCTGATATTGATGCGGCTGAGGCCCACGGCCATGAGTGGCGCGGCAAACTGCCTCAGGTGGGAGCCATTGGTGGTCAGGCTCAACTCTTTCAAACCCGGCAGGGCCGCAAGTTTTTCCACCAGCCACAGCAGGTTGCTGCGCACCAGCGGCTCGCCCCCTGTCAGGCGTATCTTGCTGACACCCAGTGCCACGAAGGCCTGCGCCACCGTGTATAGCTCTTCGAGTGAGAGAACCTGTGCGCGCGGGAGGAACTGCATATCCTCCGCCATGCAATAAACGCAGCGGAAGTCACAGCGATCCGTCACCGAAAGGCGCAGATAGCTAATCTCACGGCCAAAGCCGTCTACGAGGGAATTCATGCATCCATTGTGGCCGCTGGCACCCTTACTGGCAAGCGTGGTGACGGTAGCCATGTCCCGCAAGTTGGGGGAGTAACAGAGGCTGGCGCGGTTTGCCCACGCCCGGCTGAAGGCAATAAATACAAATATAAATCAATAACTTGAAAATACTCCATCAGAGAAAGGCTCAGTGCCCTGCCCCACCCGCCTGCTCCAGCCGCTTGGCCGCCAGCCAGAGCTGCTCCATTTCATCGAGACTGGCGTCGGCAAACCCGCGCCGGGCGGCCTTCAGGCTGTCTTCAATGTGATTGAAGCGGCGGATGAACTTGATATTGCTGCGCTTCAAGGCCTGCTCGGCATCCAGATCGAGGTGCCGGGCCAGGTTGACCACGCAGAACAGGATGTCGCCCAGTTCATCCTCCACCGCCGTGCGCGGGTGCTGTTCGGCGATGGCCTCCTCCACTTCCTCGATCTCCTCACGCAGTTTGGCCAGCACTGCGCGCGGGTCGTGCCAGTCAAAGCCGACCTTTGAGGCCTTCTTTTGCAGTTTTTCTGCCCGCGCCAGCGCCGGCATGCCCGCACTCACGCTATCCAGAAGGTGCTCGGCCACCTCGCCCCGCTCGGCCTTTTCCTGCGCCTTGATGGCCTCCCAGTTGTCCGAGACCTGCTGCACCGCAATGATGTCGCGCTCGCCGTCGAGGCGCCCACCAGGGAATACATGCGGGTGCCGGCGTATCAGCTTGGCATTGATGCCCGCCGCTACGTCCTCAATGGTAAACAGGCCACCGTCTTTCGCCATCTGGCTGTGGAACACCACCTGCAAAAGCAGGTCGCCCAACTCTTCTTGCAGATTGCGGTAGTCACGGCGGGCGATGGCGTCGGCCACCTCGTGCGCCTCCTCCACGGTATAGGGTGCGATGGTGTCGAAACTCTGCTCAATATCCCAGGGGCAACCCCGCTCGGGGTCGCGCAGGCGGGCCATGATGGCAAGCAACTGGTCAAAGGCGGCGGACATGGGGGGTTCCTGTAGCGGGGATATGCAAAGGCAATGGTAGAGAATTCATCCGATGCTGGCCACGGTCAGTTGCGCATGGGCATCGCTGACGCCACAGTTGCAGCCCGCACCGCAGGTATGGCAATCCACCGACAGCAGCTATGGACAATATCCTACAGACCATGGCCTGATCAGGCCCTACTCTACACACATCACGATGCGGCACAAGGATTGGCAGGAAGCCCCCAGTGCCCAAGGATTGCAAGGATTGCCGTGATACCCAAGCCCGCCCAGTGCGGGCTTTTTTTGTTCCCCAGGGATGGGGAACATGCCGACAGCGCCGGGAGCGCTGTCGGCGCGGAAGGGTGGTGCTGGCCACCGGCCTCGCCAGCAAGGCATACGTCTGTAGTGCCGGGAACACTACGGACGCAGAAGTGTGTGCTGGCCATTACATTGACATGCGCAGAGCCCGCTCCGGACGGGGTCCGGGGTGGGCTCTGCGTTACTACAACGTGGCAAACACAGGCCTTGCCCTCAAAGCCCCGCCGTCTCCACAATCGCACCCAGGCCCGTAATGAATACCATGTTCCCGTTCGGCAGCAGGGTCAGGTCACTGGGGTTCGACAGTGCCGGCATCGTGCCGCTCAGCGAATTGCCCACCTCGCCCGCCACACCGAACATCGTGCTCACCGTAGCGGGCGTGCCCACTGTGCCGCTGGGGGTGATCTTGCGGATGGTGCTGTTGCCGGTGTCGGCCACGTACACATTGCCGCTGCTATCCACCGCCACTGACCAGGGGTCGTTGAATAGCGCCGTTGTCAGGGCATTGCCGTCGCTGCTGCCGGTCTGACCGACGCTGCCGGCGATGGTGCTCACCACGCCACCGCTGATCTCGCGGATGGTGTTGTTGCCCGAGTCGGCCACATAAATATTGCCACTGCTGTCCAGGGTCAGGCCGGAGGGGAAGTTGAAGCGTGCCGCCGCGACCGCACCGTCGGTGCTGCCAGCCACGCCAGCGCTGCCGGCAAGGGTGCTCACCGTACCCGACGGGGTGATGGCGCGGATGGTGCTGCTCAGCTCATCCGCCACGTAGACTGTGCCATTGCTCGCCACCGCCAGGCTCGACGGGCCGTTGAAGGTACCCACGCCCAGGATGCCATCGACGGCGCCCGCCGTGCCGGCAACCCCCGCCAGCGTGCTCACCTGACCGCTCGAGCTAATCTTGCGGATAAGGTCATTGCCCGTGTCGGCCACGTACACATTGCCGCTGCTGTCCACCGCCACGTCATCGGGATTGTTGAAGCTGGCCGTCGCCGCCGCGCCGTTGCCGCTGCCGACGCTGCCGCTGCCGGCAAAGACGCTGACCACGCCGGCCGGGGTGATCTTGCGGATCACGTTGTTGCTGGTATCGGCCACATACACATTGCCGCTCTTGTCCGTCGCCACGCCATAGGGCGTATTGAAGGTGGCCGCTACACCGCTGCCGCCATTGCTGATACCCAGCACGCTGGCGCTGCCGGCGATGGTGCTCGACACACCCACCGGGGTAATCTGGCGGATGGTGTCATTGTCCGTGTCGGCCACCAGCACATTGCCGCTGCCGTCCAGCGCCAGCCCCATGGGGCCGTTGAACTGCACCGCCGCGCCGGTGCCATCGGCGCTGCCGGTAACGCCGCCCGTGCCGGCGAGCGTAGTCACCGTGCTGGCCGACAGGTTCAGCACGCGTACATCGTTATTGTCCTGGTCCACCACATAGACGTTGCCGGCGCTGCTCACCGCAATGCCGGAGGGCGCGCTGAAGAGCGCCACGGTCAGGGCATCGCCATTGACGTCGCCCGTGCTGCCGGGAGTACCGGCCAGCGTGGTCGTTATCCCGGGCGAGGCACCCGTGGTCACCATGCGGATCACGTCGTTGCCGGTGTCGGCCACATACACATTGCCGCTGCTGTCCACCGCCACACCCTGCGGCAGGTCAAACTGCGCCACCGGGCCGGTATCGTCGTCCCAGCCCGAGTTGCCGGCCATGCCCGCCAGCGTGCTGACCACACCACCAGAGACAATCTCGCGGATAGTGCTGTTCTGTGTGTCAGCCACGAACACATTGCCGCTGCCATCCACCGCCACACCCTGCGGGCCATTGAACGACGCGCCGGAGCCGGTGCCGTCGCTGCCACCCGACGTGGTGCTGCCGGCCAGCGTGCTCACCATGCCCGTGGAGGAAATCTCGCGTATCATGTTATTGCCGGTGTCGGCCACGTACACATTGAGGTTCTTGTCCACCGCCACGCCCGTGGGGTTGTTGAAGCTCGCCGCCGTGCCCTGGCCATTATTGCTGCCCGCAACCCCGACCGTGCCGGCCAGCGTGCTCACCTCGCCGCCCGCCGTAATCAGGCGGATGACATTGTTGGCGCTGTCGGCCACATAACGGTTGCCATTCTTGTCCACCGCCACCGCCGAGGGCGTGTCAAACGCCGCTGCCGCGCCGGTGCCATTCACATTGCCTGCCCCGCCCAGCACGCCCGCCAGCAAGCCCAGGCCCGGCGCCACCGTCACGGTCGAGGTGGCCTGCGCCGTCTGGCTGTAGGGGTCGGTTACTGTCAGCGTCACCGTGAAGGTGCCGGCCGTGGTGTAGATATGGCTGGTGCCGGTGTTCGTGGTAGCGGTCGTGGTGGCGCTGCCGTCGCCAAAGTTCCAGGCATAGCTCAGCGGGCTGCTGCCGCTGGCGGTGGCGGTAAACGTGTCAGTCACGTTCAGCGCCGGGTTCAGCTGGCCCGGTGTGATCGACAGGGCCGAGGGGGCCGGCGGATCGTTCACGGTCAGGCCAAAGCTCGCCGGGCTCGACACCGTGCCCACGCTGTCGGTCACTGTCAGCGTCACGGTATAGGGGCCGGACTTGGCCCAGGTGTGGCTGGGGCTGGCGCCTGTGCCGGTGCTGTTGTCGCCAAAATTCCAGGCATAGGTATACGCGCCGATGCCGCCGCTGGCCGTGCTGCCCAGGGTTTCCGCCTGCGCCACCAAGGCGTTGAGCGGGCTGGCGCCGGTAATGCTGGCAAACACCGCCGGGTTGGTAATGGCGATGCTGGCGCTGGCATTGCCAGTATCGCCCGCCGCGTCGGTCACCACCAGGGTCACCGGGTAGCTGCCGCTGGCGGTATAGGTATGGCTGGGGCTCGCGCCCGTGCCCGTGCTGCCGTCGCCAAAGGTCCAGGCATAGCTCAGGGTGCCCTGGCCGGTAGCCGAGCTGCTGAAGGTCATCGCCTTGTTGGTGGTGCCCGTGTTGGCCGACGTAATATGCGCCGTCGGCGCGTTCGAGGCCACGCTCACCGTGCCGCTGGCCTGCGCCGTATGGCCGAGGGAGTCGGTCACGGTCAGGCCGACCGTGTCGGTGCCCGTCGCCGCGTAGGCATGGCTTACCGAGCTGCCGGTGCCCGTGCTGCCATCGCCAAAGGTCCAGGCATAGCTCAGCGCGCCCGTGCCGCTGCCCACACCGACAAAGCTCACCGTCTGGCCCACGTCCGGGCTGGACTTGCTGATGCTGCTGATCTGCGCCGTGGGCACCGCCACCACCGTCACGCCGTTGCTGGCCGTCGCCGTCACGTTCTCGCTGTCGGTCACCGTCAGCGTCACCGTGTAGCTGCCGGCGGTGCTATAGGTATGCGTGGGGCTCGCGCCCGTGCCGGCCGGGCTGCCATCGCCAAAGCTCCAGCTATACGTCACCGCCCCCAGGCCGCTGCCCGTGCCGGTAAACGTCACCAGCTGCCCCGCCAGCGGCGTGGCCGGCGCAATGCTGCCAATGCTCGCCGCCACCGGCGCCTTCGATACCACCACCGTGGCCGAGGCCTGCGCTGTCGCCCCGGTCGAGTCGGTGACGGTCACCGTCACCGTGTAGCTGCCGTGGTCATAGGTATGGTTGACGCTCGCGCCCGTGCCGGCCACGCTGTTGTCGCCAAAGTTCCAGGCATAGCTCAGCCCGGTACCCGAACCCGAGGCCGTAAACGCCACCACCTGACCCGCCACCGGCGTCTGCGGATTCACCGCCGTAATGCTCACGCTCGGCCCTACCGCCGCCGTCGCCCCCGCCGAGCTGCTACCCCCTCCCCCGCCGCCACCACAGGCCGCCAGAAAAAGGGTAAAAAAAGCGATAAGGAGATGGTGCACAGCAAGGGGATGTTTCACGGCAATACCTGTCAGGAGTCAGCAAGGACAAACCGGCAGGATTTACACACAGAGTTGTGACAGGCAGATTACTTGCCAGGTCGGAGCGACGGGGGGATACATTCCGGGCAAAGCTTGTACCCGCAGGGCGGGCGCAAGCCGCCGTGATGCCCGGCAGCCGGGCAACGCACCACGGCTACGGCGCAGACACCCGACCGCCCCAAGCTTGCAAAATGATTCTGGACCAGTCTCAGGCCTTTGCGGACCGGGTGCTCGGGTAGGGCTCGATCAAGGCAATGGCGCCAGTCTCCAGCAGGGACTTGAGGTTGGAGATGACCTTAGGCCAGCCGCCCGACACCGCCTCCAGCAATTTCGAGGGTTCGCACTCGATGCTGTGGGTGATCGTAAGCTTGACCGCCACGCCATCAGGCTCCAGCTCCATCGTACAGAGCGAATCGCCCTCGGCCTTGAGTTCCGGCCTGTTCTGGTGCTGCCAGCGTATCACCAGACGTCGGGGTGGCAGCGCCTCGACAATCTCGCCCGCGTCATACACTTGACCCTCGCCAGACACCAGCTTCCACGGCGACCCCGCTGTCCACCCGCTTTCGGCGTGCATGCCGAACCAGTACTGCGTCATGAATGCTGCATCGGTCAGCGCCAGCCACAGCTTTTCCGGCGTGGTGCGAATGTAGCTCACATAAACAAAGCTTGATTTAGCCATGATCTTTCTCCAGTCGTTGTTTCAGTTCGTCAAGCGCCTTCAGGCGTGGCTCTTCAAACTTGGCAATCCAGCGCCGGTAAATTTCCTGTAGTGGAACCGGATTCAGGAAATGCAGCTTTTCGCGGCCACGCCGCAGCGTCGCCACCAGATTCGCAGCCACCAGCAAATCCAGGTGCTGCGTCACCCCTTGCCGCGTCATGTCCAGATGCTCGCACAACTCGTTGAGCGTACGGCCGTCATGCGCGTGCAGCAGGTCCAGCAGCTTGCGCCGGCCGGGATCGGCCAGCGCCTTGAACAGCAGATCGGTATCATCACGTTCCTGCATACCGCCTCAGGCAAGTAATTACTTGCCTTAATAATAGGCAGGTTATTACTTGCCTGTCAAGCATTGGCAGATGGGGAACTGCTTCAAGGGAATGGGGTAGAAACCGTAGGGTGGGCTAGCCGCAACTCGGCGGCCAGACGCGCTCCCGGCACGCTACGGCACATACCTGCGGAAGGTACGCACGTTCCTTTTGGAGTCAACCTCGGGTTCTGGATGGCGCGGCAGGGGGTTCTTTCATGGCAGGTGTGGGATTTTGGCTCCCCGCAGCGGGGTAGAGCCAATGTGGGATTTTCGCTCCCTCGCCTGGCGCGCTCCCGGCGCGTCATGCGTCACCCCCGTCCTGGGGGCGAAAAAAAGGGCCCACTCAGTGGGCCCAATACAGGGGTACTACCATGTTGTCCGGGTCACGTAACAACGTCACACCCGAACACCTCATGATAGTGGCACACGCCCCGCCGATACACTGTAGCGAGGCTGTACGAACGTTGTAAGCGCCCCGTTAGTCATTAAACCAGTTTTGTATCAATGCTTATGTCGCCGCTCAGCACCCGGTGTATGGGACACTTGTTGGCAATCTCCAGCAGCCGCGTGCGCTGCTCGTCATCCAGCGGGCCCAGCAGGTGCACTTCGCGGTGCAGCGTATAAAACCCCGGCGTTTCCTCATGGCGGATGCGCACATCGGCGTTTTCCAGCGGCCAGCCCTTGCGCTCCGCATACAGCTTCAGCGTCAGCGCCGTGCAGGCTCCCAGTGCCGCGTCGAGCAGGGCATGAGGGTTCGGCCCCAGGTCATCGCCGTTTTCCGCCAGCGACCCGTCCGCCAGTAACATGTGCCCGTCAATCTCCACGCTCTGGGCAATACGCCCCACCGCCGCCTTGTGCACGAAAATATTCATGATGCCTGCCTTGTTGTGGAATCGTCAGGGTTGGACTGCCCAAAGCTTGGCCCTGGCCAGAGGCGGGAGCAAGCCCCTGAACTGCAAATTTTGTCGCAGAAGCGTTTGATAAGCGTGCTGGACCGCCGGATGAACCATGCCCGCGCAACCAGCCACGACCACTCATTGCACTCCGCTGCGGCCACCCGTAGGGCGGACCCCCGAAGGGTTTCCGCCGAATGAGCAGTAAGGGAGCATTGCGGCGAGAGTGAGCCTGGCCATGTGGCGGAAACGCTGCGCGGTTCCGCCCTACGCCAAACACCCCCTCAATGAAACAGCTTCTTGTGAAAGCTCAACACGCCGTGCTCCTCCTCCACCAGAATGGTGTCGCCGCCCACGAAATCCCCCGCCAGCAGCTTCTGCGCCAGCGGATTTTCAATGGCGGTCTGTATCGCCCGCTTCAGCGGCCTGGCCCCGTACACCGGGTCATAGCCCGCCGCGATCAGGCGCAGCATGGCGTTTTCGCTCATTTCAAAGCGCAGGTCGCGCTCGGCCAGCCGCCCGCGCAGGCGCTCCAGCTGGATTTCGGCGATGCCGCGAATCTGCCCTTCCTGCAAGGCATGGAACACCACCACCTCGTCGATACGGTTGATGAACTCGGGCCGGAAATGCCCCTCCACCACTTCCATCACCGCCAGCTTCATTTCGTCGTAGCGGTCCTCGCGTGACAAAGACTGTATCACCTCCGAGCCCAGGTTCGACGTCATCACCACCACTGTGTTGCGGAAATCCACGGTGCGGCCCTGGCCATCGGTCAGGCGACCGTCTTCCAGCACCTGCAGCAGAATATTGAACACATCCGGGTGCGCCTTTTCCACCTCGTCGAGCAGGATCACCGAATAGGGCCGGCGCCGTACCGCCTCGGTCAGGTAGCCGCCTTCCTCGTAACCCACATAACCCGGCGGGGCACCAACCAGACGCGACACCGAATGCTTTTCCATGAATTCCGACATATCGATGCGCACCATGGAGTCTTCCGTATCAAACAGGAAAGTCGCCAGCGCCTTGCACAATTCGGTCTTGCCCACGCCCGTGGGGCCGAGGAAGAGGAAGGAGCCATTGGGCCGGTTCGGGTCCGAAAGCCCTGCCCGCGAGCGGCGTACTGCGTTCGCCACCGCCACTACTGCTTCGTGCTGGCCCACCACGCGCCGGTGCAGCGCGTCTTCCATGCGCAGCAGTTTCTCGCGCTCGCCCTCCATCATCCGGCTCACCGGAATCCCGGTGGCCTTCGACACCACCTCGGCAATTTCCTCCTCGGTCACGCGGTTACGCAGCAGCTGGTGCTCTGCCGTGTTGTCGCTCTGCTGGGCCCGCTTCAGCTGCTTTTCCAGCTCGGGAATCACCGCGTATTGCAGGCGCGACATTTTTTCAAGATCGCCCTGCCGGCGCGCCGCTTCAAAATCGATACGGGCTTTTTCCAGCTCTTCCTTCGCCGTCTGCTCACCCTTCAGGCTGGCCTTTTCCGAGGTCCAGATTTCCTCCAGATCGGCATATTCCCGCTCCAGCCGGTCAATATCGTCGTGCAGCTTTTGCAGGCGCGTCTTGCTCGCCGCATCGTCCTCGTGCTTCAGCGCCTCGCGTTCCATTTTGAGCTGGATCAGGCGACGGTCGAGCCGGTCCATTTCCTCCGGCTTCGAGTCCATTTCCATGCGAATGCGCGAGGCCGCCTCGTCGATCAGGTCAATCGCCTTGTCCGGCAGCTTGCGGTCGGTAATATAGCGGTGCGACATCCTGGCCGCCGCGATAATCGCCGGGTCGGTAATATCCACACCATGGTGCACCTCATAGCGCTCTTTCAGGCCACGCAGGATCGCGATGGTGTCTTCCACCGTCGGCTCGTCTACCAGCACGCGCTGGAAACGCCGTTCCAGGGCCGCGTCTTTTTCAATATATTGCCGGTACTCGTCGAGCGTGGTCGCACCCACGCAGTGCAATTCCCCGCGAGACAGCGCCGGCTTCAGCATATTGCCGGCGTCCATCGCTCCCTCCGCCTTGCCCGCGCCCACCATGGTGTGGATTTCGTCGATAAACAGGATGATATTGCCCTCCTGCTTGGCGAGGTCGCTCAGCACTGCCTTCAGGCGTTCTTCAAACTCACCGCGAAACTTCGCCCCGGCGATCAGCGCGCCCATATCCAGCGACAGCACCTTTTTATGCTTCAACCCCTCCGGCACTTCGCCATTGACGATACGCTGCGCCAGCCCCTCGACGATGGCCGTTTTGCCCACGCCCGGCTCGCCGATCAGCACCGGATTATTTTTCGTGCGCCGCTGCAAGACCTGGATGGTGCGGCGGATTTCATCGTCGCGCCCTATCACCGGGTCCAGCTTGCCCGCTGCCGCGCGCTCGGTCAGGTCTATCGTGTACTTCGCCAGCGCCTGCCGGTGTTCTTCCGCATTCGCATCATTCACTTTTTCACCACCGCGCAAGTCGTCGAGGACCGCCAGGAATTTCTTTTTCTCCAGCCCCGCCTTTTTCAGCAGGCGCCCGCTTTCCGTGTCGGCCTCCAGCATGGCCAGCAGCGCCATTTCGCTGGCGATGAACTGGTCGCCGTGCTGCTGCGCCAGCTTGTCGGCCATATTCAGCACCCGGCTCAATTCATGGCCCAGTTGCACATTGCCATCCGGGCTCTGCACCACCGGCAGCCGCTCCAGCAGCGGCCACAGCCCCTGCTGCACGCTACCCACATTCACCCCGGCCTGTGCCAGCAGCGCGGCCACACCACCCTCCTGCTCCAGCAGCGCGTGCAGCAGGTGCGGCGTTTCAATCACCGAATTGTCGCGGCCCACCGCCAGCGACTGCGCAGCCGACAGCGCCTGCTGCAATTTCGCGGTCATACGGTCCATACGCATGGTATTACCCTCAGAATTCGTAGTACTCGGAAAAAATGCCCTGAATAGTTGCGTGCGCCGGGGAATGCCGAGCTTTCTACCCAGCCGCAGCTCTTCCCAATAAATTGGGCTGTCGACAATGAATTCAAGCAGAGAATACCGGGAAGCACCTTGACGCCCATCAAGAGCGGTGCCTGCGCTGCGAGGCCGGGGTGGTGGCATCAGCCGAAAGGCGCACAGTGTGCCCACGTATGTAGGCTATGCGCCCCGAATCCACGAAATATATTTATTCATTACAAATCAATCACTTACTTAATCATGACCCCGACCAGCATGGCTCCCGCGCCAAGCGCGCCCAAGGGACGCGCCCGGGTTCGCAGGCCTTTACCCTAGGGCGCACTCAGGAACGCCAACACAGCCGCAATAACCTCTTCAGGCTTTTCCTCGTGCGGCAACACCTTGCAAGCGGCTATTTCCACCAGGCCCCGACCGTTGGCAAACTGGCCGGCCATCTGGCGCGCCAGGCCTATCGGAAAGATGGGGTCGTCAGCGCCCCAGATCAGCAAGACCTGCTGCTGCATTTCACGGTGGCGGCGCTCCATGGAATCCACAATGCTCCAGTCTATGCCGTTCAGGTAATGCAGGGCGCCTTCGGTGCGTGTGGCGGAATTGATCAGAGGCAGCACAAACTGCTCGTGGAATTCGCCGTCAATCAGATCCATATTGCCAAAGCAGCCGCCGAACAGCATGCCACTGCGCCGCAGTACCCGTGGCCTGAGCATTTGCCTGAAGCTCCAGCCGGAGCCGGGCAAGCGGGTGAGGAACTGGAACTCCTGTATCCAGGGCGGGCGGTGGCCCGGCATTTCGGTGTTGATCAGCGCCATGCGGCGCAGGCGCTGCGCGTCGATCCCGGCCAGGCAGCGCGTGACCGTGGCGCCGGTATCATGCGCCAGCACATCGTATTGCTTCAGGCCAAGGTGTTCGACCAGCTGTTGCAGGCGGCGGGCATGGTCTTCGAAACCAAAGCAGGTTTGCGCCTGCCACACGGTTTCGCCCAGCCCGGCAAGGTCGGGCACGTAGCAGGTGTAGTGCCGCGAAAGGCCGGCGATCACGTGGCGCCACCCAAAGCCGTGGAAGGGAAAGCCGTGCACCAGCAGCAGGGCCGGGCCCTGGCCAACGCTTCGCCAGGCCAGTTTGGCGTCACCGGTATCGAGGAACTGCAATGGCGCCTTCAGGAAGCTGGCGCCGTTGGCGCTCAGGCTGCTGCTGGCCTTGGGTTGTATGGCTGTTGCGTGCGCTGTGTTCATGGGCCGGCTCCTGATTGCATCCACTGGAGCAGCCATTGTGCGCAGTTGGCCGCCACTGAACAATTACGTCGGAGGTAATAGAGCGATGCACGGGAGCGGCGCATAATGCCCGCATGATCAGCCCAGCTGCCTCACCCATCGCGCTTGCCGACAAGACCACTCACCCCGGCTTTGGCACGCTGCTGCGCCAGTGGCGGGTATTGCGCAGCCTGAGCCAGCTGGAGCTGGCCTTGCTCACCGACATTTCGCAACGGCACCTGAGTTTTCTGGAATCGGGCCGCTCCCGCCCCAGCCGCGAGATGGTGCTGGCACTGGGCAATGCCCTGGATGTGCCCCTGCGCGAGCGCAACACGCTGCTGACCGCCGCCGGCTTTGCGCCCGTGTACGAACAGCGGCCGCTGCGCGAGCCCGACATGGTGCCGGTGCTGCAAGCCTTGCAGCTGACCCTGGCCCACCATGAGCCCTTTCCCGCCATTGTGGCGGATCATGCGTGGAATCTGGTGATGGAAAACCGGGCGGCGCAGGCGCTCTACGGTCTGCTGGGTGATCCGCAGGAGTTCTGGCGACGCAGCTGTGGTGATGGCCCCCGCAACGTCATGCGGGCCCTGTTTCACCCGCAGGGCATGCGACCCTTTGTGCTGAACTGGGATCAGGTAGGCCGGACCCTGCTGCGGCGGCTATGTCACGAGGCCGCCACGCAGCCGCTGAATTCGGCGCTGCGCCAGCTGGTTGACGACATCATGAACTACCCCGGCACCCCCGCCCAATGGCGCAGCGCGGCCCCCTGGCCGCTGGCGGAGCCTGTGCTGTCCATCGAGATGGGCATGGGCGGCATGAGCATCAAGCTGTTTTCCATGATTGCCCACTTTGGCACGCCGCAGGATGTGACGGTGGACGAGCTGCTGCTGGAGACTTTCTTTCCGGCTGATGCGGCTACCGAGGCTTTCTTGCGCGGGTTGGCAGGTGTTGCGCCCTGACTCTGCTCATTGTTCGGGGTAAACGCCGGGCCCAAACCGAGTCCTCTGGGCTCCAGAACAAGACACCTAAGCGGTGAGCGTAGAGGCCCGGTATTCACCATGTGCCCCGTCATCATGTTTTGCCGGGGCCGCTATTTCTTTCCGCAGCTCGCGGAGCCCGCCATGGCCCAGGCAGCGCGCGAAGTCATGCAGGGACAATGGCCAGCGCAACCCGCCATCGTTGCCCTGATCGCAAGCTGTGTTTGCGGTACCCGCCCACGCTCACCAGCCCGCCACCCGCGCCAGGCGCCCGTCCACCCACTCCAGCGCAAAAAGCCCCTGCTTGTCCCCCGGCAGACCGGCAAAGCCGCTGGCCTCATCCTCCACCAGCAAAGGGCTGAACAAGCGCCCCCCCGCGGCACGCAGGCTGTCCAGCGAATACACGTGCACCTCCTTGTCGCCCAGGCGGAATACCGGGCCCGCGCCCTGGTCAAAGCCCCACAGATCCACGCCGCCGACAAACACCACCGACTCCGGCGGCAGGGTTGCCGCCAGTGGCAGCAGGGCATCGTGCACCGTGTTCAGCACCGCCGCCCGATTGATCAGCATATTGCTGCCATCGGCCAGGGTGGCCTCCTGCATGCCCTCGGCATAGACCTGCCGCCCCTGCCCCACCGAAAACACCAGCGCCACCGCACACACCGCAACCACCAGCACAGCCCCCGGCAGCTCCTTTTCCAGCAGACGGGCCGCCCCCCACTTCGCCACACACAGGATCAGGCAGATATACGCCGGCAAGGAATACGTCGCGTAATAGCGGTAAGCATGGTGGGCAAAAAAAATCACCGGCAGCAGCCCCACCAGCAACCAGCCAAGCAGGAAAAACAGCTGGCGGCTGTGCTTGCCCACCTTCCTCTCGGTGCCCGTCAAAACGACAGCCAGCAACAGGGCCAGCACCGACAAATGCGAGCCGAGATACCAGAACTGGTAAAACGACTGCGACATCCACTTCAGGTAGAGGCCAGTATTATCCAGCACCCCATCCACCGCAAACCGGTACGGCCCCGCTCCAGCAACAACAGGCTGCGACAGCTGCCAAGCCTTGATGGCAGCAATAGACCCCATCAGCAGGGAAAACCAGGCCACCCCGCGCCAGCGTGCCCGCAAAAAAGCCATCCAGCCTGCGGGATGGTCGGCCAGCAGTAACTCGTACCACAACAAAATGAGCGGCAAGACAATAACGGATTCCTTGAACAAACAACCCGCAAAGCAGACAAGCCCACTCCAGGCTACTTTCCGCTCAATATACAGCTGCATCGAAAGCAAAAAGCACAACGCCCCGCCCAGGTCATAAATGCCCACCACCCAGGCCAGCGTGTCGAGATGAATGGCTATCGCCGCCGCATAAATCAGCGCGGTACACGCCGCGATGACCCGGTCACGCGTCAGCGAAAAAACAATCCGGCCAACAAGCCAGGCATTGGCCGCATGAATCGCCAGCGCCGCCAGATGAAAACACCAGACCCGATCACCAAAGAGCGCATACATCGCCAGCAAACAGGCTTTGGCCAAGGGCCGGTAAAATATCGCCTTGCCCACGCTGAAAAATGACAGGAGCACTACAGGCTGCGCCACCTGATCTTGCTGAAACAGCCGTAAAAGACTGAAATCATCCTGGAGAAATGGCAGCCGCAGGGTCGGCCAGAAAACAAGGCCAACCACGACCACCAAGGCAAGCGCCAGCATAAGGGTCTGCGTTTCGGCGCCCCTTTTATTCTTCATGATTTTCCAGCTCGCAGACAGCATCAGGGCCGGCTTGGCCGGCCCTGGACTCATGCCGACATGGAACAGGGGAGCAACGCCCCCGCCAAGCCGGACTCAACAGCCTGTATCAATAGTGGCCGCCATCATCATGATGGTCGCCACCGCCACCCTCGTGATAGCCACCGCCATGGTCGCCACCACGGTCACCACCGTAACCACCACCACGGCAGCCGCCCCACCACATGCCACAGCAACCCGACAAGCTGATGCAGACCGCCAGCAGCAGAATAATACTCATGATTTTTTTCATCACAACTCACCTCATACACACGGGCCAGACGCCCACATAAAGACAGCCGATATCATAGCGACTGATTCAATAATAGCAGAAGCTCACCCTCGCCAACGCCCGAAGCACAAGACTGCAACAGGTCAAGGGTATTGCTTCACACCGTAGGTCTGGTGTAATCCGCCGGGAATTGGCGGATTACACCAGACCCGGCAACTTGACGGCACTACGCCACATGATGCATCAGGAAATGCTTTCCGAGCAAAAACAGAAACATCCCCACAAACAAGGTCAGCAACAACACCGCCATACCCAGCAAGGCGATTCCCGTCGTGCGCCAGTTTGACTCCATGCAGTATTCTGCAGACGCCGCGATATCATCTCTTTTAAGCTGCTTGTCCTGCACAAAGCGTTGGGCTGCTACCGCCATCCCGACGGAAACACCAACGCCACCAAAGCCTTTTGGCAACATGAAAATTACCGTATATAGCACCACCGTCACGCCAAGACCCATCAGCGCATATTTCTTCGCATCATCAGGCTTGCCCAACGCCAGAAAATTGCAATACACCATATAAATACCCGGCAGCGCACTCCCCAACCAACAGGCCCAGCCAACCTGCCCCGGCGTGTACAGCTTGCGCTTGCCATCGGCCGCCGCTCTTACGCCGGGAATATACATCACCTCACTTTGTGGCGGGATATAAGGGTTTTCCATAAATGATTCCGTTTTCCGGTTTTATATAGCTGCAATTTTTGTGGCGCCTGCCCCTTACTGCATCCGGAGGCAAGCCATAAAATCAGGGTTTGCAGGGCCGCTTGCCGCGCTCCAGGCGCGGCACTACCGATATCCGTGCCGGGTAGGCCGTCCAGCTGAGGATATGCGCTATTCGTGAATCACGAATGACGCCAACCTGACGCAAACCCTCACCGGCTGCAATTCACTACCCAAGCCACACCACACTCCCCATTCGCCCCGTCCTCCCCTCGCGCCGGTACGAAAAAAACCGCTCTCCATCTGTCACCGTGCAAAAATCCCCGCCATACACCCCGGCCACACCCGCCGCCAGCAAACGCAGGCGCGCCAGCAAATAAATATCCGCCATGAATTTTCCCGGCAAGCCGGGCCGGAAGGCCGCCTCTGCCACCGCGTCATGCGCCACAAAGGCCGCCCGCACCTCCGGCCCCACCTCGAAGGCGCCTGGCCCTATTGCCGGCCCCAGCCAGCAGAGCACATCGGCCACATCGGCAAAGCTTGCCAGCGTCGCCTCCAGCACTCCCGCGCATAACCCGCGCCAGCCGGCGTGCGCCGTCGCCACCCGCGTACCGGCGCGGTCGCAAAACAGCACCGGCAGGCAATCCGCAGTCATGACCACGCAGGGGATGCCCGCCAGCGCCGTCGTCACCCCATCGGCATCGGGCAAAAAGCCATGGCGCTGCACCGGGTCAGCCGCTGCCTCCACGACCGTCACGCCGTGTACCTGATTCAGCCACTGCGGCTCGCCACAGGCCGCGATGTCCTGCAAACCCCGCCACAGCAAGGAGCGGTTCTGTGTCACCGCCGCCGACACGTCGCCCACGTGTGTGCCAAGATTGAGGCTGCCATAGGGCGGCAGGCTTACGCCGCCCACCCGCGTGCTCACAGCGGCGTGCACGCGCGCTGGCGCCGGCCAGTCGGGAATGATCAGGGGCAATGCCTCGGTCATTGCTTCGCCCCCCCAAGCCGCTCCGCCACCGGCAGCTCCGCAAACACAATCCCCGCCCGCTCCAGCCTCGGAATCAGCGCCTCGCCCATGGCCGCCGCCGGGGTAATCACTCCTGCCGCTTTCGGCAGGCCACGGTCCAGCGCCAGGCAGAGCGCTGCCTCGGCCAGCATCTTCGCGCTGTCGCCATAGCCTGGGTCGCCGCCCGTCACCACCGTCTGTACGCTGACCTCCTCGGCCTCGGCAATAAAGTTAAGGCGAAACCAGCCCTTCGCGCGGGCATCAGCACCCGGCCCTTCGCCTGCCGGCTTCTGTTTCAGCAGCCAGCGCCGCGTCGGCCCGAACTGCGCCAGCGTAAACACCCCGCCGATGGCCGCCGCCCCCGCCGCGATGGGCCAGAGCTTGCGGCTGAGAAAGTAATGCTGGTAAGCAAAGAGCCGGCCATAGTCGCTGCCGCGCAGGCGCGCCGAGTGCCGCACCACCTCCGGGTCTATGGTGGGCACCCGCACCGCCCAGCGCTGCCAGCGTGGCTCGCGCCGCAGCGGCGGCGCCAGGCTGGCCAGCGTAGGTAGCGGCTGGCTGCGCAGCAGGGCCAGCGGCCGGCTCATGGCTCCCACCGCCGACTGCCAGGTACCACCCGACATCCCCCCGCCCGCCTCCACCCCGCCCTGCACCCGCACCTTCGCCCCCGCCCAGCCCGCCTCGCCCAGGCGCTGGCGCAGCAGGTTGACGGTGTAGAGCACGCCAATATCCGGGGGAATGCTTTCAAAGCCACAGCTGTTGACGATGCGTGCGCCGTGGTAACGCGCCGTTTCGTCCCAGCGCTTGCGCATGCGCCACACAAACTGCGGCTCGCCGCACAGGTCCACGTAATGCGTGCCCGACTCGGCACAGGCCTGCACCAGCGCGGCGCCCAGCTGCGCGTAGGGCCCCACCGTGGTAATCACCACTGTCGTCGCCACCGCCATTTCCGCCAGCGCCGTGGCGTCGTCCACCTCGGCCACCAGCAGTACCGGCGGCGTCACGCCGTCAATGGCGGCCAGCCGCGCCTGCACCGCCGCCAGCTTGTCGCGGTTACGCCCGGCAATCGCCCAGCGCAGGGGCTCGCGCCGCGAGGCCAGTGCGAGGTAATCCGCCACCAGCCCCCCGGTAAACCCGGTGGCACCAAACAGCACGATATCGTAGGTACGGTTCATGAATTACCCCTAAAGACAAATACCCTTTACCACGCCAACTCCCCATACAAGCTCAAGCCGAACCTGCGCGCCTCGGCCGGGTCAACCCGGTCAGCCTGCCAGCGCAGCCCGCAGGTTTTATACCCCGCCTCTACGATCAGCGAGCGTGTCTGCGGCTCCAGCCGCAGTTCCTCATGCCCGCCGCCCTGCTGATGCCCCAGCCCGGCCGAGGCAAACGTCACCAGAGGATTACCCAGGATATCCCCCGCAGCATACCAGTGCGGACTCAAATCATAGTGCAGGCTGGCGTGCTCCTGGCGCGGCAGCGTTTGCCGGTAGCGGCGGTCAATCTGCAGCTGACCGGTGGCGTCATACTCGCTCACCGAGCACTGGCAGCTCAGGTCATAGCGTGTGGCAGGCACGTCTTTCCAGTAAACATACCCCAGCGCATTACGCACACTCAGGCTGGCGTGGGTACGCGCGCTGAAATCGCCCTTCAGGTCAACATCAAGGCCATACCCATCACCCTCCGGGGCCGGTGGAAACCAGTCCAGGTCCTGCTCGTGCAGGGCCGGGTGCGAGTAGCGGTAATCAATATCCGCCTCCAGTGATGCTATGCTGTCGGGCTTGAAATCGGGCCCGCTGAACTGCGCCGCGCCGTCCAGCGTGCCCACCGTCAGTTGCGTGCCTTTCAGCAGGTTGACCGCCGCCCTCAGCCGCCAGTCACCCGCCTCACGCAGCTGGAATTCATGGGCAAACTGCATGCCCCGCGTTTCCACATGGTTGACATCGATAGACAGGCTTTGCAACTGCTGCGGCATGGGCGTCAACCGGTTCTTGTACTCATAATAAATGGCCGCCGTCTGCGGCGAAAAATCCAGCAGGTAATCATAGCGCCACACGTAGCCGACACTGTTGCTGCCCAGGCGCAGGCCGCTTTCCACATCGGCATCGGCAAAGGCCGTATCGCCACCGTGCAGGCTGCCATGCCAGCCGGTAATAAAGGCCTTGATGGCGATGGGCGCCGCATAGCTGTCTGCATCGGCCATGAAATAAATGCCGTCGTCAGCACGACCCGGCAAGGCCAGCAGCGACAAGGCAATAAAACAGAACAGCCGTTTGGTCATCGAAGCATTCCACTCGGGGCCTGTGCGGGATTCTTTCTCCCTCCGTAGTGGCCACCCTGTCACTGGAGGGCATGAAAAAGGCGGCCATGAAGGCCGCCCAATTCCTCTCGCTTTGCGCCTTACAACGCCATCAGACTATTATCACTAAACCGCGCCACATATACCCCGCCGATCACGAAGATCTGGCCCTGCACGCTGCCATTGACCAACAGTTGCAAGGTCTTGCTGCCCGAGACGATGCTGGCGTCCACCAAGGCCCCGCTGCTGTCGCTCAGTACCAGCGCCGGGAGCGACCCCGCCGTAATGGAAGGCGCCTGCAACGTCAGCGTCGGCTGCGAATCCACGGTAAAGGTCACCGTGGCATTGCCGCCATTAAAGCTGGTCTTGCTGCCCATGATCTTCAAGTTCACGGTGTGCACAGTGGTGCCCACCGTCACCTGCGCCTGCACCTGCGCGCTGATCGTGCCAACGGCGTAGTAGTTGGCACTCTGCACATAGGTATTGTCCGACGTGCCCAGCGTGCCGTTAAGCGCCACCCCCTGGCTAGCGAAAGAGGGCAGCACACCGTAGTAAATGCCCTGGCTGGTCAGGTTGACATCAAACGGATTGGCCTCGGTAGACGACGTGCTGCCCAGATCAAGGTCGGTCAGCGCCACCGGCAACGTAGTGGCCGTGGTGCAACCCATGAACCAGCTGCCCCCGTTCGAGTTCGTGGCCATCACCGCATTTTCGCTATTGCAATAAATGCTACTGGTGCTCGGCACCAGCGACAGCGTGATGCCCGCCGCCGGCTGCTGCGACCAGAACCAGTCGGCGCTGGCATTGACCGCCGGATTGAGCGACAGGGTGGCGGTATCGTGGCTGGCCGCATAGGCATACACGAACAGGTTGTTCACCACGTGGCCGCTATCCGGCGATACCAGCGTCTGGCTGGTCAGCGGTGGCGTCCCTTCGATCGAGGCAGTGGCGGTCACAGTCGCAAAATCGCCGTTCAGGCCGGTGATCTGGCCATTCAGGCTCAGCGTTTTTGGCGCAAGGAAATAGCGCGTGTTCACGCTGGTGGTATCGGCCGTCTGGAAAGCACCCTTGCCCGCCGTAATGCCGAAGCCACCGGTAAATACCGCCTGATACGTCGTGCTGCCACCGGAACTGATGCCCGCCGCCCGCACGATCGTATTGAGATTGATCGCCACCGTATCGGGCAGTTCCTGCTCCACCGTCGCCGTGCTCTGGTTGCTGGCCGCCAGCGCCGCAAGCGTGACCGGGCTGGTCGCCGTATAGGTCAGCGTCACCGTGCCACCGCCACTGCTGGCGCTGTTGTCAAGCTGCGTGGTGGCACCGGTAATGGTGCCCCCCGCCAGCACATTCACCACATAAGACGACGCCACCGTGTTGGCACTGGGAAAATTGACGGCCATATTGGCCACGGTAAACGTCACCGGGCTGCCCACGGCCACGCCACCGCTCAACAGCTGCACCGCCATCGAGCCGTTGAAGGTTGCCACGCCTGTGGCCGGATTGACCACCACCGCCACATCGTCATTCGGCGTTACCGAGAAATTCGCACCGGAAAACCGCGTGCCGACATAGCTGGCCACATCGGTATTGCTGTAGGTCGTGGTCGCTGTGCCGCTGCCTTGCGCCGCTGTCGAAGCCACGTTCACCAGATAACCGGTCACCACCTCCGTAGCGTCAGCCAGTTCCACCACCTCCTGCGAGCCCGCCGTGTCGTGCTGGAGCAGATTGGTCACCGGCTGATAGGCCGCCGTCACCGCGCTCACATTGCTGGTGCTGCCCAGCCCGAGCACTTCCTGCAACACATTGTGTGCGTCGCTCACAAAGGTCTTGGCCTTGGTCAGGTCGCTTGCGGTCGTGTCCGTCGGCGGCGCGACAGTGGTCAGCGAGTTGGCCGCCGCATTATTGGTCACGGTGAGCGCCTGCTCCGCATTGACTGCCACCTGGCTGTCCAGCGTCTGCGCCAGCTGGGTGCTGTTCGCTACCGTGGTCGCCGCCGCCAGCACATCGGCCAGATTGGTGCCCGCCGTACCGCCATGGGTCTTCAGCTCACCATTGTTGGCAATGATCGCATTGGACAGCGTGGTGATCGTCGCCATCACATTGGCCGGGCTGCCGGCCAGCTGGGCGATGGCCGCATCCAGCAGCGAGTAATACTGCTCGTTGTCGTTCGGCGTCAGGGTGCTGGCGGTAATGTCGAGTGGGGTCGTCGCGTTCAGGTCGGTCAGGTTGAAGAGCGCCTGGATTTGCGCCTGCGCCGTACTGATATTGGCGGCGCTGCCCCCCAGCGACAGGGCATACAAGGCTGCCAGGTGCGTAAAGGGCGTAATGGCTGTCACTACCGTGCCGCTGGCCTGGGCCACCAGCGTATCCAGGATCAGGCCGGCCGGCGGCGTAAAGTCGGCGCCAAAGGCCGTAGTGTTGCCAGCGACAGCCGCACAGCCCGCAGGCACATCGCAGGTTTCCGTCGTCTGACCATCCACCGTCAGCCGCACCAGCAGAGGGCCTGTGTAGCTGCCCAGCGCCAACTGGTAAGAGCCCGTGGCATCGGTGCGCGTTTGCGCCAGCGCGGTACTGGACGGCGAGCCGTTGATGATCGCAAAAGCCGTGACAATGGCATTTTTCAGCGTGCCCTTGCTGGCCACACCAGATACCGCAGTCGGGCCCGACGGTGCATTATTCGAAGTATTGTTGTTCGAGCTGCTGCTACTGCCACTACTGCCCCCACCACCGCCGCCGCAGGCACTCAGCAAGGCCACCGCCGCGACCAGCGCGCCAGCACGCAGCCGGAACGCCCATCCGCTCTGTTGATTGCGCATTTTCCCACCCCTTTTTTTATACTTTATGTGTTCAGGCCGGGTTCCCCACCCGCCCTGCTACCGCAAATCTGACCCGGACTCCCGAGGCCGCGCCGACCCTCGCCGGCCAAGTCCCGCTACTTGCCCCTACCCTATAATGGCGCGCCGGATATTCAAAGTTATCAACTGTAAACACAGGGCAGTATAGCCCCCGGCCACGGCAGGCGACCCGTCTACGGCGGGCTTTCACAGGGCGGGGGGAACCCGCCATGATGCCGGTACGGCGGGCAACGCACCCCAAAAAAGGCCTCCGCGCCAGCTCAGTGGCAGGACACCCCTACTCCGCCATATCCGCCCTTAACACCCCCAGCAACTCCACCATGTCCGCTGGCAGCGGCGACTCCCAGCTCATGGCCCCCCCCGTCACCGGGTGCACCAACCCCAGCCGGCGCGCGTGCAGCGCCTGGCGCGGAAAACGCGGCACATATTTGATCAGCGCCTGACTCGCCCCCTTGGGCAGGCGCATACGCCCGCCATAAACCGGGTCGCCCACCAGCGGGTGGCTGATATGCAGCATGTGCACGCGAATCTGGTGCGTGCGCCCCGTTTCCAGCTGCACCCGCACATGGGTGTGGCCACGAAAGCGCTCCAGCACCCGGTAGTGCGTCACCGCCGGCTTGCCGCCCTCGACCACTGCCATGCGCACGCGGTCGACCGGGTGCCGCTCGATGGGCTCGTTGACCGTGCCACCCGCCGTCATCATGCCCACCACCACCGCCTCGTATTCGCGATACACGCTCTTTTCCGAGAGCTGCGCCACCAGGTCGGTATGCGCTGGCAACGTCTTCGCCACCACCAGCAGGCCCGTGGTGTCCTTGTCGATACGATGCACGATACCCGCGCGCGGCAGCAGCTCAAGATCAGGGCAATGGTGCAGCAGCGCGTTCATCAGCGTGCCACCGGGGTTGCCGGCGCCGGGGTGCACCACCAGCCCGGCGGGCTTGTCGACCACCAGCAGGTATTCGTCTTCGTAAATGATGTTCAGGGCAATGTCTTCACCCAGCGCCGTCGTTTCCACCGACAGCTCCGCCGCCAGCAGCAGTTCCTCGCCACCAAAGACCCGGTCCTTCGGCTTGCCGGGGTGGCCGTTTACCGTCAGGCGACCATCCTTGATCCAGTCTTTCAGGCGCTCGCGCGAGTAGTCGGCAAAGACCTGGGCCGCCACCTGGTCAAGGCGGGCGCCCGCCATGTCAACGGGAACACTGGCTTGCAGTTGTATTTCAGGCATGGTTTGAACGGATTCTGAGGTGTAGTATTGGCCGCCTAGTGTAGCGGGGGCTCGCGTCGCTGTCCCCGCTGTTACAGTTTTGAGGCTGTTTACTTCCGCCCTGCGTGATAAAAGTCCTGCCAGGGCCGCTGCGCGCCCTGAGCCACCCCGCTATCCAGACCGGTCATGTCCATGTTGAAGCTGTCCCGCGCCCTGCCCCTTGCCGCCGTCGTCCTGCTTGCCGCCTGCTCCAGTACCCCCAAGGTCGAGCCAGTGAAGACCGAAAAGGCCTATTTCGACACCGCCCAGCACAGCATGACCGCCGGCAACTTCTCCAGCGCCACCGACCAGCTCGAAGCGCTTGAATCGCACTACCCCGTCGGCGTGTATACCGAGCAGGCCCAGCTCCAGCTGATCTACGCCAAGTACCAGCACCTCGACTACGCCGGCGCCGCCGCCGATGCCGACCGCTTCATCCGCCTGCACCCCGGCAACGCCCAGGTGGACTACGCCTATTACATGAAGGGCCTGGCTGACTACGAGGCCGGCAGCGACACCTTCAACCGCTATCTGCCCATGGACCCGGCGCACCGCGACCTCACTGCCTCGCACGACGCCTTCACCGACCTGCATGAGCTGGTCACGCGCTTCCCTGCCAGCCAGTACACCCCCGACGCACGCCAGCGCATGATTTACCTGCGCAACTCCTTCGCCGAATACGAAATGCACGTCGCGCGCTTCTACGTCCGCCGGCAAGCATGGGTCGCCGCCATCGACCGTGCCCGCTGGGTGGTCGAAGGCTACGAAGGCGCTCCCGTGGTGCCCGAAGCCCTCGCCATTGAAGTATATTGCTACAACAAGCTCGGCCTCGACACCGAAGCCCAGAACACCCTCGCCCTGCTCAACAGCAACTTCCCCAACTACAAGGGCCTCGACGGCAAAGGCAGCGTCAAGCTCGACCTGAGCAAGAGCAATGAAAACCGCTCCCTGCTCAATATTGTCACTTTTGGTTTGCTGGGGAGTAATGGGCAGGATCAGTAGGCAGGCGGCCGCTGACTCCCGTCAGGTCACCGGCCATGGGTGTACTGGCGAGGCAACTGCCTTGGGGCGGACATGGCTTGCCCTGCAAACGCCAACACTACCCAGAAGGGGAAATCCCGTGAGCCAGCGTAATTTCAGCCACTGTCTGACCACCACCGCGACCGCCATTTTTCTGGCAGCCTGTGCCTCCAGCAACAGCCACAGGCTGCCACCCACGCCAGACACACCCCCTGCCCTGAGCCTGTCTCCGGCATATCACCTTGTGCTTGCTGCGCGCGCCAGCGGAGTGCAAATCTACCAGTGCAGCAACGACAGCGACGGGCCGCCACCCTACGAGTGGAAATTCAAGGCACCCAATGCGAATCTGGTCGATTTCGACGGCAAAGCGCTGGGCCAGCACTATGCAGGTCCCACCTGGGAAGCCCTGGACGGCAGCACTGTCACAGGCAAGCTGCGCGCCAGCGACCCAGGCCCTGACGCCGCCAGTGTCCCCTGGCTGACACTGGACGCCAAAGCCAATGCCGGAGCCGGCCTGTTCAGCACCATCACCGCCATCCAGCGCCTGCATACCCACGGTGGCAAAGCACCGGCAGGCGGCTGCACCCCGGAGCAACTGGGCACAGAATTGCGCGTGCCTTATACAGCCGAATATTATTTTTACACTGGCGCGCCCTGAGCCCCGTCGGCGCTCCAAAACCACCAGCCGAATCACGGTACAGTGAATTCCCGCGCGGCGGGTATTGCACGGCTCGTTGACCCTCTGGCGCTGCACATTCCTGGCGGCGGCCAAAACGCTGCCTTAAGAGCCCTGGCTGCTCCCAAACCAGTGCCCCGGCTTGCAGCACCCCGCGCAAACTAGCCCTCAAACGCCGCCGCCACCCCACGCAGCCATTCCTCATCCCAGCTGATCTCGCCGCTGCGCAGCTCACCGATCAGCCGCCCCAGCCACGCAATCTCCGCTTTCCACAGCGTCTGCCTGTAATCATCCTCCAGCAGAAAGAGGCGCGGCAGGCCACGGGCCAGCACGGCCTCCGTCATCGCCGTGTTTTCGGCCAGCTGCCGCTCCAGCGCCGTGCGGCGCTGCTCCAGCTGCGCCTGCGCCACGGCCGGCGACAGCACCATGATGGTCGCCAGCGCCGCCGGAAACTCCGGAAAGTCGCGCCCCGGCTCAGCCAGCATGGCGGCCAGCCACTCGTGCAGGGTCTCAGCCCCCGCCTCCGTCAGCGCATACACCACCCGCTCCGGCCGCCCCTCCTGTTGCGAAGTCTCCTGCACCCGGATCAGCTCCGCGCCCAGCAAGCGCGCAATGGTCTGGTACACGCTGTTGCGCTGCGCCACGTTCACCACGCTGTCCTTGCCGCGCTGCCGGATCAGCTCATGCATGCGATACACGTGCATCGGCGCCTCCAGCAGCAGCGCCAGCACCACCATCGCCAGCGGAGACCGCTGCCGGGATCGAGTTGTCATGCCTGCGCCTGCCTCCCTTTTGCCGAACGCCATGTTGCTTTATTAGTCATAGTATGTATATTAGTCATAATATGACTATATGAACCACCAACATCTCGCGACTGCCCCAAGGGGCGACCACACCAGCCACCGGAAGGAGTAGAAGCACCATGGCCACCATTAAGCACGCACTCATCATCGGCGGTGGCATCGCCGGTCCCATGACCGCCCAGGCTCTGCACAAGGCTGGTATTGAAGCAACGATTTATGAGGCTTATGCCAGCAGCGCCGAGGGTATAGGGGGCACCCTCATGATCGCACCCAACGGGCTGGACGCCCTGCGCACCATCGGCCTGGAAGACGCCGTGTGCGCCATAGGCCAGCCCATCACGCGCATGGTCATCGCCAACAGCCGGGGCAAGGCGCTGGGCGAATTCACCGGCATGCCCGGGCTGCCGCCCAGCCAGCTCGTCTGGCGCACCGACCTGTACCGGGTCTTGCAGCAGCAGGCACTGGCCAATGGCATTCCCGTCGAATTCGGCAAACGGCTCGTGAACGTGGTCGAGACCCCCAGCGGCGTCACCGCCCGCTTTGCTGACGGCAGCAGTGCCAGCGGCGATGTGCTTATCGGCGCCGACGGCATCCGCTCCACTGTCCGCCGCCTCATCGACCCGCAGGCACAGGGGCCGCAATACACCGGCATCCTCGGCTTCGGCGGCTACGCCGAGGGCAGCGGCATCAGCGCCCCCGCCGACGCCATGCACTTTGTCTTCGGCAAAAACGCCTTCCTCGGCTACTGGGGCGAGAGCGCCGGCCGCACCCTCTGGTTCGGCAGCCTGCCCTACCCGGAAGCGCTGAGCGCCAGCCAGGCCCGCGCCATACCGGCTGCCGACTGGCTGCACGTATTGCGCGAGTTGTACGCTGACGATTTTCCCGCCCGGCATTTTTTGCAGCACACCACCGACGACCAACTCTTCATCGCTGGCGCTGGCGAAATGCTGCCGACCATACCGCACTGGCACCGTGGCCGCATGGTGCTGGTGGGTGATGCCGTGCACGCCCCCTCCTCCAGCTCTGGCCAGGGCGCCTCGCTGGCCGCCGAAAGCGCCATTCAACTCGCACGCTCCCTGCGCGACCTGCCTGACCTGTCACAGGCGTTCAGCGCCTACGAAAAATTGCGCCGCGCCCGCGTGGAAAAAGTCGCCGCCGACGCTGCCAGAACCAATAACCGCAAAGCCTCCGGCCCACTGAAAAAGAACCTGATGCATCTGCTCATGCCGATCATGATGAAGGTCTTTTTCAAGCCCGAAAAAGTATTCGGCGCCCTGCACAACTACCGGATTGACTGGAGTGAAACGGTGGGGTCTTGAGTCACGCCTGTGCCTGAAAGCCGCAGCCACTACCGTCGTTCCCGCGCGCGGGGATGACGGGCGTAGAAAGCATGTTTTGCACGCCACCCGATTGATGATGCCCACTCACCGATGCCATGACGAGAGCACTGATTATCAATAACGCTCAGCACAATTACGCTCAGGCCACCCCATCAAGCCCGAGGATAAAACCATGTCTACTGCCACCCTGACGTACCCACGCTGCGCCACCAAAAACAACCCGGCCGACGGCCACGAACTCCACCCCACCATTCAGGTGATTTTCCCCGACGGCCAACGCCCGGACCAGTCGCCGGTATTCAGCCGCAATGAACTCTTCATTCCGGCCACTCCCGAAAGTGTCTGGGCCTGCCTCGTCCATGCCAAAGACTGGCCACAGTGGTACGCCAACGCAAAAAACGTCGAGATTGACGGTGGCGGCGAGCAGTTGGGTCTGGGCACGCGTTTTCACTGGACGACGTTCGGCATTCGCGCCCACACTGTCATTACCGAGTACGTCCCCAACGAGCGCCTGTCGTGGAGCGGCAAAGGTCTGGGGGCGACGGCCTACCATGGCTGGGTCATTCAGGCCTGCGAGGGTGGCTGCATCGTGGTCACCGAAGAAACCCAGCAGGGATTCGCTGTCGGTCTTGGGCGCGCCCTGCTGCGCCGGGGCCTGCTGAAATGGCACCAGCGCTGGCTGGAGGGGCTCGCCCACCTGACCAGCACCAATCATGGCGCCTGAGTGCGGAAATTTATCCAGACCCCGACTACTCTGTAGGGTGACTTCCCTCCCGCTCGGGCGCCGGTATTCCCCCGACGCTTCCTGAGCCCTTATATCCCCAAAAGGAATTAAATCATGACAAAAGTTGCCATCGTATTTTTCAGCGGCTACGGCCACACCGCCCGGCAGGCCAAAGCCGTACACGAAGGCGCTGCGGCGGTAGCCGAAGCCACGCTTTACCAGATCGACGCGCAGGGCGACCTGCCCGCATCGGTCTGGGAAGACCTCGGCAAGGCCGACGCCATCATTTACGGCAGCCCGACCTATATGGGCGGCCCCGCCTGGCAGTTCAAGAAATTTGCTGACGCCTCATCCAAGCCCTGGTTTGCCTCGGCCTGGAAAAACAAGATCGCTGCCGGCTTCACCAATTCCGCGTCGGTCAATGGCGACAAATTTTCGACCATCACCTATTTCTGGACACTGTCGCAACAGCACGGCCAGCTGTGGGTAGGCACCGGCCTGATGCCGGCCAATACCAAGGCCCACGGCCCTGCCGATGTGAACTGGACGGCCGGGTCTGGTGGAGCGCTGGCGATATCGCCTTCCGACGCCACGCCCGACGAAGCACCCCGCTCGGGCGACCTGGAAACCGCGCGCCTGCTGGGCAAGCGCGTGGCCGAGTTTGCGATACGCTGGGGCTGATGGCGGTTTATTGATGGCGACAAAGAAGCCACGACACGCTGTCGTGGGTCGTGGCTTCTTGCCTGCCCCCCGGCGCTCAGCCGGCACCATCCATTTATCACGCCACCCGAGCAGCTTGCCCGTGCCGATGAATGGGCTTGCCCTGATCACCGGGCTGAAAATGATACTTTTCTCACCCCGCCCGAAATGCTGCAATCACCCTTTCTGCCAGCGCCCTTATCTCCGCCTCCGTCATGGCCTCCCCCGTCACCAGCGCCCGGAAAAACAGTGGTGCCGCCGCCATTTCCATCAGCAGCCGGGTGTCACACGCCGCCGGTAATTCTCCCCGCGCCACGGCCCTGGTCAACACCTCTCCGCTGATGCTGAAGCGCTCCTGCCAGAAGCGTGCGCGCGCCGCCGCCACGCCGGCTTCGTGCTCACGGCTGATGAGCGCTCGCAGCAGGCCGCTGGCAAAGGGGGTAGCCAGCGCACCGGCAATCGTCCGCAGCAGGGCCATGAGGTCACCACGCAGGCTGCCGGTGTCGGGCAGGGGCACCTCGCTGCGCATGCGCGCCAGAGCCACATCCATGACCAGTTCAGCCTTGCTCGGCCAGCGCCGGTAGATGCTGGTCTTGTTGACCGCCGCCCGCTCGGCGATGGCCGGAATCTCCATGCGCTCATAGCCCTGCTCTTGCAGGAGCACGACGGTCGCGGCGTGCACCGCCGCCACCACCTCCGCCGCACGTCCGCCGGGGCGGCGGCCCTTGCCGGATTCCGGGGCCTGATCATCTGCCATACCACTCATCGAAAAAACTCCAGCGCCGGTTTACGTTGACAACTATAGCAACTATAGTTGCTTTTAATACAAGACACAACGCAGGAGACCACGCCATGACCGCCACCATCCAGACCATTATCAACGGCAAGGAAGTACCCCGTACACAGGTGTTGGCCTGGGAAAAGCGGCGGGCTCTGGCCGTGCTGAAGAAGCTGGGGGTCAAGCCCGCCAGCCAGGACCTGCCCACGCTGCACCGGCAGCTGCTGCAACGCAAGGCCGAGCTGGGGCCCGAGGGGCTGATGCGTCTGCTGCGCCGGGAACTGGCCATCTCCGAGCGCATGACGTCGCTGGTAACGCACTTGTCACGGGGGGCGCGACGCTTCTGTGTGACCGAGTTGGTGACGGCCCAGGGCCGCGCCGAGCAGTTCGTGGCCTGGTTCGAGGCCGCCTCCCGCGCCAATGACGACCGCGCCATGCTCGGCGCCACCCCCGATCATTACCTGCTCCACACCGACGCCGAGGGAACCATGCAGGTGGTGGAGACTACGGGCGGCTCGCCACTGGCATCGCGCTTTTTCATGAACCCGGCCGACCAGGACAGCCTGCGCTCCCCCGTCGACCCGGCTTTTCTTCCGGTGCAGATTGCCGGCGTGGCCCGCCTGGCCAGCGGACTCGCCATCGGCGGGGTGCGGCACCAGTTCCGCAACGAGGGCAACGGTTTTCGCGTCCGCCTCACCGTGGAATTCCCCCGCCTGATGCCACCCGGCATGATCAGCGGCCACCAGTGGCACCTGGCCAGCGAATTTGCCAACTGGATTGAAGCGTCGCTTGCCGATGGCGGAGCAGGTTACTGACACAGACCTGAACTCACACTTGGGGATGTATGTCGTGAACAAAAACAGGCAGCGAGGCTATTTCCGTCCGTAGCCTGCCAGGGGGAGCCCGGATGCATCCCGCCTGTTCTGACCAGCTCTCTCTTCGTGCATGCGAAGCGCCTCAAACCGAACAGTAGTGGCGCAAGCCTGTCGATCAAAACCCGCTGATCTTTCCACGCAAGGCAGCATCCCAGGCCGGCGGGTCCGTAATCACATTTTCCAGCAGATCAACCATGGCACGCACCTTGTTGGAGAGCTGCCGCGCCGAGGGATAAATCGCGAAAATGGCCGACGACTGAAACTCGTAGTCAGGCAGCACGCGAACAAGCTTCCCGGCCAGCAGGTCGGCGTGCACTGCAAAGGTCGCGCCCATGGCAATGCCATGGCCCTGCTTCGCTGCATCGACAAGCACTTCGCCATTATTGGAGGCTACGCGGCTGTCGGCCGCCACGCTGACCGGGCCTTCAGGCCCTACGAGCTGCCAGTCATGGGGCCGGTGAAACGCCGTGAAAACAAGGCAGTCATGATCGACAAGATCGCTGACGGCAGCGGGCATTCCCCGGCGCTCAAGATACGCGGGCGATGCCACCAGAATGCGTCGATTGTCACAAAGCCGGCGGGCTCGCAGCTCTGAATCGGCAAGCGCACCGATGCGCACCGCCAGATCGACACCCTCCTCCACAATATCCACGAAACGGTCGGTCAGGGTCAGCTCAATGGACAATGCGGGAAACTGTGAAAGAATGCGCTCAATCAACGGGGCAATATACAGCCGCCCGAATACTACGGGGGCATTCATGCGCAGCAGCCCGCGGGCCTGCTGACTATTGGCCGAGACTTCTGCCTCGGCTTCGGCAAGTTCACTGAGTATGCGCCGGGCGCGATCATGAAAGATCATGCCGGCATCGGTAAGGGACAATTTCCGGGTGGTGCGCTGCAGGAGGCGTGCGCCCAGCCGCTCTTCAAGACGGGTGACAATACGGCTGACCCCGGAGGGTGTCAGCTGCTGCTCAGCGGCGGCCTGCGCAAAACTCCTGTGCCTGACCACACTGACAAAAACGACAAGCTCCAGGGTTTCCGTTGTCATGCTGGGGAATCTTGATCTGTTGACGTTTCAGGCGCCCGACGGCCAGCCTTACTCCTCTCCGGTCGAACATTCGCTGTTCGTCGGGTCGGCCCCGCAGCGCACGCGCTTGAGGATATTCAGCATGCGCTTGTCGTAAAAACCGCTCTTGGCCAGATAAGCGCGGCCATCGCGCACGATGCGGTAAAATTCATTGTGCTGGGCCGTGTTCATATACACCCAGTAGTGCTGCTCTACCTCGTTCTCCATATTGCGCACCACGCCAAAGGCATGGTCCTGCTGACGCGCAATATACTCGCGGCTCTGGTTGCCAAAATCGGGCGGGAATTTGGTGCTGCGGCTCACCAGCTGCATGCTCAGCTGCCCCACCGGGCGGCGGATGATGCCCCCTTTCGTGCCCATGCCCTTGTAAAGCTCAAAGGGCTTGTACACCACGATGGGCGCAATCGCGATATCCACCGTGCCATTATTGAATTTCCCGGCAAAGCTCGTGGTGTCGCAGGCAATCGGAATCGCGCCGAACTGCTCCACCATGATCGACTCCACCTTGTCCCAGCCCATCACCGCGATTTTTTTATTGGTGAATTTTGCGATGGTATTCATCTGCCGGTCGTTCACGAAATTATAGGTCGCGCCCATGGGCAAAATGCCCACCACCTCGAACTGGCCGCTCGTCATGAAGCGCGCCAGCTTGGGCGAGGACATCAGCGTCAGCACCGTGTGCATCTGCGCATAATCCTCGATAGCCCCCGGCGCATCAAGCGTACCGGTAAATTCGTTGAACAGGCGCGCACGCAGGCCGATCATATTGGTAATATCGCACTGCCCCGCCTTGAAATCCTCCGCCGCCAGCGAATCATTGGTGTAGGGGTCCAGCACCAGGTCCACCCCCCAGCGCTTTGCCTCCAGCTGGTAGTCCCTGGCCATGGTGAAGTAATCGCCCGCCGTGCCCAGCGGATCGAACACACAATAATGCAGGGTCACGGCGGCCATGGCCGACCGGCTCGCCAGCGCAAGGCAGGCAAACAGCAAGGACAAGAGCAGCATGAGAAAACGGGAGCGCGCAGGCACGACAGGCATCGGATGATCCCCTGAGAAAAGTTCTTTTTATTGTCGGGGCCAGCCGCCATGCAGGGGCCCGCCTGAAGCAATCAGGGCAGCCACTGTCAAAAGAGGAAAAAAGCCGCCTTGCTTGCCGCCCAAGACTAGGCCTTGTGACTGGGACATGACAAGAGCGGGGCGGCGGCTGACGGCGGCTATATCAGACTGATCGGTCATCGGCAGGCCCTGCCTGAGCCCCACCAACGGCAACCAATCCGGGTCGCCCCTTCTTATCCCTGAAACTCAGCTTGCACCCCTCCCGGAAGCCCGAACAGCCCCAGAAGTCATAGCCTCCCTTGCCCTTCTTCACCCGGTGCACCAGCGCCCGCCCGCAGGCCGGGCAGGGGTAAGTGGCGCCCGCCGCACCCTGCAACAATAAAAGCTCGCGCTGCAAGCGCCCGTGAAAGGGCTCGATCACGCCTTTATAGGTCGCCTCGCCCGCCGCAATCCGGTCAAAATCCTTTTCAATTTCCCGCGTAAAATCCAGGTTGAGGAAACTGAATTTCCCCACCAGCGACTGCACCACCACCTTGCCGGTATCGGTCGGGTGCAGGAACTGTTTTTCCGTGCGCACATAGGCCCGCTTGGTGATGTTTTCCATGATGGAAGCAAAGGTGGAAGGCCGGCCTATGCCCTCCGATTCCAGCTTTTTGATGAGCGAGGCCTCGGTATAGCGCGCTGGCGCCTTGGTCTGTTTTTCCAGCACCTCGCCGCGCTGCACCTGCAGGCTCTCGCCCACGCGCAGCGGCGGAATCGGGTTGGTATATTCCTCGGCCACCTCGCGGTTCACGCCTTCCTCCGCCTGGTCGCCCTGCATCAGCTTCAGCCAGCCGGCAAAGCGCAGCACGCGCCCCCGCGCCTCGAAGCGCAGCGCCTTGCCCTCCAGCGGCCCGGCGCTCAGCTTGACCGAGCGCACGTCATACACCGCGTCGGCCAGCTGGCTGGCGATGGCGCGCAGGCGTATCAGCCGGTACAGCATTTTTTCCTGCAGCGACCCACCGATTTCGTCCACCGACCAATGCGTAGGCGTAATGCCGGGGTGGCCCGTCTGCGCACCCTCCGGCGCCTTGAACGTGCGCAGGGCAGGCGCCATGCTCAGGCCCTGTGCATGCGCCACCTGCGCAATCGCCGGAAAATCGTCGTCGGAAATATTGGGATTATCCGTGCGGTGATAGGTGATATGCCCCGCCGCAAACAGGCTCTGGGCAATATCCATCACCAGTTTCGGCTTCCACTTCAGCGTGATGCTGGCCGCCTGTTGCAGGGTCGAGGTGGTAAAGGGCGCCGGCGGTTTGCGCCGCGCCGTGCTGTCGCGGAATTCGGCCACCGTCACCTTGTCGGTTTTCGCCACGGCGGTGCAAAAATCGCGATCGAGAAAATAAGGCTGCTCCTCGCTGACAAAATCCGGCTTGGTCGCCCAGTCGGCAAACCAGAAGGCGTCCTCTTCACCAGCGAAGAACAGCCGCACACCAAAATGCTGCGTAGGCTTGAAATTGGCGATGATTTCTTCCAGATCCACCACCAGCCGCACCGCCACACTCTGCACCCTTCCTGCTGTCAGCTTCTCGCCGGTCTGCTGTGACAACGCATGGCTCACCGGATAGCCCACGATGCGGTCCAGCACGCGCCGACACTCCTGCGCCGCCACTACCCGCATATTGATCACACCCGGCTGGGCGATGGCCGCCCTGACCGCCTTCTCGGTAATCTCGTGAAAACTCACCCGGCGGGGCTCGCGCAGGCTCAGGCACTGCTGCAAATGCCAGCTGATGCTTTCGCCCTCGCGGTCCGGGTCGGTCGCGAGATAGACTTCGTCGGCCGCCTGCACCAGCGCCTTCAGGTTCTTGATCACGCCCCGGCCGCGCTCGGTCAGGTCATAGCGCGGCTTGAAGTCGGGCGCGCTCACGCCCATTTCCTTCTGTGGCAAATCCCGCACATGGCCCACGCTGGCCGCCACCCGCCAGCCATGGCCGAGGATGGACGCCAGCTTCCTGACCTTGTTGGGCGACTCGACGATGAGCAGTTTCATGGTGGGATACCCCAATGGCCGGCGGCGACACCGCCTGAGCTCTTCGGGGCATTATGCAACAAATACTGATCTTATGACCAGTACAAGAAGTCGGCCTCAACGCTGCTCATGCTCCCCTTCCTGCTCCGGGGCGCGCTTCGGGGCAGGCTTCCCCTGTTGACCATGCTGGGCCTGCTGCCCGTGCTGAACCTGAGCTTGCTGCACGCGCTGCTGCTCCTGCTGGGGCTGCTGGTGATACTGCTCGGGCTGCTGCCTGTAGGCCTGCTGTGAGGGCTGGCGGGATTGCGGTGGCCGCTGCTCGCCCGACTGGCCATGGCCCTGGTCCGACACCGGCTGCCGGCTGCCCGCCTGCGGCAGGTGGCCCAGCGATGCCTGCTGGCGCATATGCTGCGGCGTGTGCTGTGCCTGCGGCCCTGCGTGCTGTTGCTGTGCCTGTTGCCCCCCCTGTTGCTGCGGTGCCTGCTGCCGGCGCTGCGCAGAGCGGGTCACGGCCTCACGCGCCTGGTAATGGTAATTCTGCTGGCGCAGCGCCTGCTGCTGCCCGTGCTGGGGATAATTGCCGCCGCTATAGCTGCGCTGGTAATCCGGCAACGGCGCCGGGCGCGGGGCCGCACCATGATCCCACTGGTCCCAGCCCTGGTGACGCCCCGCCCAGCCCGGACCCCAGTGATCGCCCCAGCGCGGCGGCGCATCGTTGTTCCAGCCCATGAAATAGGCCGGCGGCTGCCCGTAGTAGTGTACCGGAACGCGCAGCACATACAGCGGCACCTCTTGCGGGTCCACGGTCTCCCAGGGGCCGTTATACCAGCTGCCCATATACCAGTTATCGTTCTGGTACACCCAGTACTGGCCGTCGTAAAAGAAATAATTCGAGCCCGCCTGCGGGTTGTAATAAACCGGGTAGCCCGGCACCTCCTCCATTTGCGGATACGCCGGCATGTTGATGCCGATATTCACGCCCGGCATTTCAATACCGATGCCAATACTCACATCAGCACGGGCCGGCAGCGCCGGATAAAACAGCAGCGCGCCAGCGGCCAGCAGGCCGCACAGGGGCGATTTGATGATTGAGGAGTTCATGAGCGGCATACCTGTGCGTGGGCGGGGTTGCCGGTGTGCCTGCAAGGCCACCAGCATGGCAACAGCCTACCCGCCCCCACCACCCCGGTCGGTGCGCTGGCGAACCCCCGACCTGGGTCTGTTGGCGTTTCATTGGTCATGGCGCCTGCCCGCCAAAAGCGCAACAAAATGGTTGCTTTTCTGTTCGAACCCTCCTAAAGTGCAACCTATAGGTTGCCAATTAACCCGCACCGGAGGATACCCACCATGACCAGCAACAGCATCGAAAAACACATCGACCTCAAGGCTCCACTCGCCCGCGTCTGGCGTGCGCTCACCGACCACAAGGAATTCGGCCAATGGTTTGGCGTGGAGCTCAACGAGCCCTTCGCTCTCGGCCAGCCCTCCACCGGCCACATGACAGCCTGCGGCCACGAACACATAAAATTGCAGGCCACCATCGTCCGCATGGAGCCCCAGACCCTGTTCGCCTACACCTGGCACCCCTTCGCCCTCGATCCCGCCGTAGACTACTCGGGCGAAACCCCCACCCTGGTCGAATTTCATCTGCAAGCCAACGCCGAAGGCACCCACCTGCGCGTGCTCGAAACCGGCTTTGACCAGGTGCCAGCCCACCGCCGCGACATCGCCTTCCGCGCCCACGAACAAGGCTGGACGATGCAAATGCAGAATGTGGAAAAACATGTCAGCAACCGCTAGGAAATACCCCGGCGCCCAGCGCGACTACGCCCCCGTCTTTGCCGCGCTGGGCGACCCCACCCGCCTGAGTCTCGTCACCCGTCTGGGTGGCGGGCCGCCCTGCTCCATCACCCAGCTGACCGAAGACACACAACTGACCCGGCAGGCCATCACCAAGCATTTACGCGTGCTGGAAAATGTCGGCATCGTGTACAGCACCCGCAGCGGCCGGGAAAGCCATTTCGCCCTTAATCCTGAGCCGATAGACGATATCAAGGCTTACCTTGAGCAGGTGTCGCAGCAATGGGATCAGGCGCTGACGCGGCTGAAGGCGTTTGTGGAGGATTGAAGAGCGGCGAGCCTCAGCCCTGCGACCGGCATATATGCAAGGTGACGAAGCAAGGCTCCCTCGCATGGCACTTGCCTTTGCGCAGGTTTCAACCCAGAGTTCAGCCGTGCATGCACGGACCGACCTCAAATGCCCCTCACCTTCCCTTCCACGTATTCCCGCATGCTGGTCCGCGAGCTGGCCCTCGGCGATACCGGCATACAGGGCCTGCTTGCCGGCACCGGGCTGCACAGGAAAGACCTGTTCTCTCTGGATCACCATATTTCCCTGGCCGACCAGCACACCATCATCCGCAATGGCCTGCACATCTCGGGCAACCCGGCGCTGGGCTTGCAGATTGGCTCGCATATGCCGCTATCGGCGCACGGCGCCATTGGCGTGGCGCTGGCAGCGGCACCCAACCCGCTGGTGGGGTTTCAGGTCATGGAGCGCTTCGGGATGCTGCGTGTACCGGTGATCGCGGTGCAGACTGCGGAGGCCGGCCCCTGGTTTACCTTGCGGCTGGAAGCCGCCCTGCCCATGGACGAGGTGAGCCGCTTCATGCTTGAGGTCATGGTGGCTTCCATGCTGGCGCTCATCGAGCTTTCCAGCCCCAGGCCGGGTACGCGCCCCCTTGTGGAGCTGGGCTATCCGGAGCCACCCTATGTGGAACGCTATGCCGACTATCTCGATGCCGAGCTGCGCTTTGGTCGTGCGGCCACCAGCCTGACGTTTGCGCGCGCCGATCTCGAAGTGCCCAACACCTTTGCCGATGCCGAGGTCTATGAGCAGGCCATTGCCCTCTGTGAGCGACTGCGGGTGCGGCTGGCCGGCCGGGAGTCCTGGCAGGCAAAGGTGGAGGGGCTGCTGCAACAGCATCCCGGACAGATCTGGCGCATTCAGGAGGTTGCGGGGGCGCTCAACGTGTCGGTGCGCAGCCTGACGCGCCACCTGGCACAGGAGGGCAAGAGCTACCAGCAGCTTCTGGATCAGGAACTCTGCCGGCAGGCGCTCGTGCACCTGTCCCTGCCGGGCCAGACGGTGGCCTCGGTGGCAAATATACTGGGCTATCAGGATGTATCTTCCTTCCGGCGGGCTTTCCGCCGCTGGCGGGGTGTCGCCCCTCAGGATTGGCGACGCAACGACAGGGCTGATCACGCCAGATTGGCCTGATATGCCCCCATATTGGCGCCTTGCGCGCTTTTCCACACCTCTGCTTTGGCCAACACTGGCATATGTCGCGAGCCTGTCCGGCCCGCTGAAGCTGCCACAAGGGGTGTCATGCCAGAGTCTTATCGCAAGCGGGGCTTTTTCGGGCCCAACACCGCAGTTGCGCGGGAGATTGCGCAGCTGGATGCCGTAGCGGACTGCCAGCGCATTGTGCATTTGCTCACGGCCTACGAATTCGCCTGGGATTTCGAGCGGGCGCTGGAGCTGGCCCTGTTCTACACCTATGGCAGCGCACCGATTTCGCAGCTGCTCGACAAAACCGGCGAATTCCGCAAACAGGGGCAGAAGCGCTACGACGACACCAAACTCCTGATCACCCACTTCATGCAGGGTGGCTGGGACGGCGAGGAGGGTCGCCGCGCCCTGGCACGCATGAACCGGACGCACGGGCACTACCGTATTGATCAGGACGACTTCATTTTTACGCTGTGGACCTTTATCGCCCTGCCACTGCGCTGGGCCGGGAACTGGTCACCCCGTGCAATGACCGCGCATGAAAGATCAGCCTGGTTCAACTTCTGGCTGGAGATCGGCCGACGCATGAATATCAGGGATATTCCCCAGACGCCGGCCGCCTACGAAGCCTGGATCGTCGACTACAAACGGCGCACCTTTATTCCGTCGGATGCCAGCGCACGGGTGGCCACGGACACCGTGCGCATTATCGAGGGCTGGCTGCCCGCACCCTTGCGCCGCCTCGCGGCACCGGCGATTTACAGCCTGTTTGATGACGACCCGCAATTCCTCGCCGCCATCAAGGCCCCGCGTCCACCGGACTGGCTACGCCCGGTGGTGGAGCGCGCCCTGAAGAGTCTGGCCGTGCTGCGCCGGCATGTAGTGCTCGGCGCTTATCCCGTACTGATCAAGACACAGGAGAGCCGTACCTACGGTGAACGCGCCTGCGCGATCGAAGCACTGGCGCCGGAGCGGATTTTGAGTGCGGAGCGTTGCAAAGAGGGAAACTGATACCGGCACTTCTCCTTTTCCCCTCCTGAATAAATGACGTGAAGGCATGACGAAAATGACAGCAATTGCAAAAGCACTGCCGCAGGAAAAACTGACGACCGGGGAAGCCCTGGCCCTGTTCGACGAGTTGGAGACGGTGGATATTGATTCAATGCTGGGCCGCTGGCAGGGCGCCGGTTTGCAGACCGGCCACCGGCTGGACGGCCTGCTGGAGGCCTGCCACTGGTATGGCAAGGAGTTCCTTGACGCCGACCGGGTGCACCCGCTTCTGTTCACAGACCAGCAGGGGCATCTCTTCAAGGTCAACCCCCGCCTGATGCCGATGGGGCTGGCCACACGCGTTGCCGTGCCCAGAACCATACTGGCAGGCCGCCTGTTCCTGATGCTGAAGCCGCTGCTGCGCACAGCGACCTCCAGGGCCAGGCTGCGCATGACCGAGTATCGCGGCAAACTCAGTGCCACCATGATTTACGACGACCTGCCGATCAACGATGTCTTCCGCAAGGTCGACCAGAATACCCTGCTGGGCGTGATGGACCTCAAGGGCGTCGAACAGCCATTCTTTTTCATTTTGCGGCGTGATGCCGGCATATTGCCGGGCACAGAGGGGCAAGGGCGAGGGGCCGAAGTACGTTTGAGCCACGGCTGAAGTTATTGTGAAATACCGTTCTGTAGTACGCAGGATGGGTGGAGCGTAGCGATACCCATCATCCAAAAGTAAAACTCAACGCAGAATCTGGCCCCCTGGCAGCATGGGTATCGCTGCGCTCCACCCATCCTGCGCAAAAACAGCAAGCGGCTCCCTCCACATCAGCCACAAGCGCGGCCCGCCCGGCACAACGATTTCTTTTATCACTTCAAAACCAAAGCGCCTATACAGGGGCAGGTTGCCGGGCGTAGCCGTTTCAAGATATGCCGGCGTGGCACTGGCATCGCAATGCTCCAGCACGGGTTGCAGCAGCAGGCTGGCCCGCCCCTGCCCTTGCACCTCGGGGGCAATGCCAATAGCCATCAGATACCAGTGCGGCGCTGACGGATGAAATTTCTGTATCATTTCCACGCCACGCCAGCGTGACCACAACTGGCGCAGGCCAATCACCTTGAGCCAGTCGGGCAGGAACAGCAACTCTTCAAAAAGACCCAGGCTCCAGGCGCCGGGCGGCGCCCACAGCGCCGCACCGAGCCGGTCGGTAGTCATCCAGGTCTGTTCATGCTTTAAGGCCAGACGATCAAGATAGGCGCGAAAAAGCGCATGCAGGCGTTGTTTATCACCCGAGATCAGCCAGTCGTAGATGGGGTCATCCATAAAGGCCCGCGCCAGCGTGAGCACCAGTTGGGCGCTGTCACTGGCCGTAGCCTTGATCACCGGAACGGCGGCCCTGCCACCACTGGGCAATATCACGGAGTTTCTCCCTGCACAGTCACGCCGCCAACACACCGGCACGGCGATTTTCCAGAATACAGCCAGCGCTGACCGGCAGGCGAGCCCCTGCCCACCATTTTCACAGTTGAAAACTAAAAACCAACCCTCGTCCTGTGATAAATTCCGCGCCGCCTGCCCCCACCCCCATTCTTTCAACAGGGCAGGCCAAAAAATCAGGAAGACTCTCTCATGCACAAGATTCTGTTGCCGTTCGCCATTGCCACCGCCCTCGTCGCCGCACCGGCCCTCGCCTTTGACCTGCCCGGCGCGATCAACACCGCCAACGCCAAGAGCCAGGCCGCCCTCGACACCAGCGCCAAGGCCCAGAACGGCGCCGACACCAAAACCGACGCCGCCACCGCCGCGCTCGGCAGCAAGGCCGGCACTCTTGATTCCGTCGCTGGCACCAACACTGGCGCCAGCGTGAGCAAGGCCACGGTCAAGCTCGGCAAGCATAAGGCCAAGGCCGACACCAGCGTCAGCAGCGCCCACCAGAAGGCCTCCGACACCAAGGACGCCCTCAACAGCAGCGCCGCCGGCCTCGGCATCGGCGGCCAGTAAGCCCCGCACCAGGCTGCCGCAGGGCTGCCATCGGCGCAACCCTGTGGCTATCCAGCTATATGCCATGCCCCATCTCCCTTTCCAATGGCAAACAGTCCCTGAGTCGGGCAGGCAATAGCCGCTCCAGCAGCCTTCACACCCGCCTTATAACCGCCAAACCAGCCCTCCTGCCCATTCCCGCAAAAACTGAATAAGAATCACCTTTCACGACCCGCCAGTCGTCCAGTTAGTCGAATACCTGTCAGCAAATGCCCATGCGCTGTCCGCTTGTGTCCTGTGTAATTCACCAGAAACGGTTAATCTGAGCGCCGTTAACTTGAACGCGGCCGGGCACCCCCGGCAGACCGGGAACCCTCAGCGGGGCGGCCGGTAGATGACAAAAAAAACCAACCGACTCCCGAGGACACCCCGATGCTCAAGCACCTGTTCCCCCTGGCCCTACTTGCCGCCGCCTGCGCCGCCACCAGCGCCCATGCCACCACCAGCGCCAACCTCATCGTCAACGGCAATGGCGAAACCGGCAAGTGCGCCAAAGAGTGGGACCAGGCCACCACCGTGCCCGGCTGGACTACCACCCAGGGCAACCCGGTCGTGCAGTGCTACAGCGTCGCCAGCATCAGCACCCCCAGTTCCTCGCAGCAGGGCAATGCCTTCCTCGCCGACGGTCCCTATGGCGACTCGGCCATGAACCAGACCGTCAGCGTCGCTTCCGCCGCCACCGCCATCGACGGCGGCAGCGTCACTTACAGCCTTACCGGCTGGGTCGGCGGCTACAGCACCTATGACGGTCAGGCCACCGTCACCAGCACCTTCCTGAATGCCAGCGGCGCCAGCCTCGGCAGCGCCACGCTCAACCCCGAGACGCCCTGGGACCGTGGCTACTCCACCAAGCTCCTGGCCGAATCCGCCAGCGGCAAGATCCCGGCCGGCACCCGCAGCATCACCACCCAGATCGTGTTCAACGACACCGACGGCAGCCAGAATGTCGGCTATGTCGACAACCTCTCGCTCACCCTCAACACCGCCGTCACCGCCCCCGTGCTGGCCGCGCCGGTGAGCAAGGTACCCGCCTTCGACCACGTGTTCGTGATCTACCTGGAAAACACCGACTACAGCGAAACCGTCGGCAACACCACCTACGCCCCCTATTTCAACAGCCTGTTCGCCAAGGGCGCCCTGCTCACCAACTACAACGGTGTCTACCACCCCAGCGACGAAAACTACCTCGCCCTGGCCGGCGGCGACACCTACACCGAAGGCGCCACCTACTACCCCGACATCAACGACCCCAACCAGCACATCGGCGACGTCATCGAAAGTGCCGGCAAGACCTGGAAGTCCTACGAACAGGGCATGGGCACCCCCTGCAACATGACCAACAGCGCCGACTCCCATTTCCATGCCGACGACGCCCCCTTCGCCAACTACACCAATATTTCCGGCAACCTCAGCCGCTGCCAGGCCCATCTGCAGGACATCACCCAGATGACCAGCGACCTCCAGTCCACCGCCACCACCCCCGCCTTCAGCTGGGTGGCCGCCGACAACTGGTATAACGGCGAAGACGCCTACTACAGCGACATGAGCATCGACACCAGCATGCAGGCCCAAGACCAGTTCCTGAGCAAGTACCTGCCCATCCTGTTCAGCTCGCCCGCCTGGACGCAGCAGCGCTCCCTGCTCATCATCACCTTTGACGAGTCCTCCACCGGCTCCTGGGTCAGCGGCACCTATAACCAGGTCGCCACCGTCGTCCTCGGCTCGCAAGGCACCGTCAAGGCCGGCTACCAGAGCAACGTGCACTACAACCATTACAGCAGCGCCCGCACCCTCGAAGCCGCCATCGGCGTAGGCGCCGTCACCGCCAATGACCAGTACGCGGCGCCGATGAATGATGTGTTCACGGGCAACTGATCGTTTGCAGTAATTGCTTGCCGCAGCAGCGGCTTGCCGCTAAAACAAAAGGGCGGAATCGGCTTGGTCGATTCCGCCCTTTTTGTTGGACAGCACCCGTGGGCACGAGGCGTCATTAATAACGGTTGGGTGCGCTGTGCGCACGCGTGCCGAGCGCATATTTCCCCTAACGGTGCGCCATCCACCCCTGCTACGCGTGCGCACAGCGCATCCTACTGACATTGCCTGTAGCAATGGCTTGGATGCAGCACAGCGGAATACGGGGCCATCGTGGCAGAGAGCAACGGAGCGCCATGAGCAAAAGACCGGACTTTACAAATACACCGACAGCAGGACTGCTGGCGCTGGCGCACCGGCGCATGGGCAAGCGCGGCTTTTACGATGTTATCGACGAATTGCACAAACGCGGC
>Ga0302198_10000393_pt1 | contig 49371 bp, 48 predicted proteins | sample II_Bog_N2_2_FD_193521 | JGI IMG/M metagenome (GOLD analysis project Ga0302198, IMG submission 193521) | Peat permafrost microbial communities from Stordalen Mire near Abisko, Sweden - II_Bog_N2_2 | ecosystem: Environmental > Terrestrial > Soil > Wetlands > Peat | place: Sweden: Abisko...
CAACCAGGTCGCCGCCATTGCGGGAACGTTCCTCGGCCTGATCATCGGTGGAATCCTCGCGTCCATCGACTGGCACCTCGTCTTCATCGTGAGCGTGCCGTTCGGCATCATCGGAACCATCTGGGCCTACATCTCGCTTCACGAGTCGGGTACCCGCAATCCGGGCGCCAAGGTCGACTGGCCCGGAAACTTCGTCTTCGGAGTCGGCCTTGTGGCCCTGCTCGCCGGAATCACCTACGGCATCCAGCCCTACGGCGGCAGCACCCAGGGCTGGGGCAACCCGTGGGTTCTCGCCGGCATCATCGGCGGCATCATCCTGTTGATCGGGTTCGTGTTCCTCGAGCTGCGGGTGAAAGAGCCCATGTTCGACATGCACCTGTTCAAGATCCGGGCCTTCGCCTGGGGAAACATCGCCGGGCTCGTCGCCTCCGTTGGCCGAGGCGGGCTGCAGTTCATGCTCATCATCTGGCTGCAGGGCATCTGGCTGCCCCTGCACGGCTACTCGTACGAGAGCACGCCATTCTGGGCTGGCATCTACCTGCTCCCCCTCACGTTCGGCTTCCTCATCTCCGGGCCGTTATCCGGCACGCTCTCCGACCGGTTCGGCCAGCGCACCTTCGCCACCACCGGGCTTCTGCTCGTGGCGGTGACCTTCATCGCCCTGCTCCTCATCCCGGTCAACTTCAACTACTGGGAGTTCGCCATCCTGACCTTCCTGAACGGGATCGGCTCCGGAATGTTCGCCGCACCGAACCGCACATCAATCATGAATGCGGTTCCGGCGAGAGCTCGAGGAGCTGCGTCCGGGATGACCGGAACCTTCCAAAACGCCGGAAACTCGCTCTCGATCGGAATCTTCTTCTCCCTCATGATCGCCGGGCTCGCGACGACCCTCCCGAACGCCCTGTTCAAGGGTTTGACCACGCACGGCGTCGCCCCCGCTTTCGCGACCCAGGCGGCAGGAGCGCCACCGGTGGGCAGCCTGTTTGCCGCATTCCTCGGATACAACCCGATCGCCAGCATCCTGCAGGCCTATCCCGGACTGAAGCAGCTATCGGCCGGCAATGTGTCAGCGCTCACGGGCAAAACCTTCTTCCCCCAGCTGATCTCCCAGCCCTTCCACTCCGGACTCGTGATCGTGTTCATCACCGCTGCCATCCTCTCCGTTATCGGAGCTGTGGCATCGATCCTCGCCGGCGGAAAGTACATGCATGTCGACACCGCGCGGGTACGCACGGTGCCCAACGATGAGCCTGTCGACGCAGCACTCAGCGATGCCTAACCCTGGTGCCCGAGAAACCGAGCACGGGATTACGCTGCCAATCGCCCCGGCCGCAGAGACGGTGCCCGCCCGCCTGTCTCTCGTGGTCGGGAGGCTGAACCGTCGGCTGGCCCTCGCACCCGGCGGCCTCAGCCACGGCCTACTGATGGCCCTTGCCACGATTTCCAAGCACGGACCCCTGCGGCTGGCCGAACTCGCCGCCATGGAACAGGTCTCTGCCCCCGCCATCACGCGCACCATCGCCGAACTGGAAAGCCGCCGGCTCGTCATCCGGGCCGTCGATCCCGACGACGGGCGAGCAATCCGGGTGGAGGCCACACCCGCGGGCATCGACGCGATCCTGCGCGCACGGGCCGCGCGTGCAGAAGTCATCGCCGAACTTCTGGGGCGCCTCGACTCCGAGGACTTCGATGCGATCGAAGCTGCGTTGCCCGCGTTGGAGCGGATGCGCGACCTTCGTTAGGTCGTTACTTCTTGTCCTCGGCGTCGATTAGCCGCGAGTGCAGCTCCGTTGTGAGACGGTGAATCTCCTTCGTCAGCTCCGTGTTGGTGAGCAATTCCTTCTCCTGGGACACGAAGTCGTGGTCCGCCTTCGCCTGCGCGAAACTGGCCTGCCGGTTCTGCCCGATCATGACGAAGGTCGACAGGAAGATCGCTTCAAGCGACACGACCAGGGTCAGCGTCGGCCAGGGGGATTTCTCGAACCAGATCATCCAGACCGCGAACACGACAACGTGCACATATACGAAACGCATCGACCCGGCGAAGGCGGTGATCGCGTCAGCAACTCGCAACTGGAGGCTGTTGGCACGGCGTTCCGCCTCCTGCATGACGACAGGCGTGTGGCCGGCCTGCACGATGTGGGAAGGGCGGATCGAATGCTTCTTCTTATCGGTGGTCGGGGCGGGCGTGGTGGCAGCACTGGACATGACGGCTCCTTAGGTCAGAACCATGATGGGGCTCGCGGGAACAGTTCCTCCGGTGGCGCGCTGCGGCTCCTGACGGAAGATCCCGGGGCCGGCACCGGCAATGCGGGCTTGCGTGCTCAGATGTAGATGCCCGGGTCTGCCCACTCGTCACCGAGCGTTCCCGGAGCACCCCTGGGCCGCGCGACCGCCGGAATTCCGGTAAGGACGGAACTCGGAGGGGCATCCGACACGACCACGGCCTGCGCTCCGACCACCGAATGAGCCCCGATCGTAACCGGGCCGAGGATGGAGGCACCGGCACCCACCACGATGTCATCACCGAGGGTCGGGTGTCGCTTGTCACTCATCGCGCTCGTGCCGCCGAGCGTGACACCGTGGTACAGCATCACGTCGTCGCCGATCTGCGTGGTTTCACCAATGACGACTCCCATGCCGTGGTCGATGAAAAAACGGCGTCCGATAGTCGCACCGGGGTGAATTTCGACCCCGGTGAGGAACCGCACGAGCTGCGAATGCACCCGGGCCAGCAGCTTGAGCCGCGCGCGCCACAGCAGGTGCGCCCAGCGGTACCCCCACACGGCGTGAAGACCCGAGTAGGTGAGCCAGATTTCGAACCCGTAGCGCGCCGCGGGGTCGCGACGCTTCGCCGTCGCGATGTCCTCGCGGAGCCTCGAGAACGGAGCCATCCGAAACTAATCGACCAGGTCTTCGTAGAGCACCGTCGACAGGTAGCGCTCACCAAAGCTCGCGACGATGACGACGATCGTCTTGCCCGCATTCTCGGGACGCTTCGCCAATTCGACCGCGGCAGTGACCGTCGCGCCCGACGAGATCCCGGCCAGGATGCCCTCCTCGACCGCCAGCCGGCGAGCCATGGCAACGGACTGCGCGATATTGACGTCGATGACCTCGTCGTAAACCTCTCGATCCAGGATCTCCGGCACAAAGTTTGCGCCGATGCCCTGGATCTTGTGTGGGCCCGGCGCACCGCCGTTCAGGATGGGCGACTCCTCCGGCTCAACCGCGACCACCGTGAGGCCCGGCTTCTGCTTCTTGAGGTAATGCCCCGCACCCGTGATCGTGCCACCCGTGCCGATGCCTGCCACGAAGATATCGACAGCTCCATCCGTGTCCTCCCAGATTTCGGGACCCGTGGTCGCTTCATGGATGGCCGGGTTCGCCGCGTTGGCGAACTGCTTCGCCAGGATCGCGCCGGGCGTTGCGGCGACAATCTCCTCGGCGCGGCTCACCGCACCCTTCATGCCCTCACTACCGGGCGTCAGCACCAGTTCGGCGCCGTACGCGCGCAGGAGGACCCTGCGCTCCTTGCTCATGGTCTCTGGCATCGTGAGGATCACTTTGTAGCCTCGAGCGGCCGCGACCATCGCCAGCGCTATCCCGGTGTTGCCGCTCGTGGACTCGACGATCGTGCCCCCCGGCTTCAGTTCGCCGGATTTCTCCGCGGCATTCACGATGGCAATGCCGAGCCGGTCTTTGACACTGGCGGAGGGGTTGTAGAACTCGAGCTTCGCGAGCACGGTGGCGCTCGCGCCATCCGTCACCTTGTTAAGCCGCACGAGCGGGGTCTTGCCGAAGATCTCGGTGATGTCGTTGTACACGTGAGCGGGCATATCGATTCCCTTGGTTGTGAAAGTTATGGGCAAGTCATGGTGCAGGATCCGGGTGAGTGCACGAGATCCGATTGAAGCCTAAGGCCGTGCCGTGAGGCGCCCGCTCAGGTCGGGCGCGCGAAGACGAGGGTGCGAACGGTGAAGAGCTGGCGCAGCTCACCGTCATGGGTGAGCGTTTCGATGCGCAGGACGGCGCTGCCTCGAGCCGGATTCGACCGTGAGGGGTTCACCGCCTCCACCGTCACCCTGACGTGCAGCCGGTCGCCGGGACGGGTGGGACTTGGCCAGGCCAGCTCTCCGCCTCCGCCGATCGTGCCCCCGGCGAGTTCGGGCCCACCGGTCACCACAAGGCGCATCGTCAAGGCGGCGGTGTGCCATCCGCTCGCGGCCAACCCGCCGAAAAACGACGACTTCGCGGCATCGGGATCGAGATGGAACGGCTGGGGATCGAACTGCGACGCGAACGCAATGATGTCGTCCGCCGTGATTTCCACCTCGTCGGAGACGTATTCGGTGCCGACGACGAGGTCTTCAAGATAAAGACTCACCCGCTCATCGTCCCACTTTGCCGCTACCTTTTTCAGGAAGAGGTGTGACAGAAGTGACGGATGTCGACCCCGGACCAGCCGGGAGCAACACCCGTCACAACAACTCCTGAAAAGAGTCGATTAGAGGGCGGCGAGGTCTCCGAGAAGGCGGTCGCCCGGTGCCGCGGTATCGACGGTGGCCCTGATCTCAGCTCGCTCCAGCAGCTCGTCCATGCGGCGACGACGCGCCTTCGGGATGAGCGTCACGACGGTGCCCTTCTTCCCCGCGCGACCGGTACGGCCGGCACGGTGAAGGTAGGTCTTGTACTCCTCGGGCGCGTCAGCCTGGATGACGAGGGTGATGTCATCCACGTGGATGCCGCGAGCGGCAACATCCGTCGCCACCAGCACCTTCACGCGACCGCTGGTGAGCAGCTGCAGGTTGCGAGTACGACGCGACTGGTTCAGGTCGCCGTGCAGCGAGGTGGACGGAATTCCCGCATCCTCAAGCAGGTCGGACAGCTCCTCCGCGAACGCGCGGGTGCGCGTAAAGACGAGCGTCTTGCCGTCGCCGGCCGCAAGCTCCTCGATGATGCGACGCTTGTCGCGCTGTTCGATCAGGAGCACCCGGTGCTCGATCGTCGACGAGGCCTGGTCTTCGCCGGCAACCTCGTGCACGGTCGGGTTGTCCAGGTACTCGTTGACCAGCGTGGCAACGCCCTTATCGAGCGTGGCCGAGAACAGCAGCCGCTGGCCACCATCCCTGGTCTGGTCCAGGATGCGCTGCACCGGCTCAAGGAAGCCCAGGTCGCACATGTGGTCTGCCTCATCGAGGACGGTGATGACGATCTCGCTGAGGTCGAGCTTGCCCTGCTCGATGAGGTCCTCGATGCGGCCGGGTGTACCGACGATGATGTCGACGCCGCGCTGCAAAGCACTCACCTGGCGGTACTGCGGAACGCCGCCGTAGATCTGCGTCGTGAAGAGGCCGACGCTGCGGGCGATCGGCTGCACCGTGCGGTCGATCTGCAGGGCCAGCTCACGTGTGGGAGCGAGAATGAGGGCGCGAGGCTTGCGTCCCATCTGGCGGTTCTTGCCCCCGTTGTTCTCCATCAGGCGTTCGACGAGCGGCGCACCGAAGGCGATGGTCTTGCCCGAACCCGTCTTGCCACGACCAAGCACATCGCGCCCTGCCAGCACGTCGGGGATTGTCGCGGCCTGGATCGGGAACGGTGATTCCGCGCCGAGGGCTGCGAGCTCGCGAACGATGTTGCCGCCGAGGCCGAGGTCTGCGAAGGTTACGCCCTCGACGTCCTTGGCCTGGATGGCGTCGGCCTCGAGTCGCTCGAGCACCACGTCATCCTGCGGGGTGAAGCTCTTCTGCTCGCGGGTCGGGTAGAAGTCGCTGTCGCGGCGCTCGGGACGCTCGGTGCGCCCAGGACGATCGGTGTAGGAGGGGCGCTCAGTGCGAGCCGGACGGTCGCTGTAGGAGGGACGGTCGGTGCGAGCAGGACGGTCGCTGTAGGAGGGACGCTCCGTACGAGCAGGACGGTCGCTGTAGGAGGGACGCTCCGTACGAGCAGGACGGTCGCTGTAGGAGGGACGGTCGGTGCGCGACGGACGGTCGCTGTACGACGGACGCTCGGTGCGCTGGGCGCGGTCGTTATGTGAGGGACGATCGCCCGAAGTCGGACGGTCCGTGCGAGCCGGGCGGTCACCGTATGCGGGCCGCGCGGGCCGCTCATTGTTGGATCCTCCGCGACCGTAGGAGGGACGCTCGGTGTGGTCGCCCTGCGAAGGACGCTCAGTGCGGTCACCGTACGAGGGACGCTCGGTGCGCGCCGCACGACCGCCATCTGCCGGACGTCCGGTGCGGTCACCATAAGCGGGACGCTCCGTACGAGCCGGACGATCCCCATACGCGGGACGTCCGGGGCGATCGCCATAAGCGGGACGCTCGGAACGAGCGGGGCGATCACCGTAGGAGGGGCGCTCGGTGCGCGCCGGACGGTCACCGTAAGCGGGGCGCTCCGGGCGATCCCCGTAGGAAGGACGCTCCGTACGAGCGGGACGATCGCCATACGTTGGACGCTCACCGCGCGGCTGGTAGGCCGGCTTTTCGCGAGGAGTCCAGTCCGGACGCCGGTCGGTCGACGCGGGGCGTCCGCCGTCGGCATCGCGGCCTCGGAACGGTTTGCGATCGCCTGCAGCCGCACCGGTTGCTCGGGCAGCCCGGTCGTTTGTGGTCCAACGCTTTTTTGGCGCTTCGCTCTCGCCGCGGTATCCGCGGTGGCCTGCGGCCTTGCTGCCCGCCTTGCGGTCGCCAGGGGTCGAGTTCGCCGCGCGCTTGGGCGCGGACTTGTTGAAGGGAGGCATAGCTCTTTCCAGTTGCTTAGTTACGTACATGGCGCATTACTGCGATGCGGCGCGTACGTCCCACACTGTGCCCACAACGAGCACTACTGGACAAGCACCACTGATCCGAGGCGGTTTCCCGAAGGAAACATTCGATGACTCGGGCCATCACATACATTCGTGTGATTTTCACCAGCGGATTCGCTGGTAAACCGGCCCGCAAGACTGACAAAACACTTCGCGCGACTTCGCGCTGTCTTGAGCCGACCACGCAACGTTACCCGATTAACCGGCTTGGCGCACTAATCTGGCGGTCACATGCCTGTCGTTACCGTCACCGCCGAGCCGCCTCGCCAGCCCGAAGTGCTCGAGCTTCTGCGCCAGGGCGACGAGTTCACGCTCGCGCTCTATCCGCCGGAGAGCAGCCACCTGCTCAGCGTCGACGAACTGGAGCGGCCAGGCGTGACCGTTTTCGTTGCCCGCACGGCGGGTAATGCCGTCGGCATGGTGGCCCTGGTCGCGGACGGGGGCGGTGTCGCTGAACTGAAGCGGATGTTCGTGCTTCCGGCCGCCCGCGGGACCGGAACTGGCGCAGCGCTCCTCGCCGCGCTTGAGTCGCACGCGCGGGAGCACGGGATCGCGGTGGTTCAACTCGAAACCGGGCCCCTGCAGCCAGCCGCCATCCGTTTGTATGAGCGCAGCGGGTACGTGCTCATCCCGAATTTCGGCAAATACCGGGGTGACCCCCACAGTGTCTGCTACGAGAAAACGCTGACCTAAGCGCTGGCCACCGGGTCGCGGTCGTCCAGGGCTGCGGTCGGCGTTGCCGCGTCCGTCTGCGCTGCTGCGGCCCGTGCCGCCCGGCGATCCTCACGTCGCTCCTTCGCCCCCTCGACCAGGTAGTACAACACGGGCAAAACAACAAGTGTGAGCAGGGTCGACGACACGAGCCCCCCGATCACCACAATGGCGAGCGGCTGCGAGATGAAGCTCCCATGCCCGGACAGGCCGAGGCCGAGCGGGAGGAGTGCAAAAATCGTCGCGAGTGCGGTCATCAGAATGGGGCGCAGTCGTCGGCTGGCTCCGTGGATGATCGCGTCCCCAACCTTCAGGCCACGGGTGCGGTACTGGTTGATCAGGTCGACGAGCACGATGGCGTTCGTGACGACGATACCGACGAGCATCAGCACCCCGATGAGGGACGCGACACCCAGGGGCACTCCCGACAGCACCTGGAGAACGATTGCGCCGGTGGCTGCGAAGGGGATGGAAACCAGGAGAAGCAGCGGCTGTCGCAGGCTCTTGAAGGCTGCCACCATCACCACGTACACGATCAGGATGGCGGCGAGCAGTGCCAGCCCGAGTTGGCTGAACGCGTCACCCTGCTGGGTGGTGAACCCGCCGAGGGTCGCTGTGGCGCTTGCCGGGATGCTTGTCTTGTTGACCGCGGCCTGCACGAGGGATGACAGGTTGCCAACATTCGCCGTGCTGGGCACCACCTCGATGGTGGCGCTTTGCAGGCCCTTGATGGTCGTCACGCTCGACGGGCCCAGGACCCTCTTGACGGTGGCGAGGTTCGACAGCGGAACGGTGGAACCCGTGGGGGTGGCGATCGAGAAGTTGCGGAGGGCCTCAATGGTTGTCGGCGCGCTCGAGTCGTCGATGTAGATGTCGAGGGTGGTGTCTCCGACGACGATGCTGCCGGTCGAGGAGGGGTTCATCGCCTGGGCGACCTGGCTGCCCACCTGGAGCTCTGACAGCCCGTCGTTCGCCGCCGCGGTGCGGTCGATGACCACGCCGATGTAGGGCAGTGATGCGGAGAGGTTGCTCGTGACGCTCGACACGCCCGGGATCTTCTCGGCCTTCGCGATCAGGTTCTTCGACGCGGTGGCCAGGTCCGTACTGCTGCCGGCTGTCACATCGATCTCGATGTTTGACGAGGTGAGGCCGGAGGAGGCCGCCGACACTGCAATGGTGCCCTCGTTCTTGATCGACTTCATCTTCGAGGTGATTGTGGCGAGCAGTTTGTCTTGGTCGGCACTCGGTGAGGTGGTGACGTCGTAGGTGGTGGCACCGCCGCCCGAGAATGCCGCCCGTAGCGAGTTTCCGCCACTCCCGATGGACACCTGCACGGTGGTGACACCCTTCACGGCTCGCAGCGTTGACTCGATGGTCTTCGACGCCGCATCCTGCGCCGCAAGGCTGGTTGAGGTGCCGAGGGTCTGTGTCACGGTGAGCGTGTTCTGGCCGCTGTTGCCGATGAAGTTCGTGGTGAGGCTGGTTGCTGCGAGAATGCCGCTTCCCGCCAGCACGACGATGGCTCCAATCAGCACGATCGCCGGGAATCGCAGCGTCCACCGGATGACCGGCAGGTAGCCCCTTTGCAACCGGGTGGGCTTGTCGAGCTCGTCCGCCGTAGCCGGATCGACCGGGGCCGGATCGACCGGGGCCGGATCGACCGGGGCCGGACGAGCGGATCGCGGCGAGCGCAGGAACCAGTAGGCCAGAACCGGGACGATCGTCAGTGCGACGAACAGTGATGCCGCGAGCGCGATGGTGACCGTCAGGGCGAAAGGCCGGAAGAGTTCCCCGGTGAGCCCACTGACCAGCGCGATCGGCAGGAACACGGCGACCGTGGTGATGGTGGAGGCCGTAACGGCGACGGCAACCTCCCGCACGGCGGCCAGGATGGCGGGAAGCTTTTCCTCGCCGAGACCCAGGTGTCTCTTGATGTTCTCGATCACGACGATCGAGTCGTCAACGACTCGACCGATCGCGATTGTGAGGCCGGCCAGCGTAATGACGTTGAGGGTGTAGCCGAACGCGTCCATTCCAATGAACGTGATGAGCACGGAGATCGGGATGGAGATCGCGGCGACGATCGTCGACCTGATCGAGAACAGGAAGACGAAGATGATGATGACCGCGAACCCGAGACCCAGGAGTCCCTCTTCGGCGAGGCTGTTGATCGAGGTCGTGATGGAGGGGGCCTGGTCGGTCACGACGGTGAAGGTGGTGTGGCCGCCGATCTGCTTCTCGAGGGTCGGGATGTCGTCCTTGACCTCGTTCGAGACCGCCACCGTGTTGCCGTCGGCCGTCTTGGTCACCGAAACCGTCACCGAGGGCTTGCCGTTGACCCGGGAGTACCCCGTGATCGGGTCATCCACGCGGGCGACCGTGGCAACATCCGACAGCGAGACCACCTTGGGTGTTGTTACCACCGTCGTATGCCCCGGGAATCCGACCGCAGTGGTGGTGGTTCCGATGAGCGGCAGCGCCCCCAGGGCACTGACAGCGGTGATCTTGCTGCCGGACTGCACCGTGAGCGTCGTGCCGTTTTCGGTGATCGACCCGCTCGCCAGCAGCGTCCCGTTTGCGGCGAGGGCGTTCTTGATGGACTGCACGGTCAGCCCGTCGCTCGCGAGGGTGGTGGCGTTCGGGGTAATCGTGATGCGCTGTGTCACAGCGCCGAGAAGGCTCACATTGCTGACCCCGTCGAGCTGCTTCAGGTTGGTCAGGGTGAGAGTTGAGAGCTTCGAGGCGAGCACATGCTTATCGAGGTCGCTGGTGACTGCGAGCGAGATGATCGGCAGGTCGGTGGTCGAGAACGTGATGACCTGGGGTGTCACGCCCGATGGCAGGGTCGAGGAGATCCGGTCGATCGCCACCTGCACCTTCTGCTCGTACGTCGCAATGTCGCTTCCGTAGTTGAAGGATGCGGTGACCGTCGAGGTGTTGGTGCTCGAGGTCGCCGTCGTGCTGTTCAGGTTCTCGATGCCCTGCAGCGCTGTCTCGATGGGGGTACTGACGTCGTGGCTGACGACGGAGGGAGAAGCCCCGGGATCCGAGGTGACCACATACACCGACGGAAGCTGGATCGAGGGGATCAGCTCCTGCTTGAGGCTGGAGAGTGCCACGAACCCGAAAACGCCGATCACGATGGTGATGAGGGCGATCAGGGCCCGATTGCGCAGGCTGAAGACAGACAGGAGATGCATAGGTTCGAGTATCCCAGCGTCTCGCGGGGGCCTACGTACACCCCAGGGAGGACGTTCCTGAGCGAAGGGTGGGGATTTGGAGACTCTGGCTAGACCAGCGCGCCCGCGTAACCCGGCTCCGCCAGGGAGAAACGACCGACGGTGCGCCACGCACGCACCAGTGCGTCGACAGCCCGGTCGAGGTCGTCGACGGGGTGCGAGAAGGGGATGCGCAGGAAGCGCTCGAAAGCGCCATCAATGCCGAACATCGGGCCGGCGCCGAGAAGCAGTCCCTCATTGCGTGCGGCGAGAGTCAGCTGCGAGCTGACCGGTGCGCCGAGGCCCACCCACAGGCTGAGGCCACCGGCGGGCACCGCAGCGGTCCATTCCGGGATGCGGTCGGCGAGCGCCTGCAGCAGGTGGTCACGGCCATCCCGAAGCTGGGTCCGCCGCGCCTCGAGGATGTCGTCGTACTCGCGGAGCATGTCGGCGACGATCAGCTGCTCGAGCAGCGGCGTGCCAAGGTCGCCCGAAGTTCTGGCACGGGCGAGGCGCTGGATTATCGGACGCTCCGCGCGAATCCAGCCGATGCGCAGCCCGCCCCAGAGTGACTTGCCGACCGAGCCGATGAGGATGGGGCGCGATGCTCCCGAGCCGAGCGCGGCAAACGGCAGGGCGTGCGCCGGCCCGTCGATGGCGAGTTCGCCCGTCGTCTCGTCGGCGATGAGGGTCGTCCCGACGGATGCGGCGAGGCCGACGATCTTCTCCCGGACGTCGTCTGGCATGGTCAGCCCTGTTGGGTTGTGAAAATCGGGCATCAGGTAACCGAGGGTGGGACTGTATCGACGCAGCACCTGTTCGATGCCGTTGACATCCCAGCCGGCCTCACTCGAAACGCTGGCCGGCCGAAGACGCCCGCCGGCATCCCGAAATGCCTCGATCGCGTGCGGATAGCTCGGCGACTCGACGAGCACGGTGTCGCCTCGACTGAGCAGTACCCGGCCGACCAGGGCAATCGCGTGCTGGGCCCCGATTGTGACGAGGATCTCATCCGGGTCGGTCCCAAGGCCTCGAGCCCGGTAACGGTCGGAAATCGCTTCGCGCAGCACGGGCAGCCCGATGGTATCGAAACCGCTGTTACCGAGGTAGGCGGGCAGCACCTCGGCGGCGCGGATGGCGGCGGCGGCAACTCCTGCGTAGGCGGGCAGTGATGCCTTGGTGAGATCGAGTACGTCGGGGCGCGCCTCCTCCGGCGCCAGCGGGGACGAGTGCGGCAGCCGCGCCACACTGCCCGAACCGCGGATGCTGCGGAGGAAGTCGGCGTCTCGCAGCACTGAGTACGCTGCCGTCACGGTGGTTCTGCTGACCCCGAGCGCGAAAGCGAGTTCGCGCTCGGCGGGCAACCGTGTCCCGAGCGGGATGCGACCATCCAGCACCAGGAGGCGAATTCGGTCGGCGAGGCTCGTGTAGGCCACCGTCGCCTCCGCACCACGCCACTCGCCGAGCAACTGGCTCAGTAATCGCGCAGACAGGACTGACATAAGGCCACGATAGCAAAATTGGATGTTTCAGTACGGTCCAATCTCATAATTGGATATACAGATGTCACCCGCCCTCAACCTGACCCGACGAATCGTCCAGCTGCTGGCCGGACTCTTCGCCTACGGCATCGCCATCTCCCTGATGGTCCAGGCCGGCATCGGCGTTGCCCCCTGGGACGTACTCACCCAGGGGTTGTCGAAGCTCACCGGGATCGACTTCGGCCTCATGACGAACATCATCGGTGCGTTCGTGCTGCTGCTCTGGATCCCGATCCGGGTGCGGCCCGGGCTCGGAACCCTCGCCAACGTCGCCCTCATCGGTCCGAGCGCACAGCTCGGCCTGTGGATCTTCCCCCGGCAGCACGTGCTCGGGCTCCAACTCGTCTTCTTCACCATCGGACTCGTGCTGCTGGCGCTCGCGACCGGGCTCTATATCGGCGCCCGGATGGGACCGGGGCCCCGCGACGGCCTCATGACGGGCATCCATGGGCGCACCGGCTGGAAACTCTGGCGGGTTCGCACCGTGATCGAGGTGACAGTGCTGCTCGTCGGCTGGGCGCTCGGCGGCAACTTCGGTCCTGGCACGATTGCATTCGCGGTGCTGGTGGGGCCCATGGTTTCCGTGACGATCCCGTGGCTCCGCGTGCCGCTTCCGCGCCCTTCGGCCACGCCTCCGATTGCCGATCTTCGCGGGCAAACCCGCGCCTGATCCGTGTAAGCGTGCATCCGCAACGTTTATAACGCGTGTTCCGCGTAAAAACTGAATGCCTCACGCACGAATTCAGCGCCATCGAGACCGCCATAATTCTTCGCGAACCGCGGGTCGGTAGCGTACAGGTCGCCGTACGCTCGGAGACGTTTCGCGGTGAGCTCCCCGCCGGTGAATTCGGCGGTGAGGCCCAGCCACTCGACGTGACGAGCGACGATCGCCTGCACGCGGTCCGAGCCCGTCGCGGCGTTCGCAGCACGCGCACTCTCGTAGTCGCGCGCGATCGCATCGTGCTGGGCCCGATAGGCGCGCTGTTCGTCCCTCGACTTCGCTCGCCACCAGGCATCGCCGCGGCGGTAGGCGTCTGCGCCCCAGCGCTGCTCCACTTCGGCCTGGTATTCGGTGTGGTCGAAACCGTCGAACATGTGCTCTGCCATGAGTTGTTCACCTCCTTTCATTTTTCGAAGTGTGTCCTCGACGCTGGCAATCTGCCGGTCGAGGCGCTCCCGTTCCCGCCCAAGCCAGCTGAGGTGAGTCACCAACGCCCGGGCGTTGTCGGCCTCGCCGGCCAGTACGTCGCTGATGACCGCAATTCCCAAACCGAGATCCCGCAGGAGCAGGATGCGCTGCAGCCGCACGAGGCCGCTCTCGTCGTAGTAGCGATAACCGTTTGCGCCGATCCGGCTCGGCTCCAGCAGCCCAACGTTCCCGTAGTGCCGCAGGGTGCGCGAGGTCGTTCCGGCCAGCCGAGCGATTTCGGCGATCGACCACTCCATTTCGCATCCACCTTCCGACGCTTCCACGATAAACATTGACGCAACGTCAATGTCAAGAAGGAAATCACTCCGGTGGTTGGCGGGAGAAACCTCCCCATGGGCGGGGTCGTTTCTCCCGCCACTGCGCGGCATCTCCGCCCGTACCGCGCAGTTTCTCCCGCCACTGCGCGGCATCTCCGCCCGTACCGCGCAGTTTCTCCCGCCAACAGGGGGTTTGCCAGCGCGGAGGGGAGTTGCGGAAAGGGCGGACGCGATATATCGTGATTCACTACAGACGCGATATATCGTGAGTTTAGGAAGGTGGCAGGCAAAATGGCAGAAGAGAAGTGGTTGGTCGATGGCCCACGGGTCATCGAACTGGGCATCGCACGTCGACTCAAGGTCGCGCTCGTGCGCGGCCAGGTGGATATCGTCGGGCACGACGAGCCCACGACCCGCGTCGAGGTGCACTCCGTCTCCGGCAAGGACCTCCGCGTAAGCATGGTCGGAGACTCACTCGAGATCGACCACCCGCAACTGAGCTGGGACAACTTCATCGACGTGTTCCGCAGCTTCTCGGGGTCCGCGCGCGCCGACGTGAGCATCCTCGTTCCTCGCGACGTCGCCCTCAAATTCGGGGTCGTGTCATCGACCGGCCTGATCAGTGGTCTCAACTCGGATGCCTCGATCAGCACCGTCAGCGGCGACCTGGTGATCGACGGGCTCACCGGCGATATCACCGTCAACTCGGTGAACGGCGAGATAGCCGTGCGAAACCACAAGGGCGCTATCTCCGTTCACACCGTCAACGGTGACATCACCGCAACGGGCGAGGTCAGCCGGTTCCGCGCGGATGGCGTCAACAGCGACCTGTTCCTCGACTTCACCGGCCGCCCAGACGAGATCCGGGTCAACACGGTCAGCGGCAACATCACGGCGCGACTCGAAGCCGGGCATGGTGCCGACTATCGCATCAGCACGGTCGGGGGCCGCATCCAGCTCGACGACTCAGAAATCACGGGAGTACGCGGCACCTACAACGGGAAGTACGGCAAACTCGAGCGCAGCTGGCTCGACCTCAGGGCCAACACGGTCAGCGGCAATATCGCCGTACTGCACAGCGCCGTGGCGGACTCCGCAGCGGCTTCGTCTGACCAGAAGGCCCCGCGGGTATGACGCCGGTTTTCGGCCACGGGCACCTTCGCCTCTACCTGCTGAGCCTGCTCGACGAATCTCCCAAACACGGCTACGAGCTCATCCAGGCACTGGGAGAACGGTTTGGCGGTACCTATATTCCGAGCGCCGGGACGATCTATCCGCGCCTCGCCAAGCTCGAGGAAGAGGGACTGGTGACCAAGAAGGCGGAGGGACGCAAGACCGTCTATGCGATCACCGACGCAGGCCGCGCCGAGCTTCACGATCGCGAGGACGAACTGGGTGGCATCGAAGACGAGGTGTCTGACTCGGTGCGACGCCTCGCCAACGAGGTGCGTTCCTCCGTCAACGAGGCGATGAAGAGCCTGCGCGCCGACCTCGCCGCCGCCGCCCGGGATGCCCGTGACGACGCGCGCACCTCCGGCCGCACGGTACGGAACGAGGCAAGCGCGCCGCGTACCCAAAGCAGGAGCAACCTGCAGGATGCCGAGATCCTGATCTCGGAGTTCCGTCACCAGCTGCGCAGCGAACTGCGGGAATGGATGTCGCACGGCGACCTCTCGGCAGAAACGATCACGATCCTGCGCACCCAGCTCGACGGCGTGCGGAAGGCCGTGTCGGACTCACTGCGCAGCTCGAAACGGTAACGCAATCCCCACCCGCCAGTGACCCAGTTGGAGCGCACCCGCGCGTGGAGTATGCTCGCCCCTCGTGACTAACGAAGCCCGGTCGCCGAAACGGTGGCTGATCGGCGAGCCACTGCCATCCGACAAACTCGAGGGGCAGCTGCTCCCCAAACACCTCGCGCTACCCATTTTTGCGAGTGATGCGCTGTCATCCGTTGCCTATGCGCCACAGGAGATGCTGCTCATCCTGCTGTTGGGCGGGACCGCCTTCCTGGCCTTCGCTCCCTGGGTCGCGGGGGCCGTTGTCATCCTGCTTACCGTGGTCGTGCTGTCCTACCGGCAGCTGGTAAAGGCGTACCCGAGCGGGGGCGGCGACTACGAGGTGGCACGCAAGAACATCGGCGAAGTCGCCGGGCTCGTCGTCGCGTCAGCGCTGCTCGTCGACTACGTGCTCACAGTCGCCGTCTCGGTCGCCAGCGGCGTCGACAACATCATCTCTGCTTTCCCCACGCTCAACCCGTTCCGGGTCGGAATCGCGGTGCTCTTCCTCGTGATCCTGATGGCTGTCAACCTGCGCGGCGTGCGCGAATCGAGCAAGGCGTTCGCAGCACCGACCTACCTGTTCATCGTCAGCATCGGCGTCATGGTCATCACCGCGCTGGTCGAGGCCCTGACGGGGCACAAGCCGGTCGCCGAGTCGGCCGCATACCACGTCAAGCCGGAGAGCATCGCGCAGGTCGCGTTCGTGCTGCTGCTGCTGCGCGCGTTCTCAAGCGGATGTTCCGCCCTCACTGGTGTTGAAGCCGTCTCCAACGGCGTGCAGGCTTTTCGTCGGCCCAAGATCCAGAATGCGCAGAAGACTCTTGTGCTCATGGGCTCGATCGCGATCGTCCTGTTCGTTGGCCTGGTCACTGTCGCGCTGATCAGCAAAGTGCACTACGCGACCTCTGCCTGCGATCTCATCGGCTTCAAGAACTGCCTGGTCGTTCCCCAGCGCTCTCTCATCGCCCAGGTCGCCTCATCCACCTTCGGCAACAACTCGGTGATGTTCTTTGTCGTGCAGGCCACGACTGCCCTGGTGCTCCTGCTCGCGGCCAATACTGCTTTCAACGGTTTCCCGCTGCTCGGCTCGGTTCTCGCCCAGGACCGCTACGCGCCCAAGGCGCTCAGCACTCGCGGCGACCGCCTGATCTACTCCAACGGGGTCATCATCCTCGCGGCTGCCGCGGGGGTGCTCCTGGTGTTGTTCCAGGCAAACGTCACGTCGCTCATCCAGCTTTACATCATCGGCGTCTTCGTTTCGTTCACCCTTGGGCAGACCGGCATGATCCGGCACTGGATCCGACTTCTGCGCACCAAACCAGCCAACGCCGCCGGCGTGCGCGTGAGCCTGACGATCAACTCCATCGGCGCTACCTTCACCGCGAGCGTGCTGATCATTGTCACCGTGTCGAAATTCCTCAACGGCGCGTACCTCGTGTTCATCATGATGCCGATCCTGTTCCTGCTGATGTTCGGCGTGAACAGGTATTACCGCGACGTGGACAAAGAGATCGAGGCCGACGCGACAACGGTCTTCGGAGCCCGCGGCGACCACGCGATCGTGCTCGTCGGAAAGCTGCAGAAGCCCGTGCTCAAGGCGCTCGATTACGCCATCGCAGCCCGTCATGACACCGTCGAAGCCGTACACGTATCGATCGATGAGCCCGAGACGCAGAAGCTGCAGGAGCAGTGGCTCGAACAGAACATCGAGATTCCGCTGCGCATCATCGAGTCGCCCTACCGCGAGATCGCCCTTCCCCTGATCAAGTACATCCGCGATCGCCGGGAACAGCATGGTGCCGAGGTTGTCACCATCTACACGCCGCTGTTCATCGTCGGCCACTGGTGGGAATCGCTCCTGCACAACCACAAGGGTCGACGCATCCGCAACAAGCTGATGCTGGTGCACGGCGTGGTCATCGCGCTCGTGCCGTGGCTCCTGGACTCCTCAGAACTGATCTACGGTCGCCGGTCGCGCCCCGTGCCCGGCCAGGACAGGCGCGGTGAACCGCTGCGCCCCGTGCCGCGGCGGGCGATGCCGTCCGCCACGAGCGGGGGCCAGCGTAAGGCCGCGGTCAAGCAGTCCGATTCTGCGGTTGCCGCCAGGGTGTCCGGCGCACGACAATCTGCTGAAGCAAAGCGCAATGCCGAGAAGCTCGCCGCCGAAAAACGCGATGCGGCAAAGGCCGAACGAACGCCCGTCGGAACGTCCCGCGGTAAGACAAAATAGTCGTCGTGCGTAGTCTCCTGGCGGTGTTCCTCGGTGGCGCCGTCGGTACTGCGCTTCGACTCCTGATCGATGCCACCATCGTTCACAGCGATACGGAGTTTCCCCTGTCGACTCTCCTGATCAACGTGGTTGGTTCGCTCGTTCTCGCGATCCTGGTTTCGCGGTTGTGGCCGATAGTGCCCGAATGGCTGCGGGCCGGCCTCGGGCCTGGCGTGGTGGGGGGATTCACGACCTTCTCGGCGGTCATGGCCTCCATGGTCACCCTCGCAGCGAGCAACCAGATCGTGCTGGCGCTGGGATACCTCGCGCTGACGATCGTGCTCGGGTTCGGCGCTGCTGCCTTCGGGTTCTGGGTGGGACGCAAGCGCGGATCGGCGCCCACTATCGAGGTCGACGAGTGATCTGGGCTGCCGCCCTGGTCGGCGGTGCCGCGACAGTCGTGCGCTACCTCATCTCTCGTGCCTTCGCGAGGCGCGATGGCCTGCCCTGGGCCGTGTTCACTGTCAACGTTGCCGGCTCCGTGATCGGCGGTGTCGCAGTCGGGCTGTCGACAACCGGCGCAATTTCGACCGACCTCCGACTCATCCTGGTCGGCGGTCTCGCCGGTGGCCTGACCACGTTCAGCACCTGGAGCGTCGAGACGATCCAGCTGCTGCTCGAAGACAAACTGCGCACCGCACTGGTGAGCGTCATCCTGAACCTCGCTATCGGCCTTGCCGCCGCCACGGCAGGCTACCTGCTCGCGACGGTGCTGACCTAGACCAGCCGCCGGTGGCGCATAACGAGCCGGGGTTCGACCAGCCGGTGAAGGGATGCGCCGCTGCTGCTCGATGGTGCGGGGTCGGTGATGAGGTCGAGCACACCCTCGGCAACCTGGTCGAGCGGCTGCTCGATGCTGGAGAGCCCGACCGCTTCGGCGACGGGGGTGTTGTCGTAGCCGATTACCGGAATGTCGGGGCCGACCAGCAGCATCGCGCCAAGTGCGAGCGAATCGCTGGCGCAGACAATCGCGTCCACCTCGACTCCCTCCTCGAGCAGTTCGCGAACAGATTCCCGACCCTCGGCCACGCCGTCCCGCACCGAGAGCTGGAGGCGATCGAGTTCGAGCGACGACAGGCCGCTCGACCGCTCCATGGTTTGCCGCCAACCGCGTCGCCGGTCATCCCCGGTTCCCGACGGGCTCGGCCAGCCGAGATACGCAATGCGTCTCTCGCCCTCGGACAGCAGGTGGGAGGTAGCCAGCCGAAGTCCGGCCTGGCCGTCAATGTCGACCCAGCGGTGGGCCGGATCGCCCAGGTCGTCGATCCCCCACGGCCGACCGAACGTGACGAACGGGATGTCCTTGCGGATCAGCCATTCGGTGCGTGGATCACCGAACATCGTCGAGGTCAGCACGAAGGAGTCGGCGTCCGAGCCCTCGTACATTCGCTGGATCTGGCGGATCTCCTCGTGGGGATCGGTCGCCGTGAACAACATGATCCGAAGTCCTCGGGCGTCCGCCTGCTCGGTCAGCGAGTGCAGAAAGCGATCGAGCACGGACCCCGAAATCCCGTTTGCCATGGGGTCGAGCCGGATCCCGATGGTCGAACTCCTTCGGGTGCGCAGCCGGCGCGCGGAGGCGTGCGGCCGATACCCGAGCCGCGCAATCGCCTCCTGCACCCGCTCGCGGGTTTCCGGCTTGACGATGTCGGGGGAGTTGATCACATTCGAGACGGTCTGGCGGGAAACCCCCGCTGCGCGGCCCACGTCGAGCACGGTCGGAAGCCGTTCCATGCGCGTCTCCCTGCGTCGATGTTGGGGCCCAAACTGGTGCTCGCACCGGGTGCTTGTACCACCGGAACCGCGTGAGCGCGAGTCCCCCGTCTGTCGTTGACAGTCCCGAGGACCCGTGCCTATGGTCGATTAAGTTTGATCGATCAAACGGCTCACTGCAACTGCCGGTTTGAACGATCAAACTTCTGTGAGCAACGCCAGGTATGCAATGAAGCACCAAGGAGAAAAAATGCAACGACGCACTCGCTGGCTGGCCGCCGGCGCTCTCGCCCTTGCCGGAGCTGTCGCGCTGAGCGCGTGCGGGTCCGGCTTCAGCAGCGGCAGCAGCACGACCTCGAGCAGCAACAAGCTGACCTCGTCGAAAAAGGCGCTCACCGTGCTGATCGGTTCGAGCGGACCGGCCGAAACGGCCGCAGTCACCGCCGAGGTGGCGGCCTGGTCCAAGTCCTCCGGCACGAGCGCGAAGGTCATCGCCGCGAGCGCCCTCGACCAGCAGCTCGCCCAGGGCTTCGCGTCGGGCAGTCCGGCCGATGTGTTCTACCTGAGCAACGGTGACCTTGCGGGGTATGCGTCCGCTGGCGACCTGCTGTCCTACGGCAGCCTGCTCCCGAACAAGAGTGACTTCTACCCGTCGCTGACGACGGCCTTCACCTACAACAAGCAGCTGTACTGCGCCCCGAAAGACTTCTCGACGCTGCAGCTCGTGATCAACAACGCACTCTGGTCCAAAGCGGGACTGACCAAGGCAGACATCCCGACGAACTGGAACCAGCTCGAAAGCGTCGCCAAGAAGCTCACCGGCAACGGGGTGGTTGGTCTCAGCATGAACGGCCAGTATGAGCGCATCGGCGCGTTCATGGTGCAGGCCGGCGGCAACCTGATGAACGCGACGAGTACCGTGGCCACAGCGAACAGCGCCGCGAATGTCACCGCACTCACCTACGTCAAGAAGCTCCTCAACGAAGGCGTGCTGAAGTACGCCAAGGATGTCGGCGAAGGCGACGGCGGGCAGGCGATCGGCGCCGGTAAGGCCGCTATGACCATCGAGGGCAACTGGGTCACGGGCGAGCTGAAGTCCGACTTCCCCACCGTGAAGTACACCGTCGCCCCGCTGCCACAGGGCCCGAAGGGCAAGGGCACGCTCGTTTACACCAACTGCTGGGGCATCGCCAAAGACAGCCCCAACCAGGCCGCAGCGCTGAAACTCGTCGAAGCGCTGACCAGCGAGAAGGACCAGCTGGCGTTCTCGACCGCGTTCGGGGTGCTCCCGTCGATCCAGTCGGCGGCGGCGGCCTGGAAGAAGCAGAACCCCACGCTCGTCCCATTCCTTGACGGTGCGACCTATGCGCAGGGCACGCCGGCATCGAAGAACTCGGCTGCAGTGGTGACCGACTTCGACTCGAAGCTCGACACGCTGGCGACGAGCGATCCGAAGACGATCCTCGACGCCGTGCAGACAAACCTCCAGGCGACGCTGAAGTAGCGGGCGATGACCACGCTCGCGAGCCGGACCCCTCCCCGCCGTCACCGCGGCCTGAACCGGGGGGAGGCCGGCTCGGGGTGGCTGTTTACCGCCCCCACGCTCATCCTTCTCGGGTTGTTTCTCGTTGTTCCCATCGGGATGGCGCTGTGGGTCAGCCTGTCCGACTGGAACGGGAACGGCAGCCCCTTCACCAGCGCGGTCAAGTTCGTGGGCCTGCAGAACTTCGGATCCGTGCTCACCGGAGGAGGCCTGACGGAACAGAACTTCGGCCAGGCCCTTAAGAACAACGCCTGGTATGTGCTGCTGGTGGTTCCAACCCAGACCGTCGTGGCGCTCTTCCTGGCGATAATGGTGAATCGCCGGGTGCTCAAGGGGCGAGGGATCTTCCGAACAGCTTTCTACTTTCCGTCGGTGACCAGCTCGGTGGCGATCACAGTGCTGTGGCTGTTCCTGTTCAGCCAGTCAGGGGCGATCAACAATGTGCTGGCCTGGGTGGGCATCAACGGGCCCAACTGGTTCAACGAGCCATCCGGCATCATCCAGGATGGCCTTGCCGGGCTTGGAATCAAGAACGGCCCCTCCGCGCTGACCGGCAGTTCGTTTCTCGGCGTCTCGTGGTGGGACTGGATCGGTGGGCCGTCTGTCGCGATGACCGCGTTCATCTTCATGGCGATCTTCACTACCAGCGGCACCTTCATGCTGCTGTTTCTCGCGGCACTGCAAAACATGAGCGGCGAGGTGCAGGAGGCCGCGATGGTTGACGGCGCAAGCGGCTGGCAGCGCTTCCGGTTCGTGACACTCCCGCAGCTGCGACCGACCCTGTTCACCGTCCTGACGCTGGGCCTGATCGGAGGGTGGCAGATCTTCGACCAGATCTACACGGGAACGCAGGGCGGCCCCGCCGGCACAACCACCTCGCCGGCCTACCTGGCCTACTCCACCGCCTTCCAGAGCCAGAACTGGGGCCAGGGCGCCGCAATCGGGTTCATCGTCTTCGTCATCATCGTCGCCTTCACCATCCTGCAGCGCTTCATCCTGCGGGAGCGCAAGGTGTCCCGTCGGCGGATGCGGCTGTACAACCTCCCGACGTCCGCCCGCGATGGCGGAGACAGCGACGACGACGGCCCGCCGACGGAGATCGCCGTCGGGATAGCCACCCAGTCGCAGGTCAGCAGGGGCGGGGGCACGGTATGAGCGTCGCAGTCGAACGACCGGCCGCAGCCGTGCCGGATCGCCACCCGATCACCTTCAAGGAACGCCTGAACCCGCGGCAGCGCTGGGGCAATGCCATCGTGTATGCCGTACTCATCGTCATCGGGATCCTGTACATCTACCCGTTCCTGATCGAGGTTTTCACGTCGTTCAAGACCGAAGCGGATGCGACGGCGAACGCCATCTCGCTGGTCCCTCCCACCTGGACAACGGCGGCGTACCAGCAGCTGTTCGTCAACTCGGCGTTTCCCACCTGGTTCAAGAATTCTGTCGTCGTGACGGTGTTCGTGACCGCGGGACGAGTGTTCTTCGACTCCCTCGCGGGCTATGCGCTGGCCCGGCTGCATTTTCGCGGGCGCGGCGCGATCTTCGCCGGGCTCATCGCCGTCATGAGCGTGCCCTCGGTGGTGTTGCTGATCCCGAAATTCCTGGTGCTCAACACGATCGGGCTCTACAACTCCTACGCGGGCATGATCCTGCCACTGCTCGTGGACGCGGCAGGAGTCTTCATCATGAAGAACTTCTTCGAGTCGATCCCGCAGAGTGTCGAGGAGCAGGCGCGAATCGATGGTGCGGGAACCTTCCGCACCTTCTGGTCGATCGTGTTGCCGATGGCCAGGCCCGCGCTGGTCACCATTTTCATCCTGTCGTTCCAGGGATCGTGGAATGAGCTGGCGCAGTTCATCATCTCGACCAACGACCCGAACCTGACGACCCTGACGAAGGGTGTGGCATCGCTCGCGTCCGGCCAGCTGGGTGCCGCCAACCGCTATCCGCTCAAGCTCGGCGCCGCGCTCATCATGACCATTCCGGTCGCGGTGCTGTTCTTCATCTTCCAGCGCAAGATCCTGAATACGAGCGATGGCGCGGTCAAGGAGTGACCCGGCTCCAACCATTGCTCACGAATGAGATCGTCGTTCTCCAGGCACCCGTGCAGGCCTGGTCCAGCACCTCCGGCACGATGGGTGAGCTCCCGATCCACGGCGTCTACCTGTCGGATACCCGGTTCCTGTCGCAGCTCGAGGTGTCGTTCGACGGCAGGCAGTCCGAAAATATTGCGACCGAAATGCGCGGGGCACACACCGTGGACTTCATCGGGGTGCTGCGGCACCTGGACGACGGCACACCGGACCCTCGCGTGCGCGTCGTGCAGCGGCGCACGGTCACCGCAACCGGCATCGAGGAGTCACTGGTTGTGACCTCCGGGTTGTCACATGCGGTCTCCATCGAGGTCCGGGTGGGGATCGGTGCCGATCTCGCCCGGATGGATGACATCAAGACGGGTGAAGAGACCGGGCTGGTGGCCATCCACACGGCGAACGGTGAGGCGCGGTGGGGCAGCGGCGCCGTGACAGCACGGCTTGAGAGCGACGGGAGCATCTCGCAGGACGGCCCGCTCCTCGGCCAGTACTGGCTGCTCGAAGTTCCGGCACAGGGCCGGGGAACGGCCAGCTGGCGAATCCGTGTCGAGGACAGCGATGCGGTGGTCGGCCCTGCCGACAGCGTCGCCGACTGGACCTGGCCGGAACCAACCGGCGACATCCGACTGGACGCGTGGCTGGCCCGGGCGCGTGACGATCTTGGCGCGCTCAGGATGTCGACTTCCGCGCATCCGGATTCCACCTTTCTGGCTGCGGGAGCGCCCTGGTTCTTCACCCTCTTCGGACGCGACTCCATCTGGGCCGCGCGATTCCTGGCACCGCTCGGCGGCACGCTCGCTCGGGACACCCTGAGAGTGTTGGCCACGATGCAGGGCACGACGATCGACGAGGAATCGGCCGAGCAGCCCGGCAAGATTCCGCATGAACTGCGGCGAAACACGCAACGGCTGGGCCCCGGGCAGGTCACGCTGCCACCGCTCTACTACGGCACCATCGACGCGACGCCATTATGGATCGCCCTGCTGTGCGACGCCGCCGACCTGGGGATGCCCGATGACGAGGTGCGTCCGCTGCTGCCGAACCTCGAAGCGGCACTCGGCTGGATGCGGGACTACGGGGATGCCGACGGTGACGGCCTGCTCGAATACATCAACACCGATGAGAACGGCCTCAGCAACCAGGGCTGGAAGGACTCCGGCGATTCGGTGCAGTGGGCGGACGGCACCCTGGCGACCGCCCCGATCGCACTATGCGAGGTGCAGGCGTACGCCTACGAGGCCGCAACCCGTGGCGCGGACCTCCTGGAGCGATTCGGCGGGAACGGCGCGGAGTGGCGAGCGTGGGCCGGCCGCCTTCGGGCGCGCTTCCTCGAGACGTTCTGGGTGCACGATTCCGAAGGCGGCTACCCCGCGATCGCGCTCGACGCGAAAAAGCGGGCCGTCGATTCTCTGACGAGCAACATCGGGCACCTGCTGGGCACGGGACTGCTGGATGACTCCCAGAGCGCGCTGGTTGCGGCGAGGTTGGTCTCGCCACAACTCAACTCGGGGTTCGGGTTGCGCACAATGTCGACCGGCGCTGCAGGATACTGGCCGCTGAGCTATCACGGAGGCAGCGTCTGGGCCCACGACACGGCAATCGCGATCCAGGGCCTGGTCAGGGCCGGGTTCCCGGCCCAGGCTGCGGAGCTCTCCGACGGCCTTCTCGCGGCGGCGGCAAGCTTCGACTACAGGATGCCCGAGCTGCACTCGGGGGAGTCGCGAAGTGAGACAGTTCGCGCGATTCCCTACCCTGCAGCGTGCCGTCCCCAGGCGTGGTCAGCGGCCGCCGCAGTGGCGGTGTACTCCGCACTGAGCGGGGAGTCGGGCCCGACGCGCTGAACCGGCTCAGGCGCGCTCGAGTTTGCTGATCGTCGCGACCACCTGGCGCGCGATCAGCCGGCCCGCGCGATTGGCCCCGATGGTGCTGGCCTGTGGACCGTAGCCAGCGAAGAAGACACGCGGATCCTTCCAGGACGACCCCGCGGCGACGACGACGCCCCCGGCCTTCTCGCGAAGCTTGAGAGGCGCAAGGTGTCGCAGCTCGGGGCGAAACCCGGTTGCCCAGACGATCGCATCCGCCGGGCGAAAGGTCCCGTCAGCCCAGCGCACGCCATCCGGCTCGATCCGCGTGAACATCTGCTTGGGGCTGAGCACGCCTCTGTCGATTCCGGCCTGGATCCTGCGCGTTCGCGGCACTCCCGTGCCGCTGACAATGCTGGGCAGCGCGCGACCGGCGCGCGCCGCCTCATCCTGCATCGCCACCGCCGCCGTGCCCGCCTCCATGTTGAGCTCGGTGCCCTCAAGAAAGTCCACGTTGCGTCGTGAGACCCAGGTCAACGATTTGGCGCTCTCCTCGAGCTCGAGTACGAATCCCACCGCGGAGGTTCCGCCGCCCACCACGATCACGTTCTGGCCCGCGAACTCGCTCGCGTCGACGTATTCGATCGTGTGCACCTGGCGGCCCTGGAAGCTGTCACGACCGGGGTACCAGGGCACGAACGGTGCTCCCCAGGTTCCCGTCGCGTTCACGACGATGTCGGTTGTGACGACCTGGTAGTCCTCCCCGTCGGTGAAGGTGACCAGCAGGTTGAGTCCGTTGTCTTCGACCGCGACGACGTGCGCGGGCCGCACGACCTGGAGGCCGAAGAACTCCTCATAGCGGCGGTAGTAGTCGGCGACGACATCCCGCGCAGGAATGGTGCGATCAGCCGTGTCGAAGCTCAGTCCGAGTTCATCCATCCCCGGCAGGTCGTTGATGCGATGCGCGGAACCGAGGCGCAGTGCCTCCCACCGGAACTGCCACGCACCTCCTGTGCCGGGACCGCGATCGAGCAGCACAAAGTCGTTGTTGGGGTCGAGGCCGAGGCGACGCAGGTAGAAGGCGACCGACAGCCCGGCCTGTCCGGCGCCGATTACGACGACGGAGGTGTCGGTTCCTGCGGTTGCCACGCGTCAACGTTACTTCCCCGCGTTGCGCGCTCGTCTGTGCATGACGATCCGACGACATCAGTCGGGGGTGATAAAGTGATCGCTAGCTTTTCACCTGTCGAATGAACGCACTTCTAAAGAGGGGGTCTCGCATGGGGCGTGGCCGTCAAAAGGCGAAGCACACCAAAGTCGCCCGGGACCTGAAGTACTACAGCCCGGACACGAACTACGGCGCGCTCGCTAACGAGCTCCACACATCCGGGCCCGTTTCGCCTGACCTCGACAAGTGGGCGGAGTACCTCGACGACGACGCGTCAGAAGACGCCGACGAGTCGCGCACGGCCTAGTTTCGGCCCGATTGCCTTCCGTCTGATTGCCTTCGGCCAGGCTGGTTTCGGCGGGGCTGGTTTCGGCGGGGCTGGTTTCGGCCAGGCTGGTTTGGCTGGCCCGGTTGCTCAACGCCTAACTGCCGTAAGCACCGACCAGGCGCACCGCACCGCCGTTGACTCCTTTGGCACCCTGTTCGAAGGCCTCAGCTGCCGAACTGGTGGGTGGGCGCTCACCCGTGCTGACGGTGCCCGCAACCCACGCCGGAAAGCCGTCGCGGGCGAGCTTCTCGATGATGTCGTGCTGGGTGCCGGCACCGACGACCGCGATCATCCCGATTCCCAGGTTCCATGTGCCCTCGGTCTCGGTGAGCTTCATGCCGCCGAGGTCGGCCAGTACCCGGAACACGGGAGCCGGCGACCACGTTGCCCGGTCCAGCTGCGCCCAGGACCCCACGGGGAGCACCCGCGCGAGGTTGGCAGCGATCCCGCCGCCCGTGATGTGACTGAGCGCGTGCACGGAGTCGCCGACGCCGGGATCCGACAGTAGGCGAAGCAGCGGCGAGGTATACAAACGCGTCGGCTCGAGAAGAACCTCGCCGACTACTCCACCGAGGTCATCCGAGTGGTCGGTGTAGCCGATGCCCTTCGCGGCCAGGATGTGGCGCACCAGCGAAAACCCGTTCGAGTGGAGCCCCGATGACCCGATGGCTATCACCACGTCGCCGTCCTGCACGAGCTGGGGGCCGAGCTGGGCATCCGCCTCGACCGCACCGACCGCCGCACCGGCGACGTCATAGTCGTCGGGGCCGAGCAGCCCGGGATGCTCGGCCGTCTCACCGCCCACGAGAGCGGTAGCCGTCTCGGCGCACGCCCTGGCTATTCCTGCGACGATGTCCGCGATGCGAGCCGGAATCACTCGCCCGCACGCGATGTAGTCGGTCATGAAGAGCGGTCTCGCCCCGACGACGACGATGTCGTCGACGACCATGCCCACCAGGTCTTGCCCGATGGTGTCGTGCTTGTCGAGCGCCTGCGCAATGGCAACCTTGGTACCCACGCCGTCGGTGGAGGTCGCAAGCAATGGCCGGCGATACGACTTCAGGAACGAGACATCGAAGAGACCGGCGAAACCGCCGACACCGCCGAGAACTTCTGGGCCGTGCGTCTTCTGCACGGCCGACTTCATGAGTTCGACGGCGAGATCGCCCGCTGCGGTGTCGACTCCCGCCTCGCGGTAACTGGTGGCCACGGGTCAAGTCTGCCGCACTCAGCGAAGGGTCCGCGCCCCGAATAGACTGGGGTCGACTCTTTTCCTTGAGCGGCAGGAATTCTCCCCGCATGTGCGGCATCGTAGGGCTGGTCTCGTCCCAGCCCGTCAATCAGCAGATTTACGACGCTTTGTCTCTTCTGCAACATCGCGGACAAGACTCCACCGGCATCGCAACCGCCGAGGGTGACACGTTCCACATGAACAAGGCCAAAGGCCAGGTGCGTGAGGCCTATCGCACCCGCGACATGCGCTCCCTCATCGGCACCATGGGCCTCGGCCACGTGCGGTACGCGACGCGGGGCAACGCCGCCAACGAAGAAGAAGCGCAACCGTTTTACGTTAATGCGCCCTACGGCATCACTCTCGTCCACAACGGCAACCTCACCAATACGCGCGAGTTGACCCAGGAACTGTTCCACGTCGACCGCCGTCACCTGAATACGACGAGCGACACCGAGCTGCTCGTCAACGTGCTGGCCAATGAGCTGCAGGAGCAGGTCAGCGGGTCGGCCCTCGACCCGGACCAGATCTTCACCGCGATCTCGCGGCTCCACGAGCGTGTTGAGGGGTCATACGCCGCCATCGCTCTCATTGCAGGACACGGGCTGCTCGCCTTCCGCGATCCGTTCGGCATCCGGCCGCTCGTTCTCGGCCGCAGACCGGCGGGATTCGTCGGGGATGACTGGATCGTCGCATCCGAATCGCTGGTGCTGGAGAGCGCGGGCTACGAACTCGTTCGCGATCTCGAACCGGGCGAGGCGGTCTTCATCGCGATGAACGGCGAGATGACCTCGCGGCAGTGCGCCGCGAACCCCCGGCTCATCCCGTGCTCGTTCGAGTACGTCTACCTGGCTCGGCCCGACTCGGTAATGAACGGCATCTCCGTCTACGAAGCACGACTGCGGCTCGGCGATCGCCTCGCCGGCACCATCGCCAAATACACACCGCGCGGTGACATCGATGTGGTCATGCCCATTCCGGACTCATCGCGACCGGCCGCGATGCAGGTAGCACAGAAGCTCGGCATCGAGTACCGCGAAGGCTTCTACAAGAACCGCTATGTCGGGCGCACCTTCATCATGCCCGGCCAGGCGGAACGCAAGAAGTCGGTCAAGCAGAAGCTCAACGCGATGAGCACCGAGTTCCGGGGCAAGAACATCCTGATCGTGGACGACTCGATCGTGCGCGGAACCACCTCAAAAGAGATCGTGCAGATGGCACGCGAGGCGGGAGCGAACAAGGTCACGTTCACCTCAGCGGCACCGCCCGTGCGGTATCCGCACGTCTACGGAATCAACATGCCCACCAGGCACGAACTGGTGGCCCACGGCCGCAAGATCCCCGAGATCAACCTCGAGCTGGGCAGCGATTACCTGATCTACCAGGAGGTCGCTGACATGCAGGCCGCCATCCTCGAAGGGTCGAACGTCTCTGCGCTCGAGATGAGCTGCTTCACCGGCGACTATGTGACGGGAACCGTGACGCCCGAATACCTGGCCTGGGTCGAGGCCAACCAGCTTTCGTAGCTCGCCGCGCCAGCTCGGGAGTTCATGGGCCCTGGGGTGAGTGCGCGACGACGGCGCCTTTGGTGTCGAAGCCGTGTGCGTATCTACCGCCTGGTGAAGGTGTACCGCACCCCGGAGTCCGGGCGCCCAAGGGTCACGTAAAGCTGCAGCGGGTAGCCCGCAGCGACGACGAGCGTGAGCCCGTAGTTGTAGCCGACCTTCGCGGGATGCTGGAAATTGAGCTGCACACCCGGCGCACCGCCGACATCCGTGCCGCCGCTGCCGATCGACCAGGTACCCGTGATCGCCTCAGCAGGCCCGGACGGTGAGCCGCCCGCCGGAACTTCCGCCTGCTCGATGACACCCTCCGGCATCCCCGAGATCCCGAAGGAGCCGTCGGGGTTGATGGTGACGGTGTCGTCTCCGTGATGCCACGTTCCGACGATGTCGGAGGGCGATGGCGTCGGAATCGGCGCCGTGGGTTGGCATCCAGCCAGGGAGAGGGAGGCGGCGATCAGGACAACGGCCAGGATCGCTTTGCGCATGCTCCCATTGTGGCCCCGCGCGGCTGGCCGGAACCCGAGTGACCTCCTGGCCCGCTATCGCAGGAGCGGCGAAATGAACAACGACCACAGAATCGCGAGGTAGATCACGACGAAGATGGCCGGAGTGACGAACTTCACGACCGTCGTCCAGCGGGCAGTCCCGATGATCCGTTTCGTCACGGCTGAGGGGTTCTCGATGGTGCCCAGGTCAGCGGCGATGGCACTCGCCTCGCCCGCCGACGAGAACTGGGCCAGAAAACCAAGGATGCCCGAAGCCAGCAGGATGCCCGCCGACGCGATCCGCACCGCAACCGGGCCACCGAATCCACCCGCGAGCGAGAGTGCGGTGATCGTCACGGTCAACAGGAAGGTCGGTGCAAGCTGGGACAGGATGATGTGCAGCCGCGCCCGCGACCAGAGCTCGAGCAGGTCTTTTTCGTTCACAGTTCTGACTATACGTAAGCTCAGGGAATCGACTCCATAACTCCCGTCGCGCCGGCGCTGCCGACAACGCGCATCCTGTCCCAGCGCTGGAGCAGCGTCTCGTTCCTGCACTGGCGTGCGCGTTCCGCGCAGATCGCGCACCTCTTCCCCGCGGGTACACGACCCGACGAGTTCGACGGAACCTCCTGGGTGGGGCTCATCGCGTTCGAGCTGTCGGAATTCGCGATCCGGCCGGGACCGGTGCTGCCGTTCGTCGGGCGGTTCCCCGAGATCAATGTTCGGCTGTACAGCGTGGATGAGAACGGTCGGCGAGGGGTCGTATTCCGCTCGCTCGAAGCAACGCGCGTGCTCACCGTGATCGCTGCGCGCGCGACGCTGGGCGTGCCCTACGAGTGGGCCCGGATGTCGCTCCAGCGCTCAGAAGGCACGGTCGACTATCGCTCACGGCGCCTCGTTCACGGGCATCCGGCCTCCCACCTTGTGGTGCGGCCACTCGACGAGCCCGTGACCGATGACGCACTAGCCGACTTCCTGACCGCGCGCTGGGGCATGCACTCGGTCGTGCGCAGGCAGACCAGGTTTGTGCCGAACGAACACGAGCCGTGGCCCCTCCACCGGGCGCACCTGGTTTCGATCGACGATGATCTGCTCGCCGCGGGCGGCATCCCCGGACTCGCACTGGACGCCCCCGATTCGGTGCTCTACTCCGAGGGCGTTCGCACGCGGTTCGGCCTGCCCCTGCGAGAAGCAGTCAGTCGTCGCGGGACTCCTGGTCGGGCACCTGGAGCCGGTCGATCGTGACCTGAACGGTCTTTGTGCCCCGGCGAAGAACACGGTCGAACACGAGGGCGACAATCGCCCCGAGCAGGAGACCCGCGACGAACCCGTAGATCGCAAAGTAACCAAAGGTCGCGCCGAAACCGACCGTCGGATCGATCGGAAAACTCGCCGTCAGGATGAGCGAAACGAGTACCCCCACCAGGGCACCCAGCACAAGGAAAACTGAGAACTTCGGCGCCCGACGGATGCGAACCGGCGTTTCGCGGTCGTCGGGGCTGCTCACAGACCTATTCTCGCATCCGCAGGATGGGCAGATGCTCGGAGAGGTCGGCGCGCGAGCCCGAGGCGGCCACCCGTCCAGCCGCGAGCGCCACCGCCCAGTCCTCGGCACCCGTGGCGAGCGCCAGCCAGGTCACGGCATCGGTCTCGATCACGTTGGGCGGTGTGCCTCGGGTGTGACGAGGACCCTCAATGGCCTGCACCGCGCCGTAGGGTGGCACCCGAATCTCGACCGTGTTGCCGGGAGCGGATTCGGAGAGAAGCTGGAGCAGGTAGCGAACCGCCGTGGCCGTGTCGTCGCGGCTCGCGCCGGCACCGAGCGCGGCACGCACGCCGGCCTGGCCCACGTCGTCCGCAATCCGAGCCCTGGCCATGTGCCAAACCTATCGAGGAGTGCCGGGGTCTCGCGGTGCGGTTAGCCTTTACTCGTGCGAATCCTCGTTCTTGGCTCCGGTGCGCGTGAGCATGCGATCGTCAAGGCACTGCTTGCCGAGGGCGCCGGGCACGACATCACCGCTGCGCCCGGCAATGCCGGAATCGCGCGAGAGGTTCCCGTGGTGGCCCTCGATCCGACGAACGGCGATGTCGTCACGCAGTATGCGATCGATAACCAGGTCGACCTGGTCGTCATCGGGCCTGAGGCGCCCCTGGTTGCGGGAGTCGCCGACAAGCTGCGTACGCGAGGAATTCCTGTCTTCGGTCCGGGTAAGGCTGCCGCTGCCCTCGAGGGGAGCAAGACCTTCGCCAAGCGGATCATGGATGAGGCGGGCGTGCCGTCGGGGAAGGCCGTGCGCGCCGGAAACCTCGACGAGGCGATCGCCGTCATCGACGAGTACGGCGCCCCCTATGTGGTCAAGGCAGACGGGCTCGCCGCAGGCAAGGGGGTTCTTGTGACGGCGGTGCGGGATGCTGCCATAGCCCACGCGGAATACTGGCTGAAGCACGGCAGCGTGCTGGTCGAGGAGTACCTCTCCGGCGAGGAGGTCTCGCTCTTCCTGCTGAGCGACGGCCACACCGTGCTTCCCCTCTCGCCCGCGCAGGACTACAAGCGGGTCTTCGACCACGACGAGGGCCCCAATACCGGCGGGATGGGGGCATACTCACCGCTGCCGTGGCTGCCGGACGGATTCGTCGACGAAGTCATCGACACCATCGCGCTGCCCACCATCCGCCAGCTCGCTGCCGAGCAGAAGCCATTCATCGGCCTGCTCTACTGCGGGCTGATTGTGACGTCCTCGGGCATCCGCGTGATCGAGTTCAACGCCCGGTTCGGCGACCCGGAGACCCAGGTTGTGCTCCCCCGCCTGGTCACACCGCTGTCGGGGCTGCTCTTCGCCGCCGCCACCGGAGGCCTCGGTTCGCTGCCCCGGCCCGAATTCTCGGATGAGGTCGCGGTCACGGTCGTTCTGGCGAGCGAGGGCTACCCGGAGGAGCCGGTGACCGGCCGCAGGATCACGGGCCTCGATGAGGTGCACGACGTGACGATCGACCACGCCGCGACGGCCGTGTCGGGGGACGACCTGCTCTCCACGGGAGGCCGGGTGCTCAGCGTCGTCGCTCTTGGCGATACCTTTGCGCATGCCCGCGACCGGGCGTACGCCGCGCTCGCCGGCATCACCCTCCAGGGTGGCCACTACCGCACCGATATCGCCGAGAAGGTGTCATGACAGAACTGGCAGGCTGGGATCACATCTACTCGGGCAAGGTGCGCGACCTGTACACCAGCGCCGCGCATCCGGACCGGGTGCTCATGGTCGCGAGCGACCGCGTGAGCGCGTTCGACCACGTGCTCGAACCAGCCATTCCGGGGAAGGGCGCGATTCTCACGGCGCTGAGCCACTGGTGGTTCGCCGAGCTCGACAGCGTCCCCAACCACCTCGCCCCCCGATCGGAGTGGTCGGCCATCCCGCCGGAGGTCGCTGACCGCGCAATGCTCGTGGTGCGCCTGGAGATGTTTCCGATCGAATGCGTCGTGCGCGGTTACCTGGTCGGCAGCGGATGGATCGAATACCAGCAGTCGCAGAGCGTTTGCGGGGTGCCCCTGCCTGCTGGTCTCGGCGAAGGCGACCGGCTGCCGCAAGCCATCTTCACCCCCGCCTGGAAGGCTCCGCTGGGGCAGCATGATGAGAACATCACTCTGGAGCGCGTCGCTGAGCTGGTGGGACTCGAAAACGCCAACGCCCTTAAGGACCTGTCGATCGCGATCTTTGAGCGAGCATCGGCGATTGCGGAGGCCAGGGGGGTCATTCTGGCCGACACGAAGTTCGAGTACGGCTCGAGTGCCGCCGGGGAGATCACCCTTGCCGATGAGGTGCTCACGCCCGACAGCAGCCGGTACTGGGATGCGGCGGTCTACGACTCCGGAGACCGCACAGCCAGCTTCGACAAACAGATCGTACGCAACTGGCTGAAGGCGAACTGGAACCCGTCGACGCAAACAGGCGCCGAGAGCGTGCCACCGGTCCTGCCCGATGAAATCGTGGAACAAACCGCGGCACGATACCGGGAGCTGGCCGATCGGCTGACCGCGTGATCGTTCGCCGCGTCGACTGGGAGCATGCGGCAGGGGCCGACCTCCGCGCGGCCCAACGCGCTGAGCTCACCATTCGGTACGAGACTGCGGACTCGGAGCCGGGCCCAGCACCGACCGCCGACGACATGACGCTGTTCCTGGTGGCGTTCGAGGATGACGACACGACAGCGGTCGCGTGCGGCGGTCTCCGACGAATCGACGAACACCATGGCGAAGTCAAGCGCATGTATGTCGTGCCCGAGCGGCGCGGCTCGGGAGCAGCGACGGCGGTGCTGCGGGAGCTTGAGAGGCTCGCACGCTACGAACTCGGGTGGGAACGCCTCGTGCTCGAGACCGGCAACCGCCAGCCGGATGCCATCCGATTCTATGAACGTGAGGGATACACCCGCATTCCGAATTTCGGGTATTACGCCACGAGCCCCTATTCACTCTGCTACGAGCGGGCGCTGAAGTAGCCTCGTTGCAGATGCCCCGAACTGGGGGCCCGAAGACCATAGCGCTGGCCGAAGACCGACTCGCACAATGAAAGTCGGCTTCTTCCCTTCAGGAGTTTCTGCATGGCACGAACTGAGTTTGGTGTGGCGATCGGCAGTGTGTTGATCATTGCCGCAGTACTGGCGATTCCGATCGTCGCTCCCGCCCCGGTCGCCTCGGTCGCGATACCTCGCGTCGTCGTTCATCCGACGCCTAACCCGTCCAGCACGGACGCCTCGGCACTGGTCGGAGACGGGTGCGACGCCTACAAAGCGCAAACACCTTCCGGCAGCGGCTCGATCGTCGGGATGTCGCAGTCGCCGGTCGCGGTCGCGGCATCCAGCAACCCCCTGCTGACCACGCTCACGTCGATTGTGTCGGGCAAGTTCAACCCCAAGGTCAATTTCGTCTCGACCCTCGACAGCGCGCAGTTCACGGTGTTCGCTCCCGTCGACTCGGCCTTCGCCAAACTTCCCGCATCCACGATCGCGGACCTCAAGCTTCCCGCCAACGCCTCGAAGCTGACGAGCATCCTCGACTACGCCGTGGTGCCGGGCGAGCGTCTGCCCGGCGATGTGGACGGTACCCTGTCGACCGTGCAGGGCGGAACTCTCACGGTCTCCGGTTCGGGCAATGACATCACCGTGAACGGCGCGAAGGTTGTGTGCGGTGGAATCCAGACCGCCAACGCGACGGTCTACATGATCGACACCGTGCTGACCCCTCCGGGAAGCTGAGCACGCGCAACTGGGCCCGCACAGCTGAATCCGGCGACCTACCCGAACGTGAACGAGTAGAGCGTCACACCGGGCGAGACCGTGACATTCACGGTGCCCTTCCGGATGTCCGGGGTCTTGGTGAGCTGGTACGAGTTCGGGAAGCCACCGATCTTCTGGGTGACGGTCTTTCCACCGAACGAGTACCTCACGGTTCCTGTACCCCCGGCCACGATTCGAACTTCGCTCGCGTGGTAGTTCAACCGCACGCGACCGCCCGCCGGGGCCGTGATCCCATTGAAGGTCAGGTTCCAGCGGCCGTCGAGCGCAAACGTGTCGGGCGCGAGCGCGGCCGGGAAGGAGAAGCTCCCTGCCCCCTGGGCATACTGCTGGCTGCCGCCGAAGTTCTTGACCTCACCGAGGCTCAGGTAGGTCTCGCGCGTGATCGAGCCCGCGAGCGGTGTCGTGTCGAGCACGTCGGTCTGTGGCGGCAGCGTCTCGGTGGGGTGCGCATCCAGCAGCAGCTGCCGGATGTGGGACTCTGTGGTGCCGTACCCGCCCTCGCCGAGCGAGATCTGGCGCACCACGCCATTCGCGTCGATCAGGTAGTCGGCGGGCCAGTACTGGTTGCGGTAGTTGGTCCAGGTGGCGAGCTTGTTGTCGAGGGCGACCGGGTAGTCGATGTTGAAGCGGGCGGCGCCTGCTTTCACATTCGCGGGAACCTTCTCGAACGCGTACTCGGGCGAGTGCACGCCGATGACCTCAAAGCCCAGCGACTTGTAGGTGTTGTACCAGTTGACGATGTGCGGCAGGGATCGCTGGCAGTTGATGCACGAGTAGGCCCAGAAGTCGATGAGCACCACCTTGCCCTTCAGTCCCTTGATCGTGAGCGGCTGGTCGTGCGGGGTGTTGAACCACTGTTGGATGCCCTCGAGCGATGGCGCGGCACCGCAGCTCTCGAGCACCGGTGAGTCTTCCTTGCACTCGCCCAGGTCTTTGTTCTGGGAGTTGACCAGTCCCGTCAGGTCGAGGTTTTTGACCGGATCCGATTGCGCAAACGTCTGCTGGATTGACGCGGTGTAGTCCGGAATGAGGCGCTGCACGGCACCAGGAAGATCGAAGAACAGGCCAGCCGCGAGCGCGATCATGACGACCCCGCCGACCATCCGGATCGTGCGCTCATGACGGCGGAATGACTTCACGCGTTCCGCGAGTCCGCGGCCTGCGAGGGCGAACGCGAGCAGCGGGATGGCCGCCCCAATCGCGAACGCCACCGTGAGCACGATGGTGCCGGGGCCTATCTCCCCTGTTGACCCGGCGACGGTGATCGCGGCGAGCACGGGTCCCGCACACGGAACGTAAACCGTGCCGAGCGCTATCCCGAGTACGAAGCCCCCCCGCTCGGTGCCGACGGCGGTCTGGGGGATGAAGGAAAACGGCTTCTCGATGATGCGCTGGAACCGCGGGAAGATCAGGCCCAGTCCGATGATGATAAGCGTGGTGGTTCCCGCCCAGACCAGGAAGTCCTGCGGCAGGTGGAGGATCGCCAGCACCAGTGAGCCGACCAGTGTGAAGAGGCTGAAACTGGTGACCAGGCCGAGAACAACGAGGTAGGGGCGCGAGGATCGAACGCGCACCGGCGCAGCATCCGGCGCGGGCACGACCACCTTGCGTGCGCCCTGTACGCCACCGGAAAAGAAGATGACGGGCAGCACTGGGATGATGCACGGCGAGATCCCGGTGATGAGTCCCCCTGCAATCCCAATGAGAGCAAGCGAAAGCAGCACCACGGCTCCAACTGATTGGGTTATTACAACAGTTTCGTTGAGCGTCTGCTTTTGGCTTGCCCCCCACTTGTAGGGCCGATCGCCCTCCCGGAATGGAGCCGGGGTGAATTGGGTTGACTGGGCTATGAGTTCGACCGACCTCCTTCCACCCGGTACAGGGATGGGTGCCGTGACCCTCCTGGTCGGCGACCTCGACGCGATGACGACCTACTACCGCGACGCGGTGGCGCTCGAGGTCCTGGATTCGGAGGGATCTCGCGTCACACTCGGCCGTGGCGCGACGCCGGTGATCATCCTCGAGCATTCGCCGCACCTGAAGCATGCGGGGCCGCGGGATGCGGGCCTGTACCACACGGCAATCCTGTTCGAAACGGAGCGTGCGCTGGCTGCCGCGGTGTACGGGACGGCTCGGCGTCATCCGGGATCGTTTACCGGCAGCGCGGATCACCTCGTGTCGAAGGCGTTCTACTTCACCGACCCGGAAGGCAACGGGGTTGAGCTGTACTGGGACCGGGACCGAAGCCTGTGGAGCTGGACGCACGGCACGGTTGAGATGGGATCCCTCGGTATCGATCCGAACGCGTTCCTCGCCGAACACCTGACCGAGGAAGTCATCGACAACCCGGTGGATGGCGGCGCATCCGTTGGCCATGTGCACCTGTCGGTCGGCGACACCGAGACCGCTCGGGCGTTCTATGCAGATCGCCTGGGCTTTGAGACCACCCTGGAGATACCCGGCCAGGCAGTCTTCGTGAGTGCGGGCAACTACCACCACCACCTCGCGATGAACACGTGGAACAGCAGGGGTGCCGGCCGGCGTTCCCGTACCCTCGGGCTCGGTGAAGTCGACATCCTGGTGCCGTCGTCCGACGACCTCGGTTCGCTCACGGAGCGACTGTCGCACTACGGCATTGCGACCCGCGATGACGGCCAGGCGGTGTCGTTCGAGGACCCGTGGGCGAACCTCATCACGGTGGCTGTCGCCACGCCGGCCTCCGCCCGGTGAAGCGGCTACGCTCCGTCGTCGAGGTCGCCGGGATCGTCCGGGCGGCGATGTCGGGGGACCACAGAATCGTCGTCGGTATCGCGGGGGCTCCCGGGTCGGGCAAGTCGACGATCGCCGAAGAGCTCGTCGCGCTGCTCGGTCCGTCGGCCGCACTGCTACCGCTCGACGGATTCCACCTGCCCCAGGCACGGCTCACTGAACTCGGGAGGCGTGACCGGATGGGCGCCCCGGACACCTTTGACGTTGACGCATTCCGGGCCACGCTGATCGCCGTCCGTCGTGGCTTTCGACCCCCGCCACTGTCCGTGTCCCCTTCACCGTCTCCGTCTCCGTCCCCGTCCCCGTCACCGTATTCAGGAGAACTTCTCCCGAATGCAGGAGAAACTGTGCTCGCACCCCGATTCGACCGCGAAATCGAAGAACCGGTGCCCGGCGGCATCCGAATAATTCCTGAATTAGGTTGTGTGGTCGTCGAAGGCAACTACCTGCTGCTGGATTCCGGAGGATGGGAGCGAACCGCACCCCTGCTCGACCTCACGTTCTTCCTCGAGCTCGACCACGACGTGCGCATCGGTCGACTGGTTGCGCGCCACGAGCGTTTCGGGAAGAGCCCGGCGGATGCCCTGGCCTGGGCGCTCGGCCCCGATGAAGCGAACGCGCGCGTCATCCAGGCGACGGCCGGGCGGGCCGACTACCGGATCAGCCTCCCGTAGACTGGATGCATGCCCACGATTGTCGTCGAAGTGATGCCAAAGGCCGAACTTCTCGACCCCCAGGGCAAGGCCGTTGCCGGTGCCCTCGCCCGGCTCGGAAAGACCGAATTCTCGGGCGTACGCATCGGAAAACGGTTCGAGGTCACAGTCGACCGGCCGGTGGACGACGCCCTGCTCGCGGAGGTGCGCGAACTCGCTGCGGACATCTTCTCCAACTCGGTGATCGAAGACGTCGTGAGCCTTACCGTCCTGTGAGGTCGGTCATCCTATGAGAATCGGTGTCGTCACGTTCCCCGGGTCGCTCGACGACCGGGATGCCCAGCGGGCGGTTACTCTCGCCGGGGCCACACCCGTCGCACTCTGGCACGGCGACCACGACCTCCAGGGAGTCGATGCGATCATCCTGCCGGGCGGTTTCAGCTACGGTGACTACCTCCGCGCCGGTGCGATCGCCAGCCACTCACCGATCATGGCCGAGGTCATCGATGCGGCAGGCAAGGGCGTTCCCGTGCTCGGCATCTGCAACGGCTTCCAGACCCTCGCCGAGGCACGCCTCGTTCCCGGCGCACACACGCGCAACGCGAACCAGCAGTTCATCCGTCGCGACCAGAAGCTACGCGTCGAGAATGCCTCCACCGACTGGACCAACGCGTTCGAGGCCGGCGACGAAATCGTGATCCCCATGAAGAACGCTGACGGGCGTTTCGTCGCCGACGCCGAAACGCTGAAGCGCATCGAGGGCGAAGGCCAGGTGGTATTCCGCTACCTCGAGGTCAACCCCAACGGCTCACTCAATGACATCGCGGGCGTCTCCAACGAGCGCGGCAACGTGGTCGGGCTCATGCCACACCCCGAGCATGCTGTCGAACCCGGCTTCGGACCTGACACCGATGTGGCGATGAGGTCGGGGGTTGACGGGCTCGCGTTCTTCGCGAGCGCCATCTCGACCCTCGTCGGCTGACCGACCCTCGTCGGCTGACCGACGCGAACCGGCTGACCGATCTGAGTCGGCTGACCGACGCGAACCGGCTGCCTCAACCGACCGGCTGCCCGGCCGCCGTCGGCTGCAGAACCCTAGTTGCCCGTCGGGGTGTCCCGCACGGTCGGGGTCGGCGCGGTGAACTCGCTCGCCCGCTGCTTCCCGTCGGCGCCCGTGAACAGGCCGATCTGGTCGGTCCTCGTCGCCTCCTTGCCCCGCGACTTCACCGCACGGGCTTCGCCGATCTCGTCCTCGCCGATAACGATTCGCGTGCGCGGCATCGTCTGCGGGTTCTGCTGCTGGATCCACTCCACCATCGCCTCGCGAACGAAGCAGCGCAGGTCGAACAGGGTGGGTGAGTCTTTTGCGCTGACCAGGATGCGCACGTGCACGAAACCGCCCACGGCATCCGTCACCTGCAGCACCTGGGTGCGCCCGTCCCAGCTCGCGGTGCGGTGAAGGATCTCGGTGAGCTGGGCGCGCATCGCCGCCGTGCTCACGCGCCAGTCGAGATCGAAGTCGACCTCGCCGAGCAGTTGGCTGCTCGTGCGAGTCCAGTTCTCGAACGGGTTGCTGGTGAAGTAGGTCGAGGGCACGACGAGCCTGCGGTCATCCCAGACGTGCACGACCACGTAGGTGAGGGTGATCTCTTCGATGCGTCCCCACTCGGTGTTGACGACCACGACATCGTCGACCCGGATCGCATCGGAGAACGCCAGCTGCACCCCGGCAAAGACATTGCCGAGAGTGGACTGCGCCGCGAGGCCCGCGACAATGCTGACCAGGCCGGCGGAGGCGAGCACGCTGGTGCCAAGCGCCTGCACCCCCGGGAACGTGAGCAGCACCGAAGCGAACCCCACGACCACAATGATCACGATCAACAATCGCCGCACAACGAGGATCTGCGTCTGCGCGCGGCGGGCTATCCGATTGTCGGGGGTGTCAACCGAGTAGCGGCCCACGGCAAGGCTGAGGCCGTACCCGACGAGCGCTGCCACCAGCCAGGTCGACGCGATGATGGCCAGGATGAGGAAGGCGTGACTGACACCCGCGTGCCAGGCGGCGCTGGACACGGCCAGCCAGTTCTGGTCGGGAAGGGCGAAGGTCACCGCAATCCAGATCGCGACGATGATGACAAGCAACCGGAACGGATGCCGTGCCTTGCTCAGGATGAGCTGGGCGCCTGCCCGCCGGCGCGCCGCACCGCGCGCGATAACGGCGGTGAACAGGATGACCACCAGTCCAGCGACGACGGCAATGATGACCGCGAGGCCGAGCCCCAGCCAGGACTTCCATTCGAACATTCGGGTGCTCCTTCAGTTCCGTGGCTTTCCACGTTAGCGAGAATGGGCGCGGGGCCTACACCTCACTCGACACGAAGAGCACGTCGTCGCTCGCCACGAGGTCGTGAAGCTCGAGGATGCGCTCGAGGTCGTGGCCCGCAGCGAGGGCTGTTGCCCGTTGCTCCGGTGACTGCGGCGCGAGGCGACCCTGCATGAAGCCGCCGAGGGCTCTGACCGCGCAGGCTGCGATGACACCTTCGGGCGTGCCGCCGATGCCGAGCACGAAGTCCACGTCCCCGCGGGCGGCGCGCACCGCCGCTGCGACGTCGCCCTCGCCGACCAGCCGCACGTTGGCTCCGGTGGCGCGGATCCTCCCGATCAACTGGCGGTGTCGTGGCTTGTCGAGAACGACCACCGACAGCTCGGAGACCGGGCACCCGCGTGCCGCCGCAAACGCCGACAGGTTTTCTTCCACGGGCAGGCGCAGGTCCACCACCCCGCGCCCGGCCTCGGAGCACACGAGCTTGTCCATGTAGAAGACGTCGACGGGATCGAACATGGTGCCTCGCGGCGCGAGCGCGATCACCGCGATCGAGCCGGGCAGACCCTCGGCAACCAGGCGGGTCCCATCAAGCGGATCGACGGCGATGTCATACGCACGGCCGCCCCGGCCGAGGCGCTCGCCGTTCGCCAGCATCGGGGCGGCATCCTTCTCGCCCTCGCCGATCACGACCATGCCGTCGAAGGGCGCGCCCGCGAGCGCGGCGCGCATGGCGGCCACGGCTGCGGCATCGGCGGCATCCTTGTCGTGCCGGCCGAGCCATCCGCGTGCCGCGGCGGCGGCATCCTCTGTGGCACGCACGAGCGCCTCGACGAGACCAGCCTCATACCCCGCACCGCCGAGCACTGTGGTCATTCGGCCACGCTACCGTGCGCACCGCCCCGGGCCACCGACCCGCGCCACCGCCCATCGACCACCGGGCCACCAACCACCGGGCCACCGACCACCGACCACCGACCACCGAGTTGACACTCGTTGTCCCTCCGCTACCGCCGCCGGCGACAAGTAGCGTCAACTCGCGGCGGGACGGCCCCGGGTAGAATCGCAGGTGACCGGCACGCCCTCGATCCAGGAGCATCCCGCCACGTGACGTCTACCCCCACCACTTCTGTTCCGACCACTGCGGCCGATACCGTGACGAACGCGGCCGCCACCCCTGAGCGGGAGCAGCCCTGGGCGGCCCTGGGCCTCAAATCCGATGAATACGCGCGCATTCGCGAGATCCTCGGCCGGCGCCCCACGAGTGGCGAGCTCGCCATGTATTCGGTCATGTGGAGCGAGCACTGCTCCTACAAGTCGTCAAAGCCCTACCTGCGCCAGTTCGGCACGAAGACGACACCAGCCATGCGCAAGAACCTCATGGTCGGCATGGGCGAGAACGCGGGCGTCGTGGACGTCGGTAACGGCTGGGCCGTCACCTTCAAGATCGAGAGCCATAACCACCCCAGCTACATCGAGCCGTTCCAGGGCGCTGCGACCGGTGTCGGGGGAATCGTGCGCGACATCATCTCGATGGGCGCCCGCCCGGTCGCCATTATGGATGCGCTGCGGTTCGGCAACATCGACGACCCCGACACCGCCCGGGTCGTGCACGGCGTGGTGTCGGGTATCAGCTTCTACGGCAACTGCCTCGGGCTTCCGAACATCGGGGGCGAGACCTACTTCGACTCCGTGTACCAGGCCAACCCGCTCGTCAACGCACTGGCGGTCGGGGTTCTGCGCCACGAGGACCTGCACCTCGCGAATGCCCGGGGCGTGGGAAACAAGGTCGTGCTGTTCGGTGCCCGCACCGGCGGCGACGGCATCGGCGGAGCATCCATCCTGGCCAGCGACTCGTTCTCGGCGGCCGGCCCCACCAAGCGTCCCGCAGTCCAGGTCGGCGACCCCTTCGCCGAGAAGGTGCTCATCGAGTGCTGCCTTGAGCTTTTCGCCCAGGAGTTGGTCGAGGGCATCCAGGACCTCGGGGCTGCGGGCATCAGCTGCGCGACAAGTGAGCTCGCCAGCAACGGCGACGGCGGCATGTTCATCGAACTCGACAACGTGCTGCTGCGCGACCCGACGCTGACGGCTGAGGAGATCCTCATGTCGGAAAGCCAGGAGCGCATGATGGCGATCGTGCGGCCCGAGAAGCTTGCCGGCTTCCTCAAGGTTGTGAAGAAGTGGGATGTCGAGACGAGCGTGCTCGGCGAGGTCACCGACACCGGGCGGCTCATCATCAACTGGCACGGGGAGCAGATCGTCAACGTCGAGCCACGCACGGTCGCCGTCGATGGCCCGGTGTACGATCGCCCGGTCGCCTACCCGTCCTGGATCGACGCGCTGAACGCGGATTCTGCATCCTCACTGCCGCGCCCCACGGATGCGGCCGCACTGAAAGAGCAGGTCTTCCGCCTACTGGGCAGCCCGAATCTCGCCGACAAGCGCTGGATCACCAACCAGTACGACACCTACGTGATGGGCAACACTGCACTCAGCTTCCCCGACGATGGAGGCATGGTTCGTGTCGACGACGAGAGCGGCCTCGGCTTCGCCGTGGCGACGGATGCCAACGGCCGCTACTGCCAGCTCGACCCGTACCAGGGTGCCCGCCTCGCCCTCGCGGAGGCGTACCGCAATGTCGCCGTGACGGGTGCGACCCCCGTCGCCGTGAGCGACTGCCTCAACTTCGGCAGCCCGGAGAACCCGGAAGTGATGTGGCAGTTCAGCCGCGCGGTTGAGGGCATCGCGGACGGCTGCCTCGAGCTCGAGATCCCGGTCACCGGCGGGAATGTGAGCTTCTACAACCAGACCGGCGACGTGCCCATCCACCCGACCCCGGTCGTCGCGGTTCTCGGCGTGATCGACGACGTCGCCAAGCGCATCCCGTCAGGCTGGCAGGACGAAGGCAACAACATCTACCTGCTCGGCGTCACCCGCGACGAGCTCGACGGGTCGGCATGGTCGGAGGTCATCCACGATCACCTGGGTGGGCATCCGCCCGTGGTCGACCTCGCCCAGGAGCGAAAATTGGCCGACCTGATCCGCTTCGGCAACGAGCAGAACATCATCTCGAGCGCGCACGACCTCGCCGACGGCGGCCTCGCCCAGGCACTCATCGAGAGCGCACTGCGTTTCGGTGTCGGCGCCCGGGTCTGGCTGGGCGAAGTACTCGAGCGCGACGGGGTCGACCTTGCCGCCGCCCTGTTCAGCGAGTCGACCGGGCGAGTGATCGTGTCTGTTCCCCGCGAGGACGACGTGCGCTTCGCAGGGCTGTGCGAGGGCCGCGGCTATCCCGTGCTGCGGATCGGCGTCACCGACTCACGTGACACGTTCGAGCTTCAGGATGTTTTCACGGCCAGCCTCGACGAGCTGCGTCAGGTGCACCGCTCGCCGCTCACCAGCCGCTTCGGAGCAACAATCGGCGCCTAACTCCCGTCAACCCCTCGGCGTGGATTGGACACGCCGATTGTCGAGGAGGAGTGTTGAAGGAATGGAATACACGCACCTCGGCCGCTCCGGCCTCACTGTCTCCCGTCTCTGCCTCGGCACCATGAATTTCGGTCCGCAGACCCCAGAACCTGACGCGTTCTCGATCATGGATTCGGCCCATGAGAACGGCGTCAACTTCTTCGACACCGCGAACGTGTACGGCCAGGACAAGGGTCGCGGCGCCACCGAGGAGATCCTCGGCCGCTACTTCGCCCAGGGCGGAGGGCGCCGCGAGAAGACAGTGCTGGCGACCAAGGTCTACGGTGCGATGACCGATTATCCGAACGAGGGCAAGCTGTCGGCGCTCAACATCCGTCGGGCCCTGGATGCGTCGCTGAAGCGCCTGCAGACGGACTACGTCGACCTGTACCAGTTCCACCACGTCGACCGTGATACGCCCTGGGACGAGATCTGGCAGGCTATCGACGTCGCCATCGCTCAGGGCAAGATCCTTTACGCCGGAAGCAGCAACTTCGCCGGCTGGCACATTGCAACAGCCCAGGAAGCTGCACGCCGGCGCAACTCCGTCGGGTTGGTGAGCGAGCAGTCGCTCTACAACCTGGTCACTCGTGACCTGGAGATCGAGGTCATCCCGGCGGCGCAGGCCAACGGCCTCGGCCTCATCCCGTGGTCGCCGCTCCAGGGCGGCCTGCTCGGTGGTGTACTGAAGAAGGAGACCGACGGCAGGCGGCGCTCGAACCCGCAGGCCACCGCCGCCCTCGAGAAACACCGTAGCCAGATCGAACAGTACGAGTCGCTCGCGGATGAGCTCGGCGAACAGCCCGGCGATGTCGCCCTGGCGTGGCTGCTGCACCAGCCCGCGGTGACCGCTCCCATCGTCGGGCCGCGCACGCAGGAGCAGTTCGACTCCGCGCTGCGAGCCGTCGACCTGAAACTGGATGCTGCAGCGCTGGCGAAGCTCGACGAGATTTTCCCCGCGAAGAAGCCGGCACCCGAGCAGTACGCCTGGTAGCCAGTACGCCTGGTAGCCAGCAATCCATCACCCACCCAACCCAGGAAGATTCATGAAGACACGCACCATCGGCGACGTCACCGTTTCAGCTATCGGCTTCGGCGGAATGCCCATTTCGATCGAAGGCAGGCCCGATGAGGCCCAGGCGATCGCCACGATTCACGCCGCCCTCGACGCCGGGATCACCCTCATCGACACGGCCGACGCCTACCGGATACCCGGCGAGGGCGTCTCCCACAACGAGTTGCTGATCGCCAAAGCCCTGAAGTCCTACGGCGGCGACACGTCCGGTGTGCTCGTGGCGACGAAGGGCGGGCACCTGCGCGAGGAGCCTGTTGAGCACGCCTGGCAGCTGAACGGGCATCCCGACTACCTGAAGAACGCGGCGAAGGCCTCGCTGAAGAACCTGGGGGTCGAGAGCATTGGCCTGTACCAGTTCCATCGGCCCGACCAGACCGTCGACTATGCCGAGTCGGTGGGCGCGATCCGCGACCTGCTCGACGAGGGAATCATCCGGATGGCCGGAATCTCCAACGCCAACCCGGAGCAGATCCGGCTCGCACAGGAGATCCTGGATGGCCGGCTCGTCTCGGTTCAGAACCAGTTCTCGCCCGCGTTCCGGTCCAGCGAACCCGAGCTCGTACTGTGTGACGAGTTGGGTCTTGCCTTCCTGCCGTGGAGCCCGCTGGGCGGCATCGGTGGCGCCGCGGGCCTGGGCGACCGGTTCGAACCGTTCCGCACTGTCGCGGCAGCGCACGGCGTCAGCCCGCAGGTCGTCTGCCTTGCCTGGGAGCTCGCGAAGTCGCCCGTCGTCATCCCCATCCCCGGCGCGACCCGGCCGGAGACCATCCGTGACTCGGCGACCGCGGTCGACCTTGCGCTGACGGCCGAGGAAATCGAGACGCTCGACGCGGCCTAGGCTCGCTCGGAGCCGGCACGCGACCGACAGCGCGGCGGCCGGCTAGTCGACCAGCGTCAGCACGACGTCCATGTTGCCGCGCGTCGCGTTCGAATACGGGCAGGCCTGGTGGGCGAGCTCCAGCACCTGCTGGCGCTCGTCTGCGGGGATGTTCGGAAGGTAGACGTGCAGCTCGCCCGAGAGACCGAAGGCGAACTCCGAGATCTTGCCGATACTGATGCTCGCCGACACGGCCGCATCCGTGGTGTCGACCTTCAGGCGGCGCCCCACGCCGAGCACGGCGTTCAGGAAGCAGGCCGCGTAGCCCGCAGCGAACAGCTGCTCGGGGTTGGTTCCCTCACCGCTGCCTCCCATCTCCCGAGGGGTGCGCACATCCATGTCGATGCGGTTGTCTTCGCTGAGCACATGGCCGTTGCGGCCGCCACCGGTTGCGTGGGCGATCGCTGTGTAGAGAGGTTCCATCGCTCTAGCCAACCAGACCGAGCCTCCCACGCGCTGGGCGCGACCTACGGTTCGAAGCGGATGCCCGTGGCGGCCTCGGCCTGGCGCCAGAATTCCACACCGAACTCCTCGCTGGCGCTCGAGGCCACGGGCTCGATCAGCACCGGACGTCCGACGACGCTGCGCTTGGGCCCGTAGAACTCGCCACCCTTCGCGTTCGGGTCGATCGCCGCGCGCACGACCGGCCATGCGCCACGATCCTTGCCCTGCGAGAAGAGGGCGGACAGCACATCCACCGGCGTGAATTTGTCATTGATTCCAGGCCGACGAGACGAGCGGATGTCAACGGCCGACCCCGGGTGCGCCAGCAGCGACTCAACGGTGCTCCCCGCCGCGGACAGCTTCCGCTGCAGCTCCAGCGCGAAGGCGTGCATCGCGTGCTTCGAATAGGCGTAGGCACGGAAGAAGTTGTAGCGCCCATGTTCGCTCTGCAGGTTCGCGGGGTCGAGCTTCACGATGCGGGTCGCCATGCTGCCGAGGCTCACGACGCGCGCCGACCGCTCCAACGCGGGGAACACGAGGGCGGTGAGCGCGTAGGGCCCGAACGCGTTCGAACCGACAACGAACTCCAGGCCATCCTCGGTCAGGTGGCGCGCGCTCGATCCACTCGTCGCGCCCGCGTTATTGATGAGCACGTCGACACCACCCAGTTTGCGGATCTTCTCCGCTGCCTCCCGCACCGACCCCAGTGACGACAGGTCGAGCTGCACGAAATCCAGCTCGGCGGCGGGTACCCTCGCTCGGATTGACGCGATCGCAGTGTCGGCCCTCTGCTTCGATCGTGACGCGAGCACCACGCGGGCTCCGGCCCCCGCAAGCTGCTCGCTCACGAAATACCCGATGCCGGAGTTGCCCCCCGTGACCACGATCGTCTTGCCGGACTGCGAGGGAAGACGCTCGGGGTCCCACGGGGTGTCTGAAGCCATACTGCGACCATACTGGGCTGGCGGCCCTCGGATTTACGCGCCGTTGCGGCTAACTCAGGGCTGCTGTGTCTGCGTGGTGATACTGCCGGTGCGCGCGATCTGTTCATGGTGGTGGATGACCTCCGCTACCAGGAAATTCAGGAACTTCTCCGCGAACGCCGGGTCGAGTTGCGACTCCTCCGCGAGCACCCGCAGTCGCGCGATCTGCACCCGCTCACGCTCCGGGTCTGAGGGAGGCAGGCCGCCGACCGCCTTGAGACGCCCGACCTGCTGCGTGAACTTGAACCGTTCGGCGAGCATGTGCACGATCGCGGCATCGATGTTGTCGATGCTGAGCCGGATGGCCGTCAACTCGTCCATCACGTCGGGCTGAGACTCCGCTTTGCTCGGTTCCATGAGTCGAATCTAGTCGGTCGATCCCCCGCCGTTCGCTGTAGTGCCACGATGGTTGCATGACCAGCGCTACCGACTTCGAGACTGCCGCCCACTCGTTCCTTGACCTTGTTGCCCAGGTGAAAGTGTCCGCGTGGAATGAACCAGCCCTCGGCGTGTGGGATGTGCGCAGCCTGGTCGGCCACACGGCGCGCGCCATCCTCGTGGTCGAACAGTACCTGCTCGCCGACCCGGCCCCCGCAGTCACTGCGCCGGATGCCGAAACGTACTACACCACCGTTTTTTCCCAATACACGGACAACGATGCGATCGCCGCGCGAGGAGTGGCGGCAGGCGAAAAGCTGACTGAGGCATCCGGCGAGGAGTTTGAAGCGACGCTGAACCGTGCCCTCGCCCTGATCGCGCAAAACGGGCCCGACCGCGTCGTCGCGATCGGCCCGATCGGCATCCCGCTCGGCGAATACTTGCGCACCCGCGTCTTCGAACTCGTCGTGCACAGCATGGATATCGCCAGAGCAACGGGGCTGCCACACGGCCTTCCGACCGACGTGGTCGCGAACGTCGCCGACCTCGCAGCGCGGATCGCCGTGCGAAAGGGCGACGGCGAGGACCTGCTGTTCGCTCTCACCGGGCGACGGCCGTTGCCGCAGCGATACAGCATCCTGTAGTCGCAAATAGAGCACCGGATACTCATGTGCGCCGCACTGTGGCCTCAATACCCTGACGCACATGACCTTTTACACGCCCCCCACGCCTGCCGGTTCGACGCCGGCGGCGCCAAAACCCGCGAGTTTTTCCTCCCGTCCGCTCGTCAAGCTCCTGGCCTACGTGCTGTCCTGGTTCATCTTTTCGACCAGCTTCGCCCTGCTCGGTTACTCGGTCATCGGTGTGATGTCCGTGGGCGGTACCTGCGCCAGCGGAAACACGGCGTACACGATCGCCGTGCAGTGCCCCGAGTCAGCCGTTGTCTTCCTGCCCTGGGTCATCTTCACGGGCCTGATCGCTGTCGGGCTCGGCGTTGCGCTGGCGAACGGTATCGGCTTCCAGCTTCGCGTCTGGGCGTGGCCGATCCTGTTCGGCGTGCTCGGTGCTCTCTTCGTGATCGCGGGCCAGGTCGTCGGTTACCTGGTCGGCGCGATGTTCATCATCATGGCGCTCGTGCCCCTCGTCATTGAACTGCGCGCCAGCGTTCAGCGGGTGTTCCTCGGCAGCTTCAACATCTTCGGCCAGCAGTTCAGGGAATCCGCGAAGGCGCAGCCATCATTCTCGTCGCGCAAGATGCCCAACCCGCCGGATGCCGTGAAGGCGGGCATCGGGGACTGGGCCGTCGACATCCTCGGGTTTCTGGTGCCCGCTGTCGCCGGCCTGTATGTCGCAACGCTGTGGATCAACGCGTTGGGGGCTAGCCAG
>Ga0302198_10000394_pt1 | contig 49310 bp, 47 predicted proteins | sample II_Bog_N2_2_FD_193521 | JGI IMG/M metagenome (GOLD analysis project Ga0302198, IMG submission 193521) | Peat permafrost microbial communities from Stordalen Mire near Abisko, Sweden - II_Bog_N2_2 | ecosystem: Environmental > Terrestrial > Soil > Wetlands > Peat | place: Sweden: Abisko...
TCCTGCAGGATGAGAAGTTTCCCGGCATCCACATCGCGTTTGGCAACCCTTACGGCGAGCACACCGGCGCGCCCTGGCGCTCGGGCACGCATATCGATGTGGTGGGGCTGGGCTTCAATATCTGGCTCGAAACCGAAGCGGGTCAGGAACAGATCATGCGCGACGGGCGGTTTTTGATCGCCGCCTAGGACTGCGCGTCCAGCGGGGAGCGCTTCGCGCAGGACATCGTGGGAGCGATGGTTGGTTCCCCGATCCATGATTGAGAGCGCCTTCGGCCCCAATGCGTCATTGAAAGTGTAATGCCAAAAAATGATCGAGCCACGATGGTGTTCGGCCTGGGCGTTGGTGGGCTGTCAATCCTGATCGTGGGTCTTTTCGTCGTGTGGCTCGGAGGGTTCAGACTCTTTAGCCACCGAGCGCCGTATGGACCGGCTCCCTTCTCAGAGACGGCAGAGCAGGCGAGTGTCTCTCTCGCCGCGATTCGATCGAAAATCGAAACGTCTCGGTCGGGTTCAGATCTGAGTCAAAGTGATCTCCAGGCCATTTCTTTCCGGGTCTACGATATAGCGGAAGGACATCCAGAGATTCCGGCAGCGTGGACGACCGCTGCACTCGTTGTTGACAAGCGTTCAGAGCGAGCGCCGCAGGGTTCCGCGCAGGTTTGTGGTGAGTCGCCTGGAACCATTGTCAGGCTCTCGGACGGGTCACCCGCGGCGTTCCCCACTTATCGCAATTGCACGATCACGCTGGATGGATATAAGGGCCCAAAGGCCTCGGAATGGAAAGGTGAGCATCGATCGGCCGCCTTTCTCGTTCTCAACAATGTTCAAGTGGTTTATCGCGGTGGCGCAATCCCCGGCCTGGTAATACTGAGTTGCACTGCATGCAGCTTTGACGCGCAAGTCAACCGTATTCCGCCGGCCGAAGGCAAATCGTTGCTGCGGGGGTTGCTCTTCTCGAGCTTTGACAACTTCTCGATTGAACTCATGCGCGAAGACCGGTAGGTGATCGTCCGCAGAGTTCCGCTCCTTCGTGCCGTGCTCGTGCATCCAAAAGACATTATGACCGGATATTCTGTACGCAAACTTGGCAATTCAGATCTTCAACTGACGCCGATCGGCTTTGGGGCGTGGGCAATTGGGGGCGGAAACTGGGAGTTCGCATGGGGACCCCAGGACGATCAGGAATCGATTGACGCCATTCACCAGGCCCTCGATGAGGGCGTGAACTGGATTGATACGGCCGCCATCTATGGGCTGGGCCATTCGGAAGAGGTGGTGGGGCGGGCGCTGAAAACCACCTCTCATAAGCCGCTGGTGTTTACCAAGTGCTCCATGCGCTGGCATCCGGATCGCTCCATCTACCGCTCGTTGAAGGCCGGTTCGCTGGCCGAGGAGCTGGATGGGTCGCTGCGCCGGCTGGGAGTGGAGACGATCGACCTCTACCAGATTCACTGGCCCAACCCGGACGAGGAACTGGAAGAGGGCTGGGAGGCGCTGGCGCGCTTGAAGCAGCAGGGCAAGATCCGCTGGGTCGGCGTTTCGAATTTCTCAATCGAGCAGATGAAGCGAGCGCAGAAGATTGCGCCGATCACCAGCTTGCAGCCGCCGTATTCCATGCTGCGCCGGGCCATTGAGGAAGAGGTTCTGCCGTTTACGCTGGAAAACGGAATCGGCGTGATCAACTACTCGCCCATGGTATCGGGGCTGCTGACCGGCGCGATGACCGCGGAGCGGGTGGCGGCGTTTCCGGCCGACGACTGGCGGCGGCGCGCTGCGGAATTCAACGAGCCGAAGCTGAGCCGGAATCTGCGGCTGGTGGAGTTGCTGCGTGAGATCGGCAACCAGCACGAGGTAAGCCCCGGCGTGGTGGCCGTGGCCTGGACGCTGCACAATCCCGCGATTACCGCAGCCATTGTGGGGGGACGCAGCCGCAAGCAGGTGCAGGGACTGGCGCCGGCGCTGCACTTCCGGCTCAGTGAAGAGGAATACGGCCGGATCGATGTGTTTCTCAGATCGGATGCGGCGTGACGGCCAGTTGTTTGAGCCAGCAAAAAGCCCCGGCCGAGGCCAGGGCTTTTTGCTCCTAGGGGGAGGGTGGTTCTACATCGCCGCGACAAAGTCGGGGACGATCATGGCGGCATGTTCCTGCAAGAGCTGAGTCATTCTTGCGGCCATACCGGTGTACATTGAGGCGGCACGGAATGCGTTGACGCGAACGCCTTCGCTGGCCTGCGTGAATCCGTACTGGGCCAGAGCCATCAGCACGCAAACACGAATGTGCATGGCGTCGCTGCGCAGAGTTTCCAGCAGGACCCGATCCACATTTTCTGAATTCCTGGCGGCAAAGTCAGCCATTTCCAGCATGACCTGCGCATTCTGATACATCACCCAAAGGCCTTTGGGTCCCTGCATGCGTTGCCAGGCATCTTCAGGCGTAGCGCTGATGCCTTCCTTCCAAAGGAAATGATCGCTCAATTCGCTGGCGCTCCAATCGGGCCGCAACCGGGCCAGCAGGGAGTTCCACGATTGTCCATTGCGACGGCGCGCACCGAAGCGCCAGATACCAAGGTAGATGGCAACCGCTGCAATCGACGCAATTTGAATCAAAGGCAGAATCATTAGTGATCCTCAAACCGGGATTTGGTAACCATTTAAATGGTCCTTCCAGCACACCGGGTATTGCTACTTCAAGTATTAGTAACAGATTTTTCTGGATTTCTGCACAAAAATCTACCACTTCAGCCAATTTTTCTACACAATAGGTACCTAACGCCGTGCCACACTAAAGTAACCATTACTGTCTTGATTCTTAAACATCGGTACCCACACGATTGCTTTCTGTGGAAAACAGGTAACAAACTGGCGGAACGAGAGCCAGCCTGTGGGTCGGAGGCGTCATCTTTCACCGGGATCCCGGCGATCCTTGGAGGGGGTATCGGCCAGGGTCATCCTCGCAGCGCGCGCGCTGCCGGCCACAGCCAGCAGAAATGTCTGCATCTGGGGAGTAAATGCGCGGCGTTCGGCCTCTTTGGTGGCAAAGGAAAAGACCCAATAACCCAGTGCCACGAGGTAGCTGGCGGTGACGGCCTGGTCCAGCAAGTGGTATTGCTGCGTGCCGGAGACCTGGTAGGTATGCAGGATGCCGACAGTGAGCGAGACCATGGAATAAAGGCCCAGACCAGTGGCCACCTGCAACTCGCGGTTGCGCCAACCGATAGAAAGTAATTGGCTTAATGCTGCCATGGCGATGAAGACAACCACCCGGAGGATGGCGAATGTCTGCTGCAGGCGGAAGAAGACCAGGCCCGCGGGCGCCAGTTTGGAGGTGGGAAGGGTAAGACCGGCCAGGGGCCAGAGAATCAATCCGATGAATGCAACAAGAACTGCAATGCCGATCCAGGCGTTCTTGGGCATGGAGGATCGAATGGGGCGCAGAACGGCCCAGGCCAGCTCCACCAGAACGGCAAAGATCATCGACGCATCGATGACCAACTGGATCTCGTAGAGCTTGAAGTAGGTTGCCGTGGACGCCGACTGGAGAAAGAAAAGGCCGACGTCGCTAAGGAAACTCCAACAAACGAAAAGGAAAAAGGCCGGGAAGGTGCGGAACACACGATTCCTGATGAGGACGAGAATGAGCACTGCTTCCGCCAGGAAGCAGCTTCCCCATATGGCATAATCCGGGGTCAACCGGACCTCCTTCAAACCTAGAAACGCTACCCTTCAGTGCTCAAGTTTAGCAGGATGATCGGGCGATGTTTTAAGCCATCGGAGACAAAGCTAGACTTCGGTCATGTTCAGGCGACATTGGGCTGGGTGGGCGGCATCGGAATCGGAGCGCCAGGACCAGCGAAGGCGACGGTGTTGGGCTGGGTGGGCGGCATCGGAATCGGGGCTCCAGGACCAGCGAAGGCGACCGTGTTGGGCTGGGTCGGCGGCATCGGAATCGGGGCGCCAGGACCAGCGAAGGCGACCGTGTTGGGCTGGGTGGGCGGCATCGGAATCGGAGCGCCAGGACCAGCGAAGGCGACCGTGTTGGGCTGGGTCGGCGGCATCGGAATCGGAGCGCCAGGACCAGCGAAGGCGACCGTGTTGGGCTGGGTGGGCGGCATCGGAATCGGGGCTCCAGGGCCAGCAAAGGCAACGGTGTTGGGCTGGGTCGGCGGCATCGGAATCGGGGCTCCAGGGCCAGCGAAGGCGACGGTGTTGGGCTGGGTGGGCGGCATCGGAATCGGGGCGCCAGGGCCAGCGAGGGCGACGGTGTTGGGCTGGGTGGGCGGCATCGGAATCGGGGCGCCAGGGCCAGCGAAGGCGACGGTGTTGGGCTGGGTCGGCGGCATCGGAATCGGAGCGCCAGGGCCGGAAGCAACTGCGACGCTGGTGGAAACCGTTAAAACTGCGGCAAGGATGGCAAATTGGAACTTAATGCTCTTCAAGGTCATGGACGTGTGACTCCTTTAGGTGCAACTTTGTACAAAAATGGTAACCCAAAAGCGGTATTCGGGATACAACAAAAGTTACTATTGGGTCAAATTTCCAAACTTTGAGATTTGCAATATGTGAATTGATGCGTATCGGAAAGATTTTTCTCTGTCCCAATACCCGCCGGAGACGTGAACTTTCAATGGGAAAGTGGGGTCAATCCCCCCATTTGTGACATGCCGGCGGTATCTTATTCAGAAGCGCTATCCCATTCCAAGAGGACAAGATATTGATTCCCGAGCTGCGCACAGAATTCAACAAGGGGTACCTCCCGGAGAAGTACGCGAAGCTCCGGTTGCTGGTGGAAGAGCGCTGCGGCGCGCCGGTTGATTACCGAATCGCGGAAACTCCGGTCTTTCTGCCTTTGAGCCTTCTCAATGAGATGGCCAAAGCCGGCGCGGAGTTGACGCGGATGCTAATGGAAAATCCAGCCTGCCTGGCGGCTGCACGGAGAGCGATTCCGGCAGGTTACCTGGTGGCCGGCGAGACCGATCATCCGCACTTCCTGACCGCGGATTTTGCGCTTGTGGAGAGCCCGGGCGGCGGCCTGGTTCCCAAACTGGTGGAGATTCAGGCGTTCCCTTCGGTGTATGGCTACCAGGACGTGCTCTGTTCCGCCTATCGCGACGCGTATGGGCTGGGCGACGGGGTGGGGATCTTTCTGAGCGGATTGAACGAGGAAAGCTACTGGGAGCTGTTGGGCCGGACCATTCTGGGCGGACACGCAAAGGAAAATGTTGTGTTGACCGAAGTGGACCCCATGAACCAGAAGACTTTGCCCGACTTTCTGGTGATGGCGCGGCGGCTGGGCATTGCGGTGGTGGACATCCGCGCGCTGGAAGCTCAAGGAAACAAACTGCATTACCGCGACCGCGAGGGGCGGCTGGTTGCCATTCATCGCATCTACAATCGGGCCATCGCCGACGAGCTGATGGCGCGCGAGATTCGCTTGCCCTTTGACCTGACGCAGGCCTGGGATGTGGAGTGGGCAGGGCATCCGAACTGGTATTTTCTGATTTCGAAGTTTTCGATTCCGTGGCTGTCGAGACCGCCGGCCAGTCATCCGGTGGTGCCGCCCGCGGTGTTTGTGAGCGATTTTCTTGAGGGGAACGGGCGAGGGCAGCTTGAGGCGGCGGGAGTTCCGCTGCCGGCCGGGGCTGGGCCGGAGACGACTTATTGTGATTTGTTGCTGAAACCGTTGTTTTCTTTCGCGGGAAAGGGAATCCAGTTCGACCCGACGCAGGCGCAACTGGAGGCAATTCCGGCAGAACTGCGGGGGGACTATCTTTTGCAGCAGCGGATGCGGTTTGTGCCAGCCATCGAGACGCCGTGGGGGATGACCCAGGCCGAGATTCGCATCCTTTACCTCTGGCCCGATGGTGGCAGCCTGACCCCGGCTCTCTCGCTGGTGCGGCTGGGCCGCGGCAAGATGATGGGCGTGGACCACAACAAGGACCAGGAATGGGTGGGGGCGTCGGCTGCATTTTTCCCAAATGCGGCCGGACAGTGAGCGCGAAGTGTTACTTTTGCGAAACTTTGGTGCTATGGCTTGGAGAGAGAAAATTCACTAGAGTGCCGGTACGACAATTTGTTGGTATATGGTAGCAATCGATGAGCAATTCGAATCCAGGATTACCGCTTGAAATGGTGTCTCCCGTGCACGCTGTTGCACGGCAGGAAGTACGCTGCGCGGTGCGGTTTCCGCTGATGTTGCCGGTGGTTCTGCTTTCCAGCCAAGGGGAGTTTGGGGCGCTGACGGGGAACGTGTCGGCCAGCGGCGTTTTGCTGGAACTGGATCGGCCGTTGGAGGTGGGCCTAGAGATACGTTTTTCGCTACGCATGCCAGGTACAGTGTTGGGTACCCCCCGCGATGTATTGATTCATTGCCTGGGTCGTGTGGTACGCTGCTCTTTGAGCCAAACTCAGTACCTGGCCGGGGCCACAATCGACGAGTACCAGTTTGCCGAGCAGTGAGGACTTGATTGGGTTTGCAGTATCCAACTATGGATTTCCTGGAAGATCTGCCCAATGGCGAAATCGTTGACGCGTCGGCCAAGCCGGGTGCGGTCCGCATTATTCTTGCAGATTCCCAGGCCATTTACCGGGTCGGTATACGCAAGGTTTTTGCCTTGGAAGACGACCTGCGCGTAGTGGCCCAGGCAGACTCGATTGAGAACCTGCGGTTGGCGGTGGAGCGCTACCCCACAGACGTGGTTCTGCTGGAAGGAAGCCTGCTGGCGGGGACCATCAACGTGATTCCCGAACTGCTGCGGGCTGCCCCGGATGTGAAGCTGATTGTGCAGGCAGTTTCAACCGATGAAAATCAGACAGTGGAACTCTACCGGCGCGGCGTGCGGGGCATCATTTCGCGGTCCATTTCGCCAGATCTGCTGGTCAGGTGCGTGCGGAGAATCGCGGCCGGCGAGACCTGGATCGACAATCAGTCGGTTACCTGGGTAATTGAAGCCTATAGGGCGCAGGCGGCTGCGCTGGTCAGTCCGCGAAGCCAGCCCAGGTTGTCACCCAAGGAAATGGCCATCATTACCTGTATTACCCAGGGCAAGCGCAACAAGGAGATTGCTTTCCAACTGGGAACGACCGAACAGGTCATTAAGAACTACTTACGCAAGATCTACGACAAGCTGGGGGTCAGCGACCGGCTTGAGCTGGCGCTTTATTGTCTGCACAACAAGATTATTCACACCGATGCGGACGAGGAATCCGTGGCCAAGAAGGTTGTTGGCCGCTAATCAGACTATAAAAATGAGCTACGGACGAGAACTTCGAGGGATGCCTCCGTTCATTTCCTGGCCAGATCTAGAGCGGTTTCAGGATAGGTATACCCTATCTGCACTACTGCGAGGCCGCCGCTCCTTGGGGTCGCGTCGACTTGAGTGTATTCCCTTTGGGTACGGCAATCCTGAAACCGCTATAAAGCCCCATTTCTTTCATTCAAAACATCTTGCAGGACGACTGAAGTCGTACCCTGAGAGGAAACAGGGCGTCGATTGGACCTGGATTTGAACAATTTGCAAGAAGGTGCAGTGAGGACTGTGTGGATCAATTCAGCAAGTTAGCGTCCGCTTCGCGGACATGGCAAGTTAGCGAGTTGGCGGCGGCATTGACCTACACAGGTTTCATTCCGCATGGGTCGGCGAAGCCGGTGGGCGACTGATACAAAGCGCGTCTAAAACGCGAGTTTGTCTGGAAGCTGACCTGGGACACCCAGGCTTTGGTTCCGGGCTAACTTCCGCCGCGGAACTGGATGATCCTGCGGCGGTCGCGCTTGGAGGGGCGGTGTTCGGGGATGGGGGCGAACTCCTGCATGGCCTTGCGCTCGGCGGCCAGCTTCACGCGCGCTTCCCGGCTGGCTTCGGTTTCGCGATAGAGGGTTTGCGCGACGGCGGCTGGGCCGCGCATTTCGCTGAGGACGAGGACTTCAATCTGAAATTCGCCGCCCTCGTTCCTGACGGTCAGCATGTCTGCCGCACGCACGTCGCGGGCCGGCTTGGCCTGGACACCATTGGAATGGATGCGGCCCAGGTCGCAGGCTTTGGAGGCCAGCGCGCGGGTTTTGAAGAAGCGCGCGGACCAGAGCCATTTGTCGATGCGGACGGAGGTCATGGGAATGATCGTAATTGAAATGGGCGAGAATTCGGAATTCAGGAACTTTCGTTTTTTGAAAGACTGCCGCGGGGGCTAAAGCCCCTTCTCGCTTCTTAAACAGCTTATGGCACGACTGAAGTCGTGCCATAAGCACATCTACGTCAAGCTGGATTTTTCATCAGGGGCGGGGCGGGCTCAGGGTTCGGGTTCGACTACCCAGACGTAGAGGAACTCGGCGTCGCTGGAGGTGGACACTTCCATGCCGCGGTGGTGGGTGGCGCGGTTGAGGGCGGAGCGGATGTTTTCCTTGGTGTCGGGGAGGGCGGAGAGGGGAATCTTGAGCGCGGAACCGGGAACGAGTTGCTGAATGTCGCTGAGCAACTGGGTCACGATTTGCTTATGCTTGCCGTCGCGGCCTTTGGGAACATCGAGCTGCCGAATGGACTGGAAATTCATTGGCGGCGCATCTGAATCCGGCTTGGTTGCCACGATGTTTACCCCCCACGATTGCAGGTCCTCAAAAATGCAATCGTGAGCTAAACGTACGCTTAAGTTGGCGTAAAGTAAAGCTGGCCGCTTTTTGACCACATCGAAACGGTTTTCAAAATTAGCAAAATCCGGAGGCAAACGGACCTAGGCGCGGGGAAGACTCGGCCGTCGCCTGATTTGGTCTAAGAGTGGCAGATATAAAAGACTTAGTGCGCATCTAAAAGAGTCTCCCCGTAGCTGAAAGAGGCTGCTAGGTTGTTTTCAGAGGGCAATTCCAGGCGGTGGGTCAGTCCGATTTTCTCGAAGGGCTGAACCTGACTTCGTTTCTCTCCAGCTTGAGAGACGCCTGGGATTGCAGCAAGCTCACCCGAACAGGGAGACAAGCTATGCAAGTACTCTGCATGCAGAAGAAAGATTCGACATTGCCGCTTTGCCATATGCACAATGTGCCATTGAAACAGCAACAGATTGCGATTGACGCCAACGCGCCTTCTTTGGGGCGGATCACATGCTACATGTGCCCGGTCAGCCACTCGGTGGTTCGGGAGACGCGGAGAGCCCACGCAAGCAACGCCTATTAATCGAGCAATTGAAACAGAGGAAAAGTCCATGCCAAATACGCATTTCCCCATCATTCCAATCGGGCAGGTGCCGACACCTGAAAACTCAGACTCACACGTGGATCGCCCGGTTGTGCTGGTGGTGGAAGACGATGCGGTGGTTGCCGATACGCTGGTGGAGATTCTGAACCAGAGCGGTTATGCGGCGATTGCGGCCTACGATGGGACAGACGCGGTTGAGACGGCCCTGCTGGTGCCGCCGGACCTGGTGATCGCGGACGCGGCGCTGCATGGAATGAGCGGCATTGACGTGGCAAAGGAGCTGCGAACCAAGCTTCCCGAGGTCAAGATCGTCTTGTTGGACGGAGATGAGGCAGCGGCTCATGCCCTGGCGGGGAAGGTCGCGGAATTGGCGTTTGCGGTGGTGGAGAAGCCGGTCCAGCCGGCCGTACTGCTGGCAAAGGTTTCGGCGAGCCTGAAACGGGAGTACAAGCCGGTGTGAGTGGCCTGTGTTGTTTTTGTCAGGGGAGTTTCCAATGGATGAGGGGCGCGCATTTGAATGCGCGCCCCTTCTTGCTAGTTGGCCTGCCTGTGAAATTCGTAGCATAAATTCCGAAGTGCAAACGCAGGTCCTTCGACTCACCACCCCCAAACTCCACCCCGCAGACGAAGACCTGTCTGCGGGGGCCCCGGAAACTGAAAAGCGTTCGGGGCCCGGTTCGCTCAGGATGACGGCTCATTCCCAAAAAGAAACAGGATCGTAAGTTATTGAAAACACACGATGGCTTCAGCGTCGTTGCCCTCCCACCTATCGAGCAAAAAGACGCTCCGACCCAGAGGGTACCCCGATGGGGCACAGTTTCATTTCCTGTGGGTCGGCGAAGCCGGTGGACGACTGATACGAACTGATACGAACTTTTGGGATGCTACGCTAGTTGGCAAGGACGGCGCGGTAGCGGACCTTGTTTTTCTTGACCTTCTCGATGGCTTCATTGGCCTTGGCCATGGGGAAGGACTCGGTTTGCGCCTTGACGCCGTGGCGCGCGGCTACGTCGAGCATTTCCTTGATGCGGTGCGGGCTGCCGATGGGGCTGCCGCTGATGGAGCGCAGGCCGGAGATGAGCGGAAACGCGTGCACCGCAACCTGCGACGGCGGAACACCGACAAAGCAGAGGGTTCCCGTAGGCCGCAGGGCCTGGATGTAGACGCCCCAGTCCTGGTCGGCGTTTACGGTGCTGACGATGAGGTCAAGCGTGCCGGCCACTTCTTTCAGCGCCTTCGATTCGCGGCTGTTGACGAAGTGATGCGCGCCGAGGGAATGGGCTTCTTCTTCCTTGGCGGCCGAGGTAGAGAATGCGGTGACCTCCGCGCCGAAGACCTTGGCGAACTGAATGGCGAGGTGGCCGAGGCCGCCGATGCCGATGATGCCCACGCGCGAAGAGGGATTGACGCCATGGTTGCGCAGCGGGTTATAGACGGTGATGCCGCCGCAGAGCAGGGGCGCGGCGTGTTCGCTCTCAAGAGCGTCGGGAATGGGAATGACGAAGCGGGAGTTGGCGCGGACGCGGTCGGCATAGCCGCCGTTGCGATGGACGCAGGTGCTCTCTGCCGCGGGGCAGAGGTTTTCCATGCCGCGGGAACACCACTCGCATTGACCGCAGGAGTTGGACTGCCAGCCGAGGCCGACCCGCTGGCCAATGGCGAGCGCGGTGACGGCGTCGCCGACGGCAGCGACTTTGCCGATGATCTCGTGGCCGGGGATGAAGGGGTATTGGCTGATGCCCCAATCGTTCGAGATCAGGTGAAGATCGCTGTGGCAGATGCCGCAATGGGAGATGGCGATCTCAACCTGGTGCGAACCCAGTTTGCCTGGGTCGTAGTGGTACGGCAACAATTCGGCTCCAGCTGCGTGCGCTGCAAGTCCTTGAATATTGGCCATGGTCGTTCCAAAGTCCTCGATGGGGGTTCAAGAAGAGGCCGGCGTTCCTGAAAAGCTGCCGGCCGGAAGTCAAAAAAAAGCTGTCCCTGTTGATGCTAGTCTAAACCGCCGCCGGGCTGCACGAGGAGATTCAAAACCTGGAATCCGCTGAGGAGGCCTCCGGCGGGCGCCTGGGCGGCCACCTGGGCGGACTCGCCGTTCAGATTTACGTCCTGGGTGGCGTGGAGGGGCTCGAGGGCGTTGGCCACGGAAAGCGGAAGACTGGCAAGCGTTTGGCCGCTCATGCCGGCCTGGGACTCGGGCACCAGGAGACTGACATAGATGCGGTCGGCGGAGTGCTGGCGGCGGGCCTGGGCGAGGACGGCGTCGAGGTCGGGACGGCGGCCGGAAAAATGCGGCTGGTCCAGTGTCCGGTCCAGCGTCCCGGCATCTGAGATCAAGAGCCGGAGATTGCCCGCGGCCAGGCGGGCGGGGACGGTGAACGGGATGCGCAGGTTGCGCTCCGGCTGCTGCCAGGGACGGATGGTGGCTTCAAGCAGGATGGTGTCGCCGGCGTGGACGATGTCGGTGGTGATGAGGCGCGCGGATTCGAGCTCCACCTTGACGACGCGGGGGATGGTCTCAATGTGCAGCTCGATGCCGCGTACAGCGCCGAGGCGCGCGCCGTTGGAATAAAGGCGGTTGAAGCGCTCGCCGGTCTGGAAGGCAATGCTCATGGAGGCAGGCGCGGAGTCGCCGCCGGAGGCCCAGAGGTCGAGCGGCGAGGGCGGATGGCCGTCGAGCAGGACGGTTCCGGTGAGGTGATAGCTGGTGAGGTCGCTGCTGGCGTTGTCCTGAAGCAGGGCGTCGTAGAGGGTAACCATGACCGCCTGCGGGGTGAGGGAGGGCATGTCGAGGACTTCCAGGTTGAGCTTGCGATCGCCGGCTGGGCCGTGAACGGCGATGTGTTCGGGGATCATGCGGGGCCTGGCGCCGAGCACGCCGCGAATGGCGGACTCGCGGTCCTCAGTGAACGCGCCGATGGGGTCGCCGGTGTTGACGATTTTGAAGGCATTGAGCGGCGATGCGAGCGTGGCGACTACTTCGGTTGCGGTCATGGGCAGGGAGATGTTGCCCGATTGCATGATGGGATGGCCGCAGGCGAGGAGCTGCGTTGGGTCAATGTAGGTGACGGTGCAGGTGGCTGCGATTTCGAGGTCGCCGCGAACCAGTTGCGCGCTGACGGCGGAGCCGGGGACGACGGAGGCGAGGGCGGCGGCGGAGGGCTGGAAGTCTGGATCGGATTTGGATGAGCCGGGGTTGGATGAGGCGGGCTTGGATGAACCGCCCATGCCGCCGGCTGAGACCATTTCCAAGCCTGTGCCGGCCAACTGCTTTTGCCAGAAGTGGATTGCTTCAGGCTGGAAGCCGCTCATGACCAGCGGGGTTTCCATGGCCTGGAAGGTTTGCTGACCTGACGCTGGAATGGACTGCGCACTGTTTTCTAGTCCCTGTTCCCTAGTCCCTAGTCCCTCGGTCTCGATGGGGAGGTTTTTGACTTCGAGCATCTGCTCGATGGGAGTGATGCCGGCGATGGGGTCTTTGCTGAACTCACCTATACGGTAAGACAGCGCGCCGACCAGCTTGTTGCCGATGTAGACGGGGCTTCCGCTCATGCCGGCGACGACGCCGGTGTATTCGGGCTTGGCGCCGTGAAGCTGGGCGAGGATCATGTCCTGGCCGGGGCCGCGCGCGCCGCGGAGGACGCCGAGGATTTCGACTTGCATGGGCTCGGGCTTGTCGCCCTGGAAGACGGTCCAGGCGGTAGCGGTCATGCCGCGGCGGATCTGGCTGAGGGGGAAGATGCCGCCGGTGGAGGGCGGCGGGCCGGCCTGGGCGGTTGGGGCTGGGGAGGTTTGGGCTGGGGCAACGGAAGGGAAGAACAGCAGGGGCAAGAGCAGCAGGGTGGAGGCCATGCCCAGTGAGATCGCCGCACCCCGGAAAATCCGGGCGCGCAAGATGCGAGCAAAGATTGGGCGAATCGGGATTTCCTTCAGCCGAAGTTTCACGTCTATAAGAGTACAGTGGGATGGCGGCGGAAGGCGGGGTCCCGCTAGCCGCTAGCTTCTAGCTCCTAGCTCCGCAGGGCTGGGAACTGGCGCACTACGCCGCCATCGAAAGGCTCTACAGTTGTATTTGGCTCGATTCCTGGAAAAGGGGCAACAGCCCGTGCCTAAAGGCCACGTAAATTCGCCTTTTCAGGGGGTTAAAACCTCCTGCTCCCTCCGGAATCTCCGATTTACAACTGGAGTAAAAGGCACTTGAGGATTTCGGGTTTCCCAAAGGAGTGCTGGATTCTGGGAATCCGGAGCTAAGAGCTAGAAGCTAGAGGCTAGAAGCTGTCTTGCCGTATGCTGTTGAGCAAAGAGGTCGTCATGCACCTGCCGCACCGGATTCCGTTACGCCCCTCGGTCTCGCCGTTTCGCCGATTGTCGTTTGCCGGCATGCCATTTGCCGGTGTGCTTGCTCTGATGCTGGCGTTTGCCGCAGGCCCGCTGGTGCAGATGCATGCACAAAGCACGCCGGCGCCCACGCCATCGCCTACACCGGCCCCCGCGCAACCAGGGCAGCCGGCGCAACCTGACCAGGCCGCGCCGGACGCGGGCGGTCCGGGTGGCGACTCCGGGGTGATTGCGCTGCCCAGGAAGAAAGACACGACGGACGAGCCGCCTCCTCCTCCGGCGCCGGCGCAGCCCAGGATCAAGAACCCGGAGGGGTTGAATATTCCGACGCTGCGGATTGAGGTGCCTGAGGTGGATGTGGACGTGGGCGTACTGCTGGAGAAGACGCACATGTTCGTGCCCGGACTCAAGCCTGGCAACTTCCGCGTCTTTGAGGATGGAAAAGAGCAGAAGGTGATTGGCTTCAAGCGGGTGGAGGCGCCTATTACGGCGCTGCTGCTGTGCGAATTTGCAGCCAACAGCTACACGTTCATCCGCGACATGCGCAACTCGGCCTTCACGTTTGTCAACCAGCTGAGGCCGCAGGACTACGTGGCGCTGATGACCTTCGACATGAAGACGCAGATTGTGACCGACTTTACGCAGGACAAGCGGCAACTGGCACAGTCGATCGACTCGCTGCGCATTCCGGGATTCAACGAAACCAATCTATTTGACGCGCTGTACGAGGGGATCGACCGGCTGGACCGGGTGGAGGGCCGCAAGTACATCATTCTGATTGCTTCAGGGCGCGACACGTTCTCAAAGCTGACTCTGGACAAGATTCTGAAGAAGGTGAAGGAGTCGCGCGACATTACCATCTACACGGTCTCAACCGGCGGCGCCATGCGGGCCATGACGGAAGGCCGCGGCGGCATGCGCAGCCAGATGCGGGATATGGACTACCTGCAGGGCGACAACGAGATGAAGACCTTCGCCTCAATGACCGGGGGGATGAGCTACTTCCCGCGGTTTACCGGCGAGATGCCCGACATCTTCAATGAGATCAACCAGAACATCCGCGCGAAATACGAGCTGATCTACCACCCCACCAACGCCAAGCAGGACGGCACCTTCCGCAAACTGCGCGTGGAACTGGTGGACGACGAAGGGCAGCCGCTACGCATGCAGGACGAGAAGCACAAGCCGCTGAAGTACGACATCATTGCCCGCGACGGCTATCGCGCCAAGCAGGAAGTGGAGTAGCCACTGGCCGTGGCGGGCAGACGCTCGCTGTTCGCTCGCATGAGTGAGGTTGCGTCTTTGCGCCAGAACGAAGGCGCAAAGATGGGGATGCCCCGCCCGCAGCGCGGCAGACGCTCGGCACTTGCAGTGCTGCAGACGCTCGGCACTTGCAGTGCGGCAGACGCTCGCGGGAGGCTCGCACTGGCTTACTGCTTCCCACACTTGCGCTGAAAAAACACGCAAGGGTGGGGCACCCAGTTCACGGCATTTACGGGCCGGATCAATCGAAAAAGGGAGAGGCCCGGCGGTGAGCGCTCGGTGGAGCACTTTTCGCCGGGCCTGGCGTACTGGACCCCCGAAAAAAGAGTGTTTCTTACTTGAACTGGCTGATGAAGTCCAGCAGATAGTAACCGATGACGAACAGGGTCATGGCTGCCACGAGGACCAGGACAACCCTGCGCACGGGCGCGAAGCGGTTGACTTTGGCCATGATCGCGGCCTGCTGATTCTTCACATGATCAAAGGCTTCATCGAGGACCAACTGGTCGTCCTCGTCGCGGGTGAGCCTGTCGTTGTAGATTTTGAGCAGCAGCATGAGCAAGACCAGCGCGCCCCATACTGTCCACATGATAGGAACCATGCCTGTCATACACAACCTCCTCAGAAGTTTCTGGTCCCAGATACCGGCGGGCTCCGTGACGGAATCGCGGTCTCGTGAGTAGAGGGGCCGTACGGTTGACCATCATAGCTCCGAATGAAGACCCCCGTGGTGACAAGAGTCACAGCGGTTTTGGTTAGATGAAGAGGGCTTTAACCGATGTCCGGAGGCGGATCGGGGGCAGGTTCGGGGGCTTCCGGTTCTGCGACTTTTGGGGATTCGGTTGCATCCAATGAGACGAATGCGTGAATTCGGGCTTGTATCCCTGGCTCCAGAGCAGTAAAGTCAGAGAGAACGGCAAGCATTTCACAATTTGGGAGAAACCATGGCTACAGCAACCGTTGCACCCGCACAGGAAACCGAAAAGAAAGCGCCACTTCACCTGACCCCCCCGGCGATTGCCAAGGTCCGCGAGATCATGGCCACACAGGATCCGATTCCGGCCGGCCTGCGCATCGGTGTGGTGGGCGGCGGCTGCTCCGGCTTCCAGTACTCCATGGCCTTCGAAAACCAGAGCGGGATGATGGATAAGGTCTTCAAATTCGACGACCTGAGCGTCTACGTGGATGCGACCTCGCTGATGTATCTGAACGGCTGCATCGTGGATTATGTTGAGACGCTTGAGGCCGCCGGCTTCAAGTTTGAGAACCCCCAGGTGAAGTCGACCTGCGGCTGCGGCTCTTCGTTCAGCGTCTAAGCGGTTCGGTTTGAGCGGCTCGCTTTGCACTTCTGCAAGCACCTGTCCGGTTTACCGCCTGATTCTCTACGGCAAAAAGCCCGCCTCTTCGTGAAGAGGCGGGCTTTGCTGTTTCTGATGACGATTGCTGAACAAACGGATTGAACTTATTGCTGCGGCGGGGTCGGCGACGTGCCGGTTCCGGAGCCTGTACCGCCGTTGTTGCCGCCAATTCCGTTGTTGCCGCCAATTCCATTGCCGCCGCCGATTCCGTTGCCGCCGATTCCGTTCCCGCCCACGCCCGTTCCGCCAGCACCATTGCCGCCAAGGCCGTTACCGCCAAGGCCGGTGTTGCCGCCCTGCATCATCATTTGCTCCGCCAGCGGATCGTAGACGAACTCCCACTCGTTGTAGTGATTCTTCTTGTGCCGGAGCAGGATGGACTGTTTGGGGCTGTTGGGCGAGACGCCGATGATGCCTGCGCCGCCGAAGGTCTGGCCGGTGAGCCCGGTTCCCGTGGTGCTGCCGGGGGTCCCGTTCGTTCCAGCACCTGTTGTGCCGCTGGGGTTATTGGGGTCGCCAGAACTGTTGGGGTCTGGGGTACCGGAGTTGGGATCGGTGGGTCCGGTGACGCCGATGCTGCCGCCGGCGGCTCCCAGCGCACCGTTGGAGCCGTTGAGCGAGCTCTGGCCCAGGCCGGCTGCGCCGCCCGGTCCGGTTCCGGCCATGGTTGTGCCGGTGAGAGGCTGTCCGAAGAAACCCCAGGCGGTGGGGACCTTGTTCTGACCCACATGGATGATCTTCCAATCGGCTTTGCCGGTGGTAGGGTCAGCGTATTTCTTGCGCAGGAAGCGGATCTTGTTGGTGTTGACCAGCGCGTCCATGTTGGGCGGGTAGGCGCCGAAGGTCTTGTAATACATGCGGATGGCGCGGATGTACTGCTTGCCGCGGTGCATGGTCTCGATTTCGCGGTCGTGCTGGATCTGCTTTTTGATGATGGGCGCGGCCACGCTCATGGAGATGACCAGGATGGCCATCAGGAACATGACCGCAACCAGCATGTAGCCCTGTTCAGAGGGGCGGGGACGGCGGCGGGTTCGTGAAAAGCAGCTTCTAGCCATTAGCTTCTAGCCTCTAGCTCCGGAGTTGGAGGCGAGGAATTTGTCTCTTCATTTGATTAGACGTTACGAGTTGGTGATTCATTCGCTGACAATTCACGGGAAGCGTCGATTCAGTCGCGGAAAAGAACCGGCGTTCCTCAGGGGCTAAAGCCCGAGTCAGATTATTGGCTTCTGTCGGCACGACTGAAGTCGTGCCCTTTCAAAGCCGCGTCTTACAGAGGTCTTCCTGGTATCGTATGCATTCGCAAGGGCAGTTCAAGGCTAAAAGCTAGAAGCTAGAGGCTGTTCTGATCAATTCGGCGTCATGGTCAGGGACTGGGTGTTGTTGTAGCTGAGGTCGGTGACTTGAACGCTGGCGGGCAGGATGACGCCGACCTTGTAGCGGTGGTCGACGATTTCGCCGGTTCTGGCTACAAAGATGTCTTCGCCGTGCACGAAAAATGCCTTGATCGATTTGTCTTTCGCCTGGGCGTAGCCGAAGTACTTGAGATCGATGGCTGGGGGTTTGGGGGGTGGGGGCGGGCCGGTTTGCGCGACGACGACTGGCGCGCCGGGGCCGGGGCGGATGGGGCCGATGGGTTGGGGGATTGCCGCGGGCGCGGAGTCTGCGGAGAAGATGTTGCGGCCGGTGCCCTCGTATTCGATATCTTCACTTTGCGCGAGCTTGTCGAAGTGGAGGGTGGGATCGAGCCCCTGGTTGGTGAGCTTCTGCGCGTCCGCGCCCTGTGGGGCAGATTTTGAGCCTGCGGCGGGGCGGGCGGTCGCGGTCTGCACCGGGACGGGCCTTGAAGGCGTGGAAGACCCGCCGAAGTAGCTGGAGATTTCGTAGATGCCGCCGATGAGGACGACCGCGAACAATCCGATGGCGAGGTAGACCTGGCGCTTGTTTTCTGTTCCCAGTTTGAGGGCCATGGCTACTCGCCCTCCTTGGCGCGAACGGGTGCGGCAGTGGTTGGCTGGGCGCCTGCGGGACCCGGGGTAATTGGGGCGTTCGGGGCGTTTGGGGCGTTTTGATCGGGGGGCGTGGGCGGCAGGCCGCTGGCTTCAGCGTCCGCGGGGCGCAGCCAGGTGGAGACGCGCAGGCGGAGGTTCACCAGTCCGCCCTGCTGGCCGGTGAGGGCCATGGTGCGGATGACGAAGAAGGTCTGGTCGCGTTCAAGGCTGTTGATGAAGTGCATGATCTGCGGATAGCTGCCGCTGATGCCGGCGTCGAGCGAGATTTCAGTGAGGTCGGCGCCGGGAGGGTTCTGCGTGTACTGGAGGCGGGACATGCGCACCCCCGATTTCACCTGCAGCTCGCCCACACGGTTGGCGATGGACGAGTAGTTGGGGGGAATGCGCTTGTCAAAGAAGTTCTGCCTGGCTAAACGCGCGGCTTCGACGCGCTTGTCGAGGCCGCGCAGGGGAGCGGCCTGCAGTTCCCTGGACTTCAGCTCCATCTGCTTTTCCGCAAGGGCGTCGGTGGAGCGGCCGTTGGTGGCGGCCCAGTCAAGGCCGAGGCGGACGGCGAGGACGATGACCAGGGCGAGGAGAATTCCGAAGCCGACGTAGTGCCAGGTGAGCGGCGAGGCGAGGCGTTCGCGCCAGAGGGCTGTGGAGGAGGGCTTGTTCATCGCTGGTCTCCCGGCACTGGGTGAACAGAAGGATTTGGTTTTGGAGTTGCGGGCATCTTGAGTGCTGGAGCCTTGGGCTTGTCGGGAGCAACGGCGGGTCCGGTGTAGACGCGGCGTGCGTGTTGGCCGTTGGCTGAATCCACGGGGGGCGCCGCTTCTTCATCGCCTGTGTTTTCGATTTTGGCCTGCTTTTGGGCGGCTTTGCGATCCGATGTCACGCCGGGGGCAACGTCGGGGTTGTACTCGGCGAGCAGATCGAAGTCGACGCGATTGGATTCGCTGACAGGCTCGAGCTGCTTGTTTGGTCCCTCGGTGGCTTCAGAGGTTTCGCCCACGATGCGGGGGAGCAGGAAGTGGCGCGAGTGCTCGAGGTTGCGCACCAGGCCGACGGAGAGATTGCGGGGGCCGGCGACGCGCAGGTGGATGGTGATGTGGCCGTCCTTGGCGCGGACCGGCTCGAGGCTGGAGACCATCACCTGGCCGGGCAGCACGGTTTCCAGCTCTTCCATGGCGAGGGTCCAGGAGAAGCTCTTGTCGTCAAAGATTTTGTTGAGCGCAATGGACTGATCGAGCAATTGGGCGTTGGGGGGCTGGCGCATCATGGCCTGGAAGCCCTCGCGCTCCTGGGTGACGCGGGCGATCTGGCCGTCGAGGGAGTGGTCGTGGGCGCGGGCCAGTTCCGCCTTGTGATGCAGGGCGCGCAGGCCGAGACCGAGGCCGATGGCGACCACGGCCAGCACGGCCATGGCGATGCGCAGGCGCTTGATGGCCGGACCGAGATCGGCGAAGGGGCGGGAGGCGAGATTGAGTGTGACGCGCAATTTACCGGACCCCCGCCAAAGCACCGGCTACGCCGGCAATGCTGGTGCTGCCGATGGCTGAGGCCGCGCCGGTTTCAGGGAGCGGGACGAGATCGACGACGGTCAGCTCGGGATCGTCGATCCAACTGGCGAACTCTCGGGTTCCGCCCGGGCAGGCTTCGCGCATGGTGGAGAGGTGCAACTTGCCGGGCCGCGCGCCGAGCTTGTCTTCAAAGTAGGCGCAGGCCACGGCAACGCCGCGCTTGATCTCCTCCAGGCGCAGGCCGGGGTCTTCGGGCAGATCGAGGGTGCGATAGAGCAGCAGGTTCTGACCGTTGATGATGGAGGTGGTCAAGGCCAGCGCGCTCAGGTTGATGTCCAATACGGACTCCATGGAATCGATGGACTCGAGGGCTGCCAGGCTGGAGGAGAGCACCGAGCCGGGTTCGTAGCCGGCGGCGCGCACGGCCGCTTCGTATTCGGCAAGGATGGGGCCGGGAATGACCGCGGCCAGTACCTTGCACTCGCTCTTTGTCTGCGAGAGGATTTGGTAGCTCAGCCCGGCGTGTTCCACGTCGAAGGGAACCATCTTGCGCAGGCGGAAGCGGAGCACGGGGACGGCTTCAGCGGCTTTGGAGGGCAGGGTGTCGAAGTCGAGCACGAAGACGCGGACCAGCGTGTCGGGAAGGATCGCCGTGATGGAACGCGTGCGCGGCGAAACCCGGCCGAGCGCGGAGCGAATGGCCGCGGTGACGACTTCAGGAGCGCGCAGATTGGGCTCGCCGATGTTGGGGACGAGCATGCCGGCCGGGAGCGGCTCAAAGGCGTAGACCGCGGGCTGACCGGGCGCGGGCAGAGCGGCAGCCAGCACGCCTTCCGGCGAGAGCTCGACAGCGGCAGGAGGACGGCCGCCGGGCTGGGTTGCGATTTTTGCCTTGCTCAGGATGGATTTCAATGTTGTTGCTTCCTTCGGAAGCCAGCTTTTAGCTGCTAGCTTCTAGCCTTGCATTCCGAGTTGGTAATTCTTTCGTTTCCAGCCAATGTTCAAAAACCCTCAGGGGCTAAAGCCTAGATCATTTTGTTGGCGCTCTTGCCGGGGATGAATCCCCGGCCTACCATCCCTCAGGGGCTAAAGCCCGCGTTCTATTTGCTGCATTTGTGGCACGACTGAAGTCGTGCCCTTTCAAAGAATGCACCGTGAAGCGAGAGTTGTCGCAAGCTGCGAAGTCGTGCCCTTTCAAAGAATGCACCGTGAAGCGAGAGTTGTCGCAAGCTGCGAAGTCGTGCCCTTTCAAAGAATGCACCGTGAAGCGAGAGTTGTCGCAAGCTGCGAAGTCGTGCCCTTTCAAAGAATGCACCGTGAAGCGAGAGTTGTCGCAAGCTGCGAAGTGGTGCCCTTTCAAAGAATGCACCGTGAAGCGAGAGTTGTCGCAAGCTGCGAAGCGGTGCCCTTTCAAAACCTCGGCACTTCCGGCGATCCGCATTTTGCGCATTTCAAGGTTGTGAATCCTTCCTGTCCCGGAACAGTTCAGAACCCGCATGAAAAAGCTAGTAGCTAGAAGCTAGAAGCTGACTTACCTCGATGCTTCAATGAACGTTACCTTGTTGATTTCTTTCAGCGTGGTGAGGCCGCGGCGTACGCGGTCCAGCGCTGACTCGCGCAGGAAGCTCATGCCTTCCTTCTGCGCTAACTTTCTGACTTCCGACGTAGGCTTCTTTTCAAGAATCAGTTCGCGAATGGGGTCGGTTAGATCGAGCAGCTCGTGGATCGCGGTTCTGCCGCGGAAGCCGGTGCCGCCGCACTCCATGCAGCCGGCGCCTTCGCGGAAGCCGAAGCCCTGCCACTCGGCTGGATTGAGCCCGCTGATCTTGAGCGCCTCGTCGTCGTAATAGACCGTGGTTGCGCAGTGTTCGCAGATGGTGCGGACGAGCCGCTGGGCCAGAATGCAGTTGAGCGCGGAGACAAAGTTGTAGGCCTCGACACCCATGTTGAGAAAGCGGCCGAGCACGTCGACCACGTTGTTGGCGTGGACGGTGGTGAAGACAAGATGCCCGGTGAGCGCGGAGTTGATGGCGATCTGCGCGGTCTCCTGGTCGCGGATTTCTCCGACCAGGATCTTGTCGGGATCGTGACGCAGAATGGAGCGCAGGCCGCGCGCAAAGGTGAGGCCTTTTTTCTCATTGACTGGAATTTGGGTGATGCCGCGAATCTGGTATTCGACCGGGTCTTCAATGGTGATGATCTTGTCTTCGTCGCTCTTGATTTCGTTGAGCGCGGCGTAGAGGGTGGTGGTTTTTCCCGAACCTGTCGGCCCGGTGACCAGGACCATCCCATAGGGTTCGCGGATATAGCGGCGGAAGCGGCGCAGATCGTCTTCCGCAAAGCCGACTACATCGAGCGTGAGGTTGCGGAACTTCTCGCTCATTGATTCTTTATCGAGCACGCGGAGGACGGCGTTTTCACCATGCACGGTGGGCATGATGGAGACGCGGAAGTCGATGAGGCGGCCCTTGTAGCGAACGCGGAAACGGCCGTCCTGCGGGACGCGGCGCTCGGCGATGTCGAGCTCGCTCATGATCTTGATGCGGGAGAGGATGGTGGAGTGATGCTCGCGCGCGATGGGCGCCATGGCGGCTTGCAGCACGCCGTCAATGCGGTACTTCACGTTGACCGAATCGTCGTTGGTCTCAATGTGAATATCGGAGGCACGGCGTTCGAGGGCGGTGAAGATGGTGGTGTCAACCAGGCGAATGATGGGGCTGATGTCTTCTTCGCTGGTGAGCTTTTCGATGGAGATATTTTCGTCGGAGTTTTCGTCGCCGGTGAGCACGTCGAAGGTGAGGCCTTCGCTGGCTTCATCGAGCACGCGCTGGGATTGCTCGGTTTTCTTGAGCAGATCGGTGATCTGGGTGAGCGTGGCTACGCGGGCCACAATGCGTGCCCCAAGCAGGCCGGCGATCTCGTCCAGGATCATGAGGCGCGAGGGGTCGCTGACGGCGATGACCAGCGCGTCGTGCTGCTGCTCAATGGGCACGAAGTTGTAGCGGAACATCAGCTCGACGGGGACGGTGCGCAACAGGTCGTGCTGGATCTTGAAGTTTTTCAGATCGACGAAGTCGGCGTGATAGCGCTTCGCCAGGGCTTCAGCCTGCGAGCGGTCGTCCGGTGCGCCGGGCAGCGGAACAGTGGGAAGCACGATTGCGGATGCGTCTGCCATGCCGATTACCCCTGTCCGCCGCTCATCTGGCCCATGGAGAAGATGGGCAGGTAGAGCGAGATGAGAATGAAGACAACTACGATGCCCATGATGATGAGAATGATGGGCTCAATGAGGGCCAGGGCCGCGGCGAGGGCGGTGGCCACGTCCTCATCGAAGAACTCGCCGACAGAATTGAGCATGGCGGGCAGTGCGCCGGTCTGCTCGCCGACGGCGATCATTTCGGTGGCCAAGTCGGGGAAGACTTTTGTCTCAAGCAGCGCGTCGGCCAGGCTTCTGCCTTCGCGCACGGTGGAGATGGACGCGATGACGGCCTTGGAGACGCGGCGGGAGGAGATGGAGCGGGCGGCTGTCTCAAGCGATGGAACCAGCGACAGGCCGCCGGTGAGCAGAGTGGCCAGGGTGCGGGTGAAGAGCGCGACCTGATATTTCAGCCAGATTTTGCCCAGGATGGGCATGCGGATGCGGACGGCGTCGACAAAGTCCTTGCCGCGATCGGTGATGGAGAAGCGGAAAAACCCGAAGGCGATGACGGCGACGGAGAGCACGATCCAGATCAGGTTGGAGTTAAGCCACTTGCTGAAGGTGAGCAGGTCAACAGTGAGCGCGGGGAGCTTGGAGCCGATCTGGTCATAGAGGGTGGCGAATTGCGGCACCACGTAGGTGAACATGAACATGACCAGCACGGTGACCAGGGTGAGCAGGACACCGGGATAGATGAGCGAGGTGATGAGTTTTTTGCGAAAGGTGAGCGTGGTGCGCTGGAAGGCGACGTAGCGCTCCATGACTTCCTGCAGGTTGCCGGAGCGCTCGCCGGCCAGCAGCGTGGTGGTGTACATGACCGGAAATCCGGTCTGAGCCTCGAAGGCAGAGGAGAGCGACTCGCCGGTTTTGACGCGGGTGCAGATGTCGTCAAGCTGCGCGGCAAAGTGGGCGTTCTTTTGATTTTTGGCCAGCATCTGCAGCGAGCCGAGAATGGGCAGGCCGGCGCGAATCAGGGTGAGGAATTGCTGGTTGAAGATGAGGAATGGCTCGAGCTTGACCTTGGCGCGCTTGAGGCCGGCAAAACCGGAGCGAGCCTTGACTGAGAAGACGTGGTAGCCGGCGTGGATAAAGCGCGCCCGCAGTTCCTCGGCGGAGGCAGCCGTCTGGGTCTGCTCCTGCACGCGTCCACGTTCATCGGCCAACTTGATGACGAACTCAGCCATGGCTCCGGTTGCCGGGTGAGAGAACCCGGCCTTTCCAAGGTGTTTTGCTCAAGAATCTCAACATTCAGGGTACCAGCTTTGGCTTCTCGTTTTCGTTCCTGGTCTGGTAACGGATAGACGCGGCGGGGAGGGGCAGCGCTCGGGAGGGCCGGCACGGGAAATCCGCGGCCGGAAATGGGAAAACCGCGCGGAATCTGCCGCGTTGGGATTGGGGCGGGTATATTGACTCGTAGCCCTAGAAATCAGAAGCGCCAGGAGATTCCCCGTTGGCCAGGAAAGTGAAAGCGTGGTTGCTCGAGCCCTCTACCCGTTGGGAGCATTTTCGCGCGGTGCCGCTAAGACGCCTGTGGGTACTGCTGGTTGCGGTCTTTCTGCTGTTCTCGGTGATCGGGTTTTATGTTGACCTGGTGATCGCAAGGGGCCGGGCGCCCTATGTCTCCATTTTCGCCGTCGCGGCATTCAGCGGCATGAATGCGATCTTGTGGATTGTGGTGCTTGCGCGGCTTTCGCGCATCTTTCTTTTTGCGCTGCTGGTTCTGCAATTATTCATCGGGCAGATCAGCGCGGCCATGGCGAACTGGGTGGCAAACAGCTTCAACCTGCGTGAAGTTCCTGCCGATTCAGGGATCAATTTTGCCGCAACCGGCATCCTCGGCGTGGTCATCCTTTCGTACGTTTTTTTTGTTGTATACATCCGGCGCGAGGGGCAGGAGACGTTCAGGCTGGCCAACGAGCTGGCGCTGGCGCACGGCATTCAAAAGACGCTGGTGCCTCCGGTTACGCTGCGGATGGCGCGGTTTGAGGTGTACGGGATCTCATGCCCGAGCGAGCAGGTGGGCGGCGACCTGGTGGATGCGCTGATGCTGCCCGGGGGCGACGCGATTGCGTACCTGGCGGATATTGCGGGGCACGGATTGCAGGCAGGCATCCTGATGGGGATGCTGAAGACCGCGGCGAGGACGGCGCTGCTGGACGCGGGCGAGCGCGAGCCGCAGCAGACTTTGCCGGTGCTGCTGGACCGGCTGAATACGGTGCTTCCGGCGGTGAAGGAGGCGCACATGTATGCGACCTTTACGGGACTGCGGCTGGGCGCCGATGGCCGGGTTTTCTACGCGCTGGCCGCGAGTCCTCCGCTGCTGCAATGGCACGCAGAGGGGCAGGGGTTGTCGAACATGGAGCAGGCGCAGTTTCCGCTGGGGCTGCTGCCGGTGCCGAGATTTGAGGGGCATGCGCTCCAGACGGCGCCGGGGGACCTGCTGGTGGTGGCTACGGACGGGATTCTGGAAGTGGCCGACAAAGGCGGCGAAGAGTGGGGCGTGGAGCGGCTGAAGGACGTGATTGCGGAGAACGCGGCCGATCCGCTGGAGATGCTGGCGGAAAGGATTCTGGCGGCGGCGCGGGGATTTGGGGTGCAGTTTGACGACCAGACGATTTTGCTGGTGCGGTGCCTGTGAGACGCGTGTAAGACAATCCGCTGTGGCTCCCCGCGGAGCCATGCTGGCGAAAATTTGGCGCGCATGGGCCTGCGGAATGCAGTAAGCTGGCGGCATGCCCTCCTTTAATAATGGTTCCATCCGTCTGGGCCGGATTGCCGGCGTGGATCTGTTTCTGCACTGGTCGTGGTTTCTTGTGGCGATGTATGAGATTGAGGCCCACAATGGCCGCTACTCGTCCGTCGGCTGGAGTGTTGCCGAGTATCTTTCGCTGTTTCTGATTGTGCTGATCCACGAGTTTGGGCATACGCTGGCGTGCCGGCAGGTGGGCGGGACGGCCAATCGCATCATGCTTTGGCCGATGGGCGGCATGGCTTACGTGGACCCGCCGCAGCGGCCGGGAGCGATGCTGTGGAGTATTGCCGCGGGACCGCTGGTGAATGTGGGACTGTTCCCCATCTTCTGGGGTGCACTGCAGGTTGTGAAGGGGATGGGCTGGCGGGAGAGCAATCCCGACGCTTACATGCTGATCCGCACCGTCCTCTGGATCGACATTGGCTTGTTTATCTTCAACATGCTGCCGGTGTATCCGCTGGACGGCGGCAAGATTCTGCGCTCGCTGCTGTGGTTCCCGCTGGGGAGGGCGAAGAGCCTGCTGGTCTCTGTGATTGTGGGTATCGTGGGGCTGGTGGTGTTGCTGGGACTTGCTGTGGTGAGCATGCAGACCTGGATGATGCTGATGGCTGCTTATCTGCTTTTCAGCTGCTGGGGCGGGTTGCAGCAGGCGCGGGTGCTGCTGAAGCGGGAGAAGATGCCGCGGCGGCAGGGGTTTGCGTGCCCGAGCTGCAAAACGCCGCCTCCGCTGGGCGCGCTGTGGCAGTGCGGCAAATGTCAGCAGACCTTCGATACATTCCAGAACCGCGGCACGTGCCCCAACTGCGCCGCGCAGTATCCGACGACCATGTGCGGGGATTGCAGACGGCAGTACCCGATGCAGGAGTGGGAGGTGCCCGCTGCGGCTAACTTTGGCGTGGTGAATGGCGGGGTTGCGGCGCGGTAGGCGGTGAGCCAGCGATCCTTGTTCGATCGCAGCGATGGCAATCGTTTTGTAGTTGCTCGGGATCACCGCTGTTTGATTTGGGCGCGGGTGTTTTGGAGGACGGGTTGTACCGAAAGGCCCGCGGCTAAAGCCGATCTTTCACTTGGTGAGAAGGTTTCAGTAGCCTTAAGGCTACTGCTCCTTCCGCCCGACGCTGGCGCGTCGCATGAGTAAAAGCAGACGCAGGTTCTTCGACTGCGTTTGACGCAAACAGCGCGTCAAACTTGGCTCAGGATGACAGCCTTTGTTTGAGGGCCGACAGATGTTGTTGTCAGAGAGTTGGCTCTAATAGCCGCTGGCTACTAGCCAGGCTTCGGTCAGATCGAGGCCTGGCTTTTTGCTGGCTTGGAGTTGGGCGAGGGCCAGCTTGGCTACTACATCGCCTTCCACGTTGACGGGCGCGCCGGGGGCCAGGGTGTGCAGGTTGGTGCGCCAGTAGGTGAGCGGCAGAATGGCGATGGTGATCACTTCGCCGTCGAAGTCGGCGATGGTGAGGCTGATGCCTTCAATGGCTACGGAGCCCTTGGGGATCATCCACTGGCGGACGTGCTCGGGAATGCGGACTTTGAGCGTCCAGTCGGTGGTGTGCTTGTCGAAATGGGGACTTGTTGGCGGAATGACGGGGTCGAGGGCGGTGAGGATGCCGGTGCCGTCGACGTGGCCCTGGACGATGTGGCCGCCGAGGGGGCTGCCGGCGGCGGTGGGCAGTTCGAGATTGACCTTGGCGCCGGGGGCTAGCACTCCGAGGGAAGTCTTATCGAGCGTTTCCTGGGCCAGGTCGGCGTGAAAGAGCGTGGGGTTGACGTCAAGCGCGGTGAGGCAGACGCCGGAGATGCCTAATGAATCGCCCTCGCGGAGGCGCGCGGCGAGGCCTGGGGCTTCGACGGTGATGCGGCGGACGCCGCCTGTTTCCTTGAGGCTGATGAGCGTGCCGGTTTGTTCGATGATGCCGGTGAACATATCGCTAGTGTACGAGAAGCAGTGGTCACTGACCACTGTCTTTCGGCCAGGGGTCTTTGAGCAGCGAGCAGAGGCCCAGGTCGTTGTCGTAGCGCTCTACTTCCACTTCGGCCATCTGGATGGCGTGGGGCATGCCGCGGAAGGCGGGGATGGCGTCGGAGCCCATGATCTGCGGCGAGACGAAGAGGTGGACGCGGTCTACCAGGCCGGCGGAGAGCAGGGCGGTGTTGAGGCGGGTGCCGGTTTCGGTGAGGATCGACAAAATGCCTTCTTCGCCTAGCTTGTCGAGGACTTTGCCGAGTGGGACGCGGCCGGCCTCTGCGGGCAGCACTTCGACGCGTACGCCTTGATTGCGCAATTGCTCGATGCGGGGCTGGTCGGTGGAGACAGTGAAGACGACGACATCTTTTTGCGCGGTGGTGACGATCTTCGAGTCGAGGGGCATGCGCAGGGCCGAGTCGAGAATCACGCGGAGCAGGGGACGGCGGCGGCGCAGGCCGCTGCGATCGGTGAGCATGGGGTCGTCGGCGAGCACGGTGTCCACGCCGGTGAGGGCCGCGTCGGCCTGCCAGCGGAGTGGTTGAACGGCGCGGCGGGCGGCTTCGCAGGTGATCCAGTAGGGCTCGCGCGCCGAGTGCTGTCCGAGGGGCGGGGCGATGCGGCCATCGAGGGTCATGGCCACTTTCATCAAGACCAGGGGGCGCTTGTGCTGGCTCCAGCGGGCGAAGCCTTCGTTGAGGCGGCGCGCCTCAGCCTCACAGGGCCCAAGGACTGTTTCAAGGCCGGCGGCGCGCATTTTTTCCATACCGTGACCCGCGACTGTCGGGTTGGGATCGATGGTGGCGGCAACGACGCGGCTGATGCCGGAAGCGATGAGCGCGTCGGTGCAGGGCGGGGTGCGGCCGGTGTGGTTGCAGGGCTCGAGGGTGACGTACGCTGTGCCGCCGCGAAGGCGATCGCCTGCGTGCTGCGCGGCTACGCGGAGGGCGATGACTTCAGCGTGGTCAACGAGGTCGTACTCATGCCAGCCTTCGCCGGAGACCTGGCCGGCGCGGTCGAGGACGACGCAGCCGACGGCGGGGTTGGGCGAGGTGACGGCGATGCCGCGGCGGGCTAGCTCGAGGGCGCGTTGCATCCAGTATTGGTCTTGATCGGGAGTGGTCATTGAGAGCACTATTCCAGAGTCTATTCCTTCGTGCAGATCAGGCATCTGCAATTCGTATCCGCCATATGGTCAACCCGTGCGCGATGTGCAGGGTGCTGAATTCTTCCGATCATTGTCATCTGTCTGCTGTATAGGATCGAGAACAGACCCGTGTCGCCATTCTCTACGTATCGACGCAATGAATAGCCCCAAAGATCCGCAAGCTGAATCATTCGTGTCAGAGTGCTGTCGACGAAGAGCGGTGTCTCGATGATCCTGTCAAAGATGCCATGACGCGCGCTGACTTTATTTTCTCGAATGGCGCGCAGTTGTCCTGTGTGCTTCAGTGCCACGGTCGGATTGTTATCGTGAATTAGAAGTCCGAACTCGCGAACCGGATCTTGCGGCGGCAGGACGATGGATGCGATGCGAGCCAGATCTTCGGCTTGCTGAAGTAGTTCTGCAAATTGAACGACAATAATCGAGAAGGCAGATGCGTTCACCTCATCGGGTTTGCCTCTCGTGAGGAAAAAAGATTTGTCGATGCACGAGGCGATAAGGACGGCCCAATCCCATTTGGAGATTGCTTCCGCAATTTCCAAGGTGAGTTTGTGCCGTTCGTCGTATGTCAGATGAATGTAGGGATCGGTATGGCGATGGACTTTTTTCAACTGGGAGTTGCGCTTGGCGATTCCCAGCTTCCGTACGCGATGGACTTCAACGACGCGAAGCCTGGTTACCTGGGTGCGGCGCTCGTCCCAGCTCATTTCGCTGAAATGGTCGATTCTGGATTGTTCAAGATACTTGCGTAGCAGCCAGGCGGTGTGCAGTTCGGCCCCCGCAAGGCCATATCGCGCCATGATCTCGGAGATGGCCGCATCAGCCTCGCGCCAGCGCTCGATGGGGATTGCAATGCCTGCCAGCACAAAGTGCGTGCTGTTGCCGGGAATCTCCGGCACACCCGACTCGTCCAGGTAACAGGGGTACATAAAAATAGCGTCTGAGCTCTTGGAGTGTTTACTCCAATTTGAGGTGCTTGGCATCTCATCTCAGGCGCTGATTGAATTATAGGCCAACTTCAGCGAAATGCGACAAGAAGTTCTCAATCGCCCGTGCTTCCTGGGACTCAAGGTTCCAGCAGCGAATCCACAAAATCGGCCGGTGAGAATTCCAGCAGGTCGGACATTTTTTCGCCTACGCCGGCGAATCTTACGGGCAGGTTGAGCTCGCGGGCGATGGCTATGGCGATGCCGCCCTTGGCTGTGCCGTCCAGTTTGGTGAGGATGATGCCGGTGACGCCGGCCGACTGGGTGAACTGGCGGGCCTGCTGCAGGCCGTTCTGGCCGGTGGTCGCGTCCATCACCAGCAGCACTTCGTGGGGTGCGCCGGGGACGAGGCGGGCGGCGGTGCGGCGCATCTTGTCCAATTCATCCATCAATCCGGTCTTGGTGTGGAGGCGGCCGGCGGTGTCGACGATCAGCTCGGCGATGGAGCGGGCCTTGGCGGCGGTGCATGCGTCATAGAGCACGGCGGAGGGATCGCCGCCGGGGCGGGTCTTGATCATCTCGACGCCGGAGCGGGAGGCCCAGACTTCGAGCTGCTCAATGGCCGCGGCGCGGAAGGTATCTGCAGCACACAAGAGCACGGTCTTGTTCTGTCCGCGATACCAGGAGGCGAGCTTGCCGGCGGAGGTGGTTTTGCCGGTTCCGTTGACGCCGACTAAGAACGTCACTTTAGGCGGGGCGTCGGGAGGCACCTGCGGTGCGGCAGACGCCCCTTGCGGGGCACGGAGGATTGCGACCAATTGCTCCTTGAGGAGTATGCGGAGCTCTTCGCCGCCTTCAATGGCCTGGCGGCGGGCGCGGTCGCGGAGAGCGTCGAGGATCTCAGTGGTGGTGGTGACGCCGATGTCGCTGGTGAGGAGAGCGGCTTCAAGGTCTTCGAGCGCGGCCTCGTCGACCACGCGGGTGAGGGCGACGATGCCTTCGATTTTTGAGGAGAACGACTCGCGGGTGCGCGAGACGGCCTGCTTCATGCGGCTGAAAAAGCCGGACTTGGACTCTTCGTCGTCGTTTTTCTCGGGTTCTTTAAGGCTGCCAAAGAGGCTGATCATGATTGCATGGTCCAGACTTGAGTTTAAATTAGGCACCTGCGCCACTGCGTGGGCAGACGCTCGCTTTTCGCTCGCACTTGCGTACTGCTTCCCACCCATTCCGCAAAAGGAAACGGAATGCGTGGGGCAGGCGCTCGCGGGGGCTCGCATGGGCGTACTGCTTTCCCATGTCCCAAAGTCGGGACATGGGGCACCCGGCATGCGGCAAAGGATCTTGTTGGTCTGGACTAAAGGCAAAGGCCCACGCCTAAACAGGCTGCGGAAAAAGGCCTGGTTTCGGGTTGAATGCGGAGGAAATGGCGTAGGGGCTAAAGTCCCTTGTCTCATTTTAAACAGCTTATGGCACGACTGAAGTTGTGCCCCATTGCACATCTACGTCAAGGTGGAGTTTTTCCGCAAGCTGTAAAGGCGGTCCTCCTGCGAGGTAGGTTCCAGCAGCCTCGACCCACGTTGTGGGTGCCCCGCTGCTGCTCCCTCCGCCCGCCTCACGGCGCTGCGCCAGAAAAAAGGCGCCAGGGTGGGGTACCCGGCTGCATCGGGGATGTAGGGGCGTGCTTCAGCGGTTATGGGGGTGAGACTGGATGGAAGCGCCAATTTTGGTCGAAAAGTTCTTGTCTTCGGTCGATTGATAGGGAAGAATCGCTGAACGGATATTTTTCTCGGGAGTGAAAAGGAGGCCGGTCGATGAGTGGAGTGCGAGTGCTGGTGGGGACCAAGAAGGGCGGGTTTGTTTTAAGCGCCGACGGGACGCGCAAAGATTGGACCGTGAGCGGACCTTTTTTTGCGGGATGGGAGGTCTACCACGTGAAGGGTTCGCCGGTGGACCCGAACCGGCTCTATGCGTCGCAGTCGAGCGGCTGGTTTGGGCAAGTCATTCAGCGGTCTGACGATGGAGGTGCGACATGGGCGCCGGTGGGAAACAAGTTTGCGTATGAAGGAGTGCCGGGAACGCACCAGTGGTACGACGGCACGGCGCACCCCTGGGAGTTCAAGCGGGTGTGGCACCTGGAGCCTTCGTTGACCGACGCGGAGACGGTTTTCGCAGGGGTTGAGGATGCGGCGCTTTTCAAGTCGACCGACGGCGGGGACAACTGGCTGGAACTGGCCGGGTTGCGCGGCGAGGGCTCGGGCTGCAGCACGCTGGCGCCGCAGTGGCAGCCGGGCGCGGGCGGGATGTGCCTGCACAGCATTCTGCTGGACCCTGCCAACGCGGATCGGATGTACATCGCGATTTCTGCTGCCGGCGCTTTTCGCACCGACGACGGCGGCTTGAACTGGAAACCGATCAACAAGGGGCTTGTTTCAAACATGATCCCCAACCCGACGGCGGAGGTTGGACACTGCGTTCACCATGTGGCCATGCACCCGTCGCGGCCCGATGTGCTTTTCATGCAGAAGCACTGGGACGTGATGCGGTCAGACGATGCGGGCGATAGCTGGAAGGAGGTCAGCGGGAATTTGCCCACCGACTTTGGATTCGCGATCGACGTGCACGCGCATGAACCGGAGACGCTTTATGTGGTGCCCATCAAGAGCGACTCGGAGCATTTTCCGCCGGAGGGCAAGTTGCGCGTCTACCGGAGCCGCAGCGGCGGCCACGAGTGGGAGGGCCTGACGAAAGGGCTGCCGCAGAAGGATTGTTATGTGAACGTGCTGCGGGATGCGATGGCCGTGGACACGCTGGATGAGTGCGGCGTTTATTTCGGCACGACAGGTGGGCAGGTGTACGCCTCGGCCGACGCAGGCGAGAACTGGGCGCCGATTGTGCGCGATCTGCCTGCGGTGTTGAGTGTCGAGGTGCAGACGCTGGCATGACGGAAGAGGTTGTACACCCAAGGAGGATTCGCGTGATTCTGCCGCAGCACCTGCGGACGCTTGCGGGGGTGGATGGCGAGGTTGCGCTTGAGGTGGCAGTTCCGGTGACGGTGCGGCGGGTGCTTGATGCGCTGGAGGCCCAACATCCGATGCTGCGGGGAACGATTCGCGAGTATGGAAGTGGCGAGCGGCGGGCGTTCCTGCGTTTCTTCGCATGCGAAGAAGACTTGTCGCACGAGTCAATGGACGCGGAATTGCCGCGTGAAGCGGCAGAGGGCAATGAGCCGCTGCTGATCATCGGGGCGATTGCAGGGGGATAGAAACGCGCCCAAGCAAAGATGGCTGCGCGGATGGCGTCTGGACCGTTTCGGGTGGAGGAGCGGTATTGCTCAGACGCGGTCGATCTGGGTGGCTAGGGTTGGAGTTGGTGGGGTGGTTCTGGAACGGCCCGACCCAAGCGAAGGAGAGATCGATGAGTGGATTGAAGTTGGTGGTGTTGGCGGCGGTTGCCGGGATCGTGTTTATCGCGGCTCCGCCCAAGGCGATGGCGCAGGTGACCGTGGACGTTGGAATCGCTCCGGATTGTCCCTACGGCTACTATGACTACGCTCCGTACAGCTGCGTTCCCGACGGCTACTATGGCACGGAATGGTTCAATGGCGGCGTGTTCATTGGCGCGGGCCCATGGTTCCATGGAGATGAGCACTTTCAGGGCAACGTGGACAACTCGTTTGACCCGCATCACGGCTACAACGGCCCCTCGCCCAAGGTGGGCGACAAGGCGGCAGCGGTGCGCCGCGATCCAGGGCAGTTCAAGGGCAATGAGATGCGCGATGGACGTGGCCATACAGGCGGCACAAAGAAGTAACGCTTCCTGATGAAGGCGAATGACAAAAAGAGCGCGGCTTCGGCCGCGCTCTTTGTTGTCTGGGATATTGATTCCATGTTTCGGCGCCGCTATTGCGGGGGAAGTTTCTGGTCGGCTTCGACGTCGATTTCGATGGCGACGTCGGGGGTGGTGAGATTGCCGAGTTCGTCGAGGTTGTCGCGCGCGCCCATGCCGTATTCGGCACGGCGGGTTCCTGCGGAGGCGTGGAAGGCCACGCGTTGCGCATCGCCGGGTTTAATGTCAGTGAACGGGCCGTTGAAGTTGAAGGTGAGCGGTACGGTTTTGGTGACGCCGTGAAGGGTGAGCGCGCCGTCCATGACCCAGGTGGTGGGGGAGACTCGGCGGATGCCGCGGCCGCGGTAGGTCATGGTGGGGAACTGCTTTACGTCAAAGTAGACGGGGCTGCGCAGGTCTTCGTCGCGCTTGGTGTTCTGGGTGCCGATGCTGGCTACGTCAATGGAGATGTCGACGCTGCAGTCGGCTAAATCTTTGGCGACATCGATGGCGCCAGTGACCTTGTCGAAGCGGCCGCGCACCAGGCCGACGACGTGATGGCGGGCGCCGAAATAGGCGAAGCTGTGGTCGGTGTCAACGATGTAGGTTCCGGGCGTGGGGAGAGCTTTGGCGGCGGGGCGGTTGGGGTCGGGCGGCGTGGGGCGATCGGCGCCGGCAGAGATGGGGAAGTGCGACGCGTAGAGAGTGAGGAGCAGGGCTGTTGCCGCGACGAGGGGGAGAAGCCGGGTGAAAAGGAAATTGAATACAGGGTGACGACCCATTGCTGGGACCTCCGATTGATTTGGGGTTTGCGATACAGGCTCAACCTAGCCGGGTCGGGCGGGGAAAGTCCTGAAAACGGTCTGAAACACTCTGAATTCTTCTGACCATTGCATGGAGCAGCCGCTCGGCACCTGCGGTGCGGCAGACGCTAGCGGGAGGCTCGCACGGGCGAACTGCTTCCCACCCATTTCGCAGAAAACGCGAAATGGATGGGGCACAGAACTCCATGTTGCCTGCGGTGCGGGGGGCGCTCTTGATTTTGAGCAGGGTTGGTGGAATTGGTGGTCGCCGGTATGCTTGAGGCGCGAGGCTTGCAGGTCTACGGTATGGAACCAACGAAAACGGAACAGACGAAACCGACGTTGCTGCGCATTGGCGATTGGCAGGTGAACCCGGCGACCGGGCAGATTGTGCGCGGCCAGGAGACTGCTCGCCTGGAGACGCGGGCGATGCGCCTGTTGCTGTGCCTGGCCGGGCACGCAGGCGAGGTGGTGAGCATCGACGAGCTGCTGAGCCAGGTGTGGCCGGAGGTGACGGTGTCACAGGACTCGGTGTACCAGGCGGTGACCTCGCTGCGCCGGGTGCTGGGCGACGATCCGAAACAACCCAGCTACATTGCGACGGTGCCGCGGCTGGGATACAGGATGGTGGCGCTGGTTGGGCCGTGGACGGATGAGGCGGCGCCGGAGGCTGTGAATCATGTGGTTGAAGATGAGCTGGGTGGATTGGTCGGAGCGGTGCTTGCGGAGGGGGCCGGTGCGCAGACCAGGCCGCTGCGGCGGATGGGCATCGCGTTGAGTGCGGTTGCGGCGCTTTGTGTTGTGGCCGCCGTTGCGTTTCTGGTTTGGGGTTATCACGGCAAGGCTGCGGGCCGAGAAGGCAAGACTTTGACCGGCGAACAGGCTGTGTCGAACGTGGTTGCCGCGCAGACGGAGAAGTCGATTGCGGTGCTGCCGTTTCTGGATCTGACGGAAGGGATGAAGAACGAGGAGTTTGCCGATGGCATGACCGAGGAACTGATCGACAAGCTGAGCAAGATTCCCGAGTTGCGGGTTGCTGCGCCTACGTCGTCGTTTTATTACAAGGGGAAACAGGAGACTGTGGGCGACATTGCCAAGGCGCTGGGCGTGGTCTATGTCCTGGATGGGAGTGTGCGCAAGTCCGGAAAGAGGGTGCGGGTGGCGGCGCGGCTGGTGCGTGCCGACAGCGGGTACGTGGTGTGGACCGAGACGTACGACCGGGCATTCGACGACATCCTGATGGTGCAGGACGACATTGCCGGCGAAGTGACCAAGGCGCTGAAGTCGTCGACGGAGTTCAAGTCGCAATGAAGAGAGTAAGCTGCACTCGCCGCGGGGGATGCGGCGAGTGCGCGGATATGCGAGCTATGCGGCGGTCTTGACTTCGATGGGCTTTCCGACCTGAATCAGGTAATCGAAGGTGTTGCGATACTGAATCATGGCGTTGCGCAGTTCTTCCGTGGTGGCCTCGCGCGGGTCGGTACGCACGGCGATCGCGTGGGCATTGCGGTAGTTTTCCATCACCAGGGGGTAGGAGACGGAGAGGTCGGCGGCGCGCTGCTCGAAGTTGGCCCGGGGATAGCCGCGGGCTTCGAGGAGGGAATTGATGAGGTCGTCTGCCTCAAGGACGGCGGCCTTGGGATAGTCGACGAAGCGGGATTGAATCCCATGCCAATCGGTTAGAAAACGCTCGCGCTCGGTGGCGCTGAGTTCATGGAGTTTGAGGGCTTCGACGCGGGTTTCGCGCTCGGAGAGCCTGGATTCCGCCTTCTGAGTGGAGCCGTGCTCGAGGACGGCACGATCGTATTCGGTTCCGAAGCGATTCTTGAGGGCCTTGGAGCGTTTCTTGCGGACGGCAATGAAGATTCCAAGGACAATGACGATGCCGATGACGATGAAGAACGCGGCGATGACGGACTGTGAGTCAGTGATGTGAAGGGGCATTGCAATCTCCTGTGCGGGGCTGTCCGCGGCGGCGAGGGGTTGGCGATTTATTGATCCGGCAATTACAGAGTGTTGTTGTTTCCCGCCCATTCCGCAAAGAACGCGGAATGGATGGGGCACCCAATGATCAGTATTCGATTGCCGGATCAATCGAGCCAGAGAAAAACGTGTACGCAACCAATCCTGCGCGGATGGGGGAATGAATGCTGGCCAAAATTGCTCGCTTCAATTGCCGGGCCGGCGTGGGATGCTACTCGCGGTGGGCTGAGTCGCGCGAGAGGGACGACGTGGAACGGGGATGAAGATCGGCCAGCCATTCTTCGTCTTCAGACAAAGCGCTGCAGCGGAGCAGGTCCTGGTCGTATTCGGTGGAGAAGTAATTGCGGAAGGGAGCGGCTTCCTGGCGGCGATTGCGCAGCAGGACTCTGGCAGCGTGGGCCATGGCAATGATGAAGACAAAGGCACCGACGAGGAGGAGGGAATCGAGGAAGTGGACCATCGCGTTCTCCTTTGCTTGGAATGTCCGCAACTTACAGCGGCGGCCTTGCGGGCGGCGCGTGAGATAGAGATGAAGCATGAAGGCGGCCGCTTCAGCGAGTCTGGTCAAAACTGATCAATTCCTGGAAATGATTTGGGGCCGAACGGGGAGAATCGGTATTCGGCCACGGATGGGCGGGACGAATGTCGTTGTGCGGTGAGGCTTTGCCCCTTGAACATGAATCCGAATACATCCCGCAGGGGATGAATCCCATTCTCATCCCGGCCGACTTGCCACGACTAAACAGCTTGGTGAAAAAAGCTTGAGTTGACTCAAGAATTCCCGAAGACATTCCTCAGGGGCCAAAGCCCGCTCTCATTCTATTGGCACTTTTGCCGGGGATGAATCCCCGGCCCACCACCCGGACGAGTTTTTCACCAAGCAATAAAGTCGTGCCCTTTCAAGGCGACTGGGGAAAGGAAACAACGTGTCGATACTCTCTCAGTGCTCGTGTTTGCCGGGGCGGAGCATCAATTCCTTGATCGCTTCCCGGGGGTCTTTGCCTTCGTTGAGGATCAGCTCCATCTGCTCGGTGATGGGCATTTCGATCTTGTGACGGCGTGCGAGGCCGAGGGCGGCGCGGGTGGTGAGCACGCCTTCAGCGACTTTGCCGCCGAGGCTCTCCAGAATCTCAGGGAGCTTGCGGCCTTCACCCAGAGCCTGCCCAACAGTGCGGTTGCGGCTGAGGGAGCCGGTGCAGGTGAGGACCAGGTCGCCGGTGCCGCTGAGGCCGGCTAGAGTTTCACGGCGTCCTCCGCAGGCGACGGCGAGGCGGGTGATCTCGGCAATGCCGCGGGTGATGAGGGCGGCGGTGGAGTTGTGGCCGAGGCCGACCCCGGCGGCGATGCCGGCGGCGATGGCGATGACGTTCTTGAGGGCTCCGCCGAGCTCGACGCCGATGACGTCGGTGGAGGTGTAGAGGCGGAGGGTCTCGGAGGAGAACTCCTGCTGGACGCGCGCGGCGATCCTGGGGTCGCTGAAGGCGACGGTAACGGCGGTGGGCTGGCCCTGGGCCACTTCAAGCGCGAAGCTGGGGCCGCTGAATGCGCCGATGGGCAGATAGAGACTGTCGAGTGAAAGCGGCGCGGGCGCGAGTCCCGAAGAGCTGACCTGGGGCGCGTTATCTTCAGTGAAAACCTCAAGGTTGGTGTCGTGATTGGCGGGGGCGAAGGCGCCTTCCTTGCCCGGCGGGATGGTTTGGCCAAGGCAGGCGGCGATGACTTCCGTCATGCGCAGGAAGGTGTTGTTTTCAACGCCCTTGGTGGCGCTGACGATGATCTGGCCGGGGCGCAGATAAGGGCGGATGCGGGCGAGCGTGGGGCGCAGGAACTCGGAGGGAACGACGGAGACCACGATTTCGGCGTCGCCGACGGCGGATTCGCTGGCGGTGATGGCGATTTCAGGCGGAAGGTGAAAGCCGGGGAGAAAGAGGATGTTTTCGCGGGGTTCGGCGATCTCCAGTGCGGCCTCCGGGCTATGGGCCAGGAGCGTGATCTGGTGGCCCCCGCGGCGATGGAGCGAGAGGGCGATGGCTGTTCCCCACGCTCCGGAACCGAGAACGACGATACGGCTCATGCTGTTCCTGTCTTTCCTTTGGCTGCTGCCGGCTTTTGTGTGTCCGTTTCTGTCTTGTGTTTGGATGCCCAGAAGCGGGATTCCTGGCCGCTGAAGAGGCGGCGAATGTTCTGGTGATGTTTGGCGATGATGAGCAGGGAGACGGCGCACTGAACCGCGATGAAGAAGGGCGGGCGGTCGCCGTGGACGAGAAGCCAGGCGAAGAAGGGGAAGCTGGCCGCCCCCAGGATGGAAGCGAGTGAGACGTAGCGGGTGATGGCCAGGACGATGAAGAAGACGGTGATGGCGGCGAGCGCTCCGAGGGGCGCGGCTACCAGGAAGACGCCGAAGCCGGTGGCGACTCCCTTGCCGCCGCGGAAGCGCAGCCAGATGGGGAACATGTGGCCGATGACGGCGCAAAGGGCTGTGAGGGCCTGAAGGTCACGGAGTGGAATTGCTGCCCAAACCGCGTACCAAGCGAGAGAGCCAAGCCAGACGGCGGCGCAGCCTTTGAGCATGTCAATGAGGAAGGTGGCCGCGCCGAGACCTTTGCCGCCGGAGCGGAGCACGTTGGTGGCGCCGATGTTGCCGCTGCCGAAGGTGCGGATGTCCTCATGCCGGAAAAGGCGGACCAGGAGGTAGCCGGTGGGAATGGAGCCGAACAAATATGCGGCAACCGCGATGGACAGAAGTGCAAGGAGCATGACGAAGGAGAGTTTAGCAGGTGAAGGTGGGGATGAAGTACACATCCTCAGGGCGAAGCACAGAGCCCGGCGGGAACGGGGCAATCGCATTTGAGAGAGCTTGGGTTGGAATTTGGAAGAAAAGCGCTTGCGCGCGATGGAAAAGGTGGATAAGGAGACGACAGGCGGCTCGAAATGCGGCAGGGGCTGCGAAAAAAAGCCTGACTTTGGGTTGAATTTGGGGGAGATGGCGTGGGGGCTGAACAGGCTGCGGAAAAAGGCCTTTTCCTATCCGGATTTTCCGAAAAGCAATGCCGCAGGGGCTGAAGTGTCTGCGTGAGAACCAGTGCTCAGACCGCATGAATTGGTAATTCATCATGGACGAGCGTGGACCGGAGGTCCACGCTACAGCCGGCCAGGAGGCCGGCGCTACATTCATCCAATTACGACCTCACGCGGTCACGGTACTAGCGATTTCTGCAACGGGTTGTGTTTATCGATTCGATTCCGAAAATTCGTTGTATTCAATGCGAGTTCTCACGCAGACACTGAAGCCCGACTCATTTTATTGGCTTTATCGGCACGACTAAAGTCGTGCCCTGACACTTCTTGCGGCTCCGAAGGGTTTTTCCGCAGCCTGTGAAGCACCTTCTCTCATTTTAGGCAACTTATGGCAACCTTCGACTACCCTCATGGCGGGCTGTGAAGTCGTGCCCCTTCGCACGCCTACGTCAAGCTGGGTTTATCGGTAAGCTCGACGCTGCCTATTCCACCATCATTTCGCCGGGAAGGATGGGGCGGGTGCGTCCCAGCTTGCCGTGCGAGGCCAGGATACCCACGAATACCAGAGTTGCTACGTAGACGAGAAGCTTGATGAGATTGGCGGCTGGGAGGTCAATGGCGGTGTGGGGCAGGATCCGCCAGGCGATGAGCAGCGCGGTCTGGGCGATGGTGACGGACCAGACGGTGCCGTAGAAGTAGCGGCGCTCAGAGCCTTCGCCTTTGGTGGAGAAGCCCACGCGGGGCAGCTTGCCGAGCGCGCCAAGCAGAAGAATGACGGCGCAGATGGGGAAGTAGGCGTAGGTAAAGATCTGCTTCATATACCAGCGGCCTGTCGAGACAGCGACGAGGACGCCAACCAGGTTGAGCAGGGCGAAGTTGATGGCGGCGTTCCAGGCGAAGGTGTAGCAGATGCGGCGATAGAGAGGATTGGGCTTGTCCTCGTCGAAGCGGAGGATGTAGGGGCGGGGTTCAGCGCCGGGAAGCTGGCCGCAGACCAGGGCGATGAAGGTGCCGACGAGGACGACGGCGAGCCAGGCCCAGTTGCCCCAGTGAAAGCCGCGGGAAAAGAGCGAAAAGGTCAGAGGCCCGGGGGTGAGAAAGTAGACCCAGATCCAGATGGGCCAGTGGCAGAGACGGTAGACGCGGGTGTTGCTCTCGCGGATCTTTCGCTCCTTGGCATATTCCACTTTTCCGCTATACCGCATGGGGTAAGTTTCGCAGCCGGGACCGAGGAGCGTCAATCGGCGAGCGGGTGGATTGGGACGCGGGACGGCGATGGGCTCGCACGGGACGGCGATGGGCTCGCATGCCGGGGCGCGGGGCTCTAGAAAGAAACAGGAATGTAAGTTAAACAAAAAAGGTAGACCGCAAGCACGAACTTCCTCCCACCCATCGAGCGAGAAACTCTCGATGGATGGGGCACAGTCTCATTTTCCGCGGGTCGGCGAAGCCGGTGGGAGACTAGAACGACTGTGCCGGTAAATGGGAATGGAGCCGGTCTTCGCTGAGCTGATAGAGCCGGATCGGGTTGCAGGTGTGTTTGCGCTCATAGTCGTCCAACTGGGCTTCAGATCTTGCCGAGGCAATCGTCAGGTGGCACGTGGTGCAGATCGAATCGTAGTAGCCGTTGATGTTGTGCCTGTGCGGGAAATTCGGGCTGGATTGGGTGAACATTGTGCGCCTCCTTCAGATACAGAGTGGGTGCGATGAGGCGAACGTAGACGGAATGAAGAGGCGGGTCTGGTCAATATTGGCCGCATTTGGACCTAATTTCGCATCGATTCATCGCCCCAAAGGCGCAGGGGCGCCGCTTTGATGCAGCCAACAAGGATGTCCATACACCCCAGCTCAGTTGGCGTCGGCTGCGGATCGATGGGATTTGGATTCGTGCGCGGAGTGCACCGATGGGGCGATGGGGCGGAGTTCCTGGGCGGCATGGCGGGCGGTGCGCACCTCGGCGGCGAGCACCTCCAGAACCTTGAGCGCCAGGCCGGAGTCGGATTGCATCAGGGCTTTGAAGTCGTCCTGGGTGACGAAGCTGACCCGCGCGCCGTCGCAGGCCAGGGCGGTGAGCGTATAGGGCTCATTGCTGATGAGGCCGGGAAGGCCCAGCAGCGAGCCGGCGCCTACCTGCATGGAGAGCAGCAGTTCGCCGGAGGGAGAGGTCATGGAAAGAGTGACTTCGCCCTGGTTGAGGATGTAGAGGCCGACGGGCGGTTCACCCTGCCGGAAAAGGTAGTTTTCGCCCCCGCAGGAAACCTCAACGGAGTGCTTCCTGAGTGCTTCAACGAGATCGGGATTGGCGAGGAATGCCGATGGGTCTAGTTTCATTTACTGTCTCCGTGCTTGCTTTGACGCAGAAACGACCAGGCTCTGGGAAGGCTGTCCGGTTATGGTTGCACCTGCGGAGGTTGGGTATATGTGATGCGTGTCACGTTTTAACCACCTGCGGTGGGGCGGGCCACCTGCGGTGGGACAGTCGCTCGCGGGACGCTCGCACGGGTCTTGTTCCCTTGCGGCAGGAAGAAGCCGCAAGGCGGAGTGGGGGTTCACCGCGTCCCTCCAGGACGCGAACGTCGTCGGTGCGGTTTTCCCAGGGCTGCGCTGCGCTTGCCCTGGGCTATTGTCATCCTGTCCCTACGGGACGGCCACCTGCGGGGGGCAGACGCTCGCGGGAGGGTTGCACTTGCGCACTGCCCGCCAGGTTTGCGCGAAGAAAAGGGCGCAAGGATGGGGCACCAATCCTGGAGGCAGGCTGGCGGGGAGGCAGGCTGGCGGGGAGGGAGGCTGGCGGGCTACTCCGAGCGGAGGGCGTTGACGGGGTTGACGGTGGCGGCGCGGCGGGAGGGCAGGTAGCAGGCGAAGCAGGCCGTGGTTGCGACTCCGGCGGTGATGGCCGCGTAGGTGATGGGATCGACGGGGCTGACGTTGAACAGCAGCGAGGACATGAGGCGCATGGTGGCGAAGGCGGCAACGAGGCCGCAGGCGACGCCGATGCCGGTGAGCCACAATCCCTGGCGAACGAAGAGCGCGGTGAGGGTGTTGCGCTGTGCGCCGAGGGCCATGCGGATGCCGATTTCGCGAGTGCGCTGGGAGACGGAGTAGGCGATGACTCCGTAGATTCCGACGATGCCGAGCAGGAGGGCCATGGCTCCGGAAACGCAGAGCATGACCAGGGTGAAAGAGGTGCGGGCCATGGACTTGGTGTACATTTCGCCGAGGGTCATCGGATTGGCGAGGGGCACGTCCGGGTCGACGGACCAGGCTTGTTGCTCGACTTCATTGAAGAAGGCTTGCGTGCCGGCGCGCGGGCTGCGGAGGACAAACGCGATGCCGCGAGTGAACTGGTGCTTCTGTCCCTCGTAGTTGTTGTTGATGAGCGGCCAATAGACGGTGGGAGGGGCAGGCTGGTCGACGCCGTCGGCATGGGTGTTCTGGACGACGCCGATGACTTCGCGCCAATCGTCGGTGCTGGCGATGCGGACTTTTTTGCCGAGGGCGCTGTTGGCGTCGTGCCAGTATTCGCGCGCGAAATTCTCAGAGATGAGGACGACGGGGCGTGCGCTGTAGGTCTCGTTCCATGTGATGTCGCGGCCAGCGACGATTTTTGTACCGAGAGTGGCGAAGAAGCCGGGTGAGACAGATTCAAAACGCCGGAGCGGGGGCAGTTCTCCCTCACCGAGGGGATGGTCCTGGGCGAAGAGCACGTCGCTGTTGGAGTTGCCGTCCATGGGGACATGGCTGGCGATACTGACCGAGGAAACGCCGGGAAGGCCGGCCAACTTGTTCCTGATCTCTTCCTGCATGCGGACGACGCGTTCGGGCTCGGTGTCGGGGATCTGGGTTTCAGGGATGTAGAAGCGGAAGGTCTGGATGGAATTGGGATCGGTGAAGCCCGGCGTGACGTGCATGAGCGCCTGGAAGGTGCGGATCATGAGTCCCGAGCAGATGAGCAGGACCACGGCAAGAGCGACTTGCACAATGACCAGGGCTTTGCGGGCGCGGTGGCGTTCGCGACTCTGGCTGAGAGCGCGGCCGCCTTCGCGCAGGCCGGTGGCAGCGCGCGCTCCGGCGTACTTGATGATGGGAATCGAACCGATGAGCAGGCTGGTGAAGAGAGCAAGGCCGAGGGTGAAGAGCAGCACGGTGAAGTTGATGCCGATCTCATGAATGCGGGGAAGCCCGGTGGGCGCGACGGCGACGAGAGTGCGCAGTGCAGCGTAGGCGAGTCCGAGGCCGACCAGGCTGCCGGCGAAGCCAAGGACGAGGCTTTCGAAGAGCAGATCGGCGGCGGTTCTGCCCCAGGGGGCGCCGAGGGCGGCGCGAATGGCGAGTTCCTGCCGACGGCCTTCCACGCGGACCAGGAGCAGGTTGGCGACATTGGCGCAGGCAACCAGCAGAACCATGGCGATGGAGCCCATGAGGACCCACAGAACGTTGGCGACGTTGCCGATTACGTCCTGCTTCAAGGGGCGGAGATTGGGGGCGATGCGGGCCTTTTCAAAGAGGGCGGTGCTGAATCCATCGGGGGCGGCGAAGCTGCGCAGAACGATGGGAATCATGCGGGCGATGTCGGCGCTTGCCTGGGCCATGGTTACGCCGGGCTTGAGGCGGGCGAGGGCGTGGGAGCCGAAGTTGCCGAGCTTGATTTTGCTGCGATCAAATTGATACGGCTCGAAGATGGAGGCATCGGAGTAATCCAGGAATTGAAAGCGGCGGGGCAGGACGCCGATGATTTCGCGGGATTTGCCATCGACGGTGAGGGAGCGGCCGATGATGGAGGGGTCTGCGCCGAACTTCTGCCGCCAGTAGGCGTAGGAGATCAGGATGGTCTCGGGCGCGCCGGGAGAGTCGTCGCGGCGCGTAAAGAGACGTCCGAGGGCGGGAGTGACGCCGAGGAGGGGCAGGGTGCCGTCGGTCACATCGAGGCCGCGGACCTGTTCCGGCTGGCCTGAGCCGGTTACGTTGAAGGCGTCGCCGTCGTAGACGCCGATGTCCTCAAGGGTGGTGCTTTGTTCGCGGTAAATGAAGTAGTTGGAAGGGGCCATGTTGAGTTCCTGGAGGCCGATGCCGGGGGCTTGATGCCAGACGCCGATCAACTGCTCGGCGTGGGGATAAGGCAGGGGCTTGAGGATCACGGCGTCGACGACGCTGAAAATGACGGTATTGGCGCCCACGCCGATGGCGAGGGTCAGCAGGGTGATCACGGTGAATAACGGAGCGCGAAGGAGCCTGCGCACAACCTGCCTGAACTGACCGGTGAATCTTGCCATGAGCCGGGCCTCCAATAGGGATGGGACGCGAGCCGGCGGCGGGGAACTGCGGCACAGGCGTCAAGGGGTCATACGGTGTTAGAGGGGAAATGGTTCCCCAGGCTCGGGAACGGGCAGCTCCGGGAGGATGTGACGGAAGGCGGCGATTGGAGAAGATTTCACTCGCCGATCACACATTCCGGTGATACACTCCGGTCACAAATGGGGCGGCTATCCCCAGTTAATCGCACCGGACGCCCCTACAGGAAATCCCCAATTCCAAGGAGAGACGATGGTTCGGAAAATAGGTCTGTATCTGCTTACAGCCGTTGCGATGCTGTGTTTCGCAACAAGCGATTCCAATGCGCAGTCCATTTCAACCCGCCATGTGCGGGAGGCAACTCGCAGTGGTGAGGCAAAGCCCGTCGGGCAGCTTTCATCCGAACGAATCATGAATCTCGACATCGTGCTGAATTTGCGCGACCGCGCAGGCCTGCAGGATTTCCTGGGCGAACTTTACGATCCATCCAGTCCCAGCTACCGGAAATATCTCACGCCGCAGGAGTTTACGGCGAAGTTTGGACCCACGCAGGCGGATTACGAGGCGGTGGTGAGCTGGGCGAAGGCAAACGGCCTGACGGTTGTGGGCGGAACGCGCGACGGCATGGACGTGCAGGTGAGCGGGCGGGTTTCAACCATCGAGGCTGCGTTTCACGTGGAGATGCGGACGTACCAGCACCCCACCGAGGACAGGATCTTTTACGCGGCGGACCGCGAGCCGGTGACCAGCCTGCCCTTCTCTCTGTGGCACGTTTCAGGGCTTGACAACTATTCGATTCCGCACCCGCTGCTGGTGAAGAAGAGCGATTACGCACAGGCGCATGGGATTGACGCGGCCAAGGTTGTGTCGCATGCGACGACGGGTTCGGGGCCTTCGGCTTCGTTCCTGGGCAGCGATATGCGCGCGGCCTACTACGGCGGAACAGCGCTGACGGGCGCGGGACAGAACCTGGGCCTGTTTGAATACGAGGGCACCGATCTTGCCGACCTGACTACGTACTTCAAGAATGTGGGCCAGACCAACAATGTTCCGGTCACGCTGCTTTCGACGGATGGAACCAGCACGTCCTGCTTGTATACACGCGCCGGCGGCGACTGCGACGACACGGAGCAGACACTGGACATGACGCAGGCCATCGGCATGGCGCCGGGATTGGCGAGCCTGGTGGTGTACATCGGTTCGACGGATACGGCGATCATCAGCGCGATGACGACGCACAGCCCGCTGCCGACGACGATCGGCTGCTCGTGGGGCTGGACGCCGGCCGATCCAAGTACGCTTGATCCGTACTTTGAGAAGATGGCGTCGCAGGGGCAGAACTTCTTTGCGGCTTCCGGCGACAGTTCGACCTGGTCGGCGAGCAATGAGGCGTGGCCGGCGGACGACGCGTATGTGGTTTCAGTGGGCGGGACGGACCTGACCACGGCAAGCGCGGCGGGGCCGTGGAAGTCGGAGACGGCGTGGGTGGACTCGGGCGGCGGCATTTCGCCGGACAAGATTGCGATTCCCGCGTGGCAGCAGCTCTCGGGCGTGATCAACTCCACCAACAAGGGATCGACGACCTATCGCAACGGGCCGGACGTTTCAGCCAATGCGAACTTCACCTTCTACACCTGCGCCGACCAGACGACCTGCCTGGCGAACGACTACGGCGGCACCAGCTTTGCGGCGCCGATGTGGGCGGCTTACATCGCGCTGGTGAACCAGCAACTGGTGGCCAACGGCGAGAAGACGATCGGCTTCCTGAATCCGACTATCTACGCGCAGAACATCACGTCGGTATATGACACCGACTTCCACGACATCGCCAGCGGCACGTCGGGCAGCTATTCGGCGACCACCGGATACGACCTGGTGACCGGCTGGGGCAGCCCCAACGCCGGACTGATCAACGCACTGGCGCCGACGTCGACCAGTCCCACGTTTACGCTGTCGGCTTCGCCGGCATCCGTTTCAGTGGTGCAGGGCAACAGTGGCAGCTCGACGATTACCAGCACAGTTGTGGATGGCTTCAGTTCGGCCGTGGCTCTGACGGCGAGCGGCCTGCCCGCCGGCGTAACGGCAACCTTCAGCCCGACATCGATCACGGGGTCGGGCACGTCCTCGTTGACGCTGGCGGTTGCCTCGACCACGGCGACCGGCACCTACACGATCACGGTGACGGGGACCGGCGGCGGCATTACGCAGACGGCAACCGTTTCGCTGACCGTGACTTCCAATGTGGCGGCCGGCTTCACGCTGACTGCTTCGCCGACTTCGTTGTCGGTAACCCAGAGGACGTCAGGGTCCGTGGCACTCACGACGGCAGTGTCTGGCAGCTTTGACTCGGCGATTGCGCTTTCGGCATCCGGCGAGGGCAGCGGGGTGACGGTGTCGTTCAGCAAGACGTCGATTGCGGCGCCTGGCTCGGGCACCTCGACGATGACCCTCAAGGCGAGCAGATCGGCAACCACTGGAACGTTCACAGTGACAGTGAAGGCAACGGGCGGAGGCATTACCCATATCGTACCGATCACTCTGACCATTGTGAAATAAGAGCGATGTTTGGAAACATCTGCTGAACGAAAGGGCCCGGGGTTTTGAATCCGGGCCTTCTTCGTCCAGGCACCTGCGGTGCGGCAGACGCTCGCGGGAGGCTCGCACTGGCATCGTGCTGGACAACAGAAAAGCAAAGAACGAGGTTAGAGGATGGCATTGTCAGGAAACATTCAGGCTGCACCGAACGGCGCTCTCGGCTTTGATGCCGATACAGCGATTTCTTCAAATGTGGCGCAACAGTTTGTGAGCCAGGGCTACGCATTCTGTGTGCGGTATTTGTCACGCACGCAGGGACAGGCGCCGGGAGATCTTTCCGCTGCGGAAGCGAATGCGATTCTTGGGGCGGGGCTGGCGCTGATGGCCGTGCAGCATGTACGCGCGCCGGGGTGGTCGCCGACCGCGGCGCTGGGCCAGCAGGATGGCGCCAATGCAGGATTCAATGCCGGAGAGATTGGCATTCCCGCGGGCGTGAATATCTGGTGCGACCTGGAGGGAGTGAACGCGGCTTCAGTTGCGCCGGATGTGATCGGCTATTGCAATGCATGGTTCGATGCGGTGGCGGCGGCGGGGTTTGTGCCGGGGTTGTATGTGGGCGCGAACTGCATTCTGGACGGGCAGCAGATTTACGATCTGAAGTACCAGCATTACTGGAAGTCGCTGAGCAGAGTGCCGGTGCTGCCGGCGCGTGGATACCAGTTGGTTCAGACGGGCGTGACCGATCCGGTGAACGGGATTGGGATCGACCAGGATGTGGCGCAGACGGATTCAGCAGGCGGGCAGGCGATCTGGTTGACTGCGAGTTAGCGAGTCAGCGGAGTTAGCGGCGCTTCGCGCCAGTTAGCGGGGTTAGCCGCGCTGCGCGCGTGTTAGCGAGTTAGCTGGCTGGACGGTTGCGCGAGCGGCTCGACTTTGGCGGAATGTAGTGAAAGCGGATCAGGTAAATGTTGTTCCCTTTGCCGTGCTGTGCGACTTTGAGCAGATCGAGCAGGCCGGTGAAGCCGGACTCGCGCGCCAGGGCCGGGGTGATGTCCGGGAAACCGATGGGGGTGATGGATTCGATCTCGATTTCGCCTTCACCCATGCGGTAGCGGTTGCCGGCTTTGACGCGGGGACTGGCCCAGATGCGCACGCTCACGGCGATGTCCCCGTTGACGACTCCCTCGCGTAGGCGCTTGGTGAAGACCATGGATACAGGTTACAGATGACAGATGACAGGTTGCGGATTACAGGTGGCGGCGGCCGGGTGTTTGCTGTTTGGGTACCCCCCCTTCCCCCGTACTTTTTGACTAAAGTCCTGATTCCAATCGGCTTATCGTCAAAGTACCCAGAATGAGAGAGTTACGGGCGTTTCTGAGGATTCTGGGGGTTGAACAGCGTGCCTGGGCGCGCTCTTGCTGATCTTCTATCTAGAAGTATGCGCCAACCGGGCTTAATACTATGCAAACTCCGGACATTTTTTTAGACCTCTTGCGGTGCGACAGACGCTCGCGGGAGGCTTGCGCGGGCTTGGTCGCTTGGGGAGGATGGCGCTGCGGATGGAGAAGGCGTTTGGCGTGAAGATAGATACGACATTGACAAGCGTAAAGTAACAGGCTACAGTTGCGTAGATGAAGATACGGGACTTCGTTCATAAGGGCCTGAAGAGGCTTTATGAAGAGGACAGCGCGAAAGGGGTTCCGCCGGGGTCGGTGGACAAGCTGCGCAAGATGCTTGCGTTTCTGGATGACATGGACGATCCCGAGGAACTGCGGGCGCTGCCCACGTGGAAGGCCCACGTGCTAACGGGCGACCGCAAGGGGGCATGGAGCTTGAGCGTGACCGCCAATTTGCGCATGACGTTTCGGATTGATGAAGTCAAGCGGGAAATACTCAAATTGAACTTAGAGGACTACCACTAGAAGAGAGGGAATGAAGCCATGGCGATGAAGAATCCTCCCCATCCCGGGGATTTTATTCGGACGGAGATTGTGGAGGCGGCGGGGTTGACCGTGACGGCGGCTGCGGAGGCGCTGGGGGTTTCGCGGCCTGCGCTGTCGAGCTTGCTGAATGGGAAGGCCGGGCTCTCCGGCGATATGGCGCTGCGGATGGAGAAGGCGTTTGGCGTGAAGATGGATACGCTGATGCGGATGGCTGCGGCGTATGAGATTGCGCAGACGCGGAAGCGGGAGAAG